>Ga0172377_10003519_pt1 | contig 16098 bp, 14 predicted proteins | sample Pumphouse3metaG_FD_119749 | JGI IMG/M metagenome (GOLD analysis project Ga0172377, IMG submission 119749) | Leachate microbial communities from a municipal landfill in Southern Ontario, Canada - Pumphouse #3 metaG | ecosystem: Engineered > Solid waste > Landfill > Unclassified | place: Canada...
AAGTAAAGATTTTACAGTTTTAGTAATTGGAATTTCAAGAGGGGAACTAGAAAAATAATAAATTAATTGAGTATAGTTTTTCCATTGCAGAATAAACTTCTGAGTCAATCGGATATATTTTCTGTTGATTGTTAAAAGCTCCTAAAGAACTAATTTGAAATATTATAAATATAAATATAATAATTGATGATTTTTTCATATCAACCTTCCCTTAATTTTTTTATTGAGTGTAAATCAATATATTTTATAATTCAATGTTTTTTTTAATTGTCATCCCTTTTAAATAAAAGAAAAACTATACTCAATTAATTTATTATTTTTCTAGTTCCCCTCTTGAAATTCCAATTACTAAAACTGTAAAATCTTTACTTGATTAGTTAGGTTAATAATACCGAAGGAGAATTTGTGAAAAATTTAGTTTTAGCAGAAAAACCAAGTATCGGCCGAGAACTTTCCCATGTTCTTGGTTGTAAATCTCAAAATAAGTATTTTGAAAATGAAGAATATGTTGTTACTTGGGCCCTTGGTCATCTGGTAAGTCCTGCCAGTCCGAATTATTATTCTCCCCAGTATAGAAAATGGTCCCTTGGAACTCTTCCAATTCTTCCTGAAAAATTGGAAAATCTTGTAATTGAAAAAACTAAAGAGCAGTACAAAATTGTAGAGGGTCTTTTAAATCGAGAAGATATTTCTACAATAATAATTGCAACAGATGCTGGCCGTGAAGGCGAACTAGTTGCAAGGTGGATTATACAACAAGCAAAGTGTAATAAACCTCTTTTAAGGCTTTGGATAAGTAGTCAAACTGAAATAGCTATCAAAACAGGCTTTGCAAACCTCAAATCAGGAGATGATTATTTAAATCTCTACCATGCTGCTGAATGTAGAAGTGCTGCAGATTGGTACATTGGTTATAATATTTCAAGAGCGTTAAGTTGCTTTTACGATACACCCCTTTCAGCAGGTAGAGTTCAAACTCCAACTTTAGCTTTGATTACTCAAAGAGAAGATGAGATTGACAGTTTTTCAGGAAATTTTTATTGGACTATAAGAGCCGATTTTGGAGCTTTCAAAGCATCCTATTATTCAAGTCCCTCTTCCACAAGAATTGAAGACAAAGAACTAGCTCTAAAAATACAAAAAGATTCTCAAAATGCTAAAGCTAAAATTGTAGATATTGCACAAGAAACAAAGACTGAAACACCTCCTCTTGCCTATTCTTTGACTTCCTTACAACAAGATGCAAATAACATCTTGAACTTCAGTGCAAAGCAAACTCTTGATACACTTCAAAGACTTTACGAAATACACAAAATAGTTACTTATCCTAGAACCGATAGTCATTATATTTCAGATGATATAATAGCTACTTTCCCAGATAGACTTAAAGCCCTTTCAACAACTGAATTTGGACTTAAGGCAACAAAACTTGCACTAGAAGGGACAAGAAAAGATTTATCTAGATTTGTTCAAAATGAGTTGGTCAGTGACCATCATGCAATTATTCCAACTGAACAAAAGGTCAACCTTTCAAAACTTAATAAAAACGAGAAAGACCTTTGGACCTTAATTGCCATAAGGTTTTTGGAAGTTTTAAGTGAAGATTACACTTATCAAACTATTACTCTTACTCTTGATATTGAAAATCATAATTTTATTTCACGTTTTTCCACACCTATTTCTTTAGGTTGGAAAGAAATATCAAAAGAAGCAGATAATAAATTTAAAACTCTTCAAAATGATGAATACGAAGTACCACCTTTAACAACCTTGAACGAAAGCTCCGCTCTTCCTGTTCAAAAAATAATACTCAAGAAAACTGCAACTACTCCACCTGATCGTTATACAGAGGCAACTTTGTTGTTTGCGATGGAACACGCTGGAAAATTTGTTGAAGATAAAGAACAAAAAAGAAATCTTACAAATGGAATTGGAACTCCTGCAACAAGAGCTGATATCATAGAAAAATTAATCAATAGTCACTGTATGGAAAGAAAAGATAGATATCTTTTCCCAACTCCAAAAGGTCGTGAACTTATTAGGTTAGTTCCATCTCTCTTAAAATCACCGGAACTAACAGCAAATTGGGAAATGAGACTTAGTAAAATTGCAGATGGGTCAGAAGAAGTAGAAACTTTTATAAAAGATATAAAAACTTGTGCTCACGATCTTGTAAATCAAGTTACATCTTCTCATCTAACTTATGACCCTAAAAAAATGGGAGAAAAAACTTGTCCTTTCTGTTCTTGGCCAATGATAAAAGTTACTGATGAATATGGACAAATTCATAATATTTGTCAGCGTTTTAGTTGTGGTTATGAAGAATGTGAAACAAAAGTACGTGTAAAAGTTGAAGACAAAAAACAAGTGGTAATAAAAAAAGCAACAACAAAGACAGTGAAACCAGTAATACAAACACAAGCTGTTGTTGTTAATGGAAAAAAGAAAATAATAGTTAAAAAAACTAACACAGTAAAGAAATTAGTAGCCACTCCTATAGTTGAATACACTTGGAAAACAGAATTAAAAGTTGTTAAACCAAGTCATTTTAAGCCTAATAATAACTACAAAACAGACTATAAAAAAGATTATAAAAAGAAATTTGAAACTGAAAAAACCCCAAGTAAACCTATTGATAAAAAGTTCACACCTTCTCAAAAATCTACAGGTGGTACTTTTGCTGATTTTATAGCTGCAAGTAATGCCAGAAAAGAAAAAGACAAAGAAAAAAAGAAAAAGAAAAACAAAAAATAAAAGAACTTAAATCTTCAATATACTTTTGCAATATCTTTCCATCTTGTTGTATAGCAAGGGGAAAGATATTTTCTGCTTGAAAGGTCATGCTTTCTTTTTGAATAGGTAATTGCTGGATGAATAACATTCTTACCTTCACTAGTTTCAATTTCTTTTACGCAAAGTGCCATATTATCTCTTTTCTTTAGTAATGATGAATAATTTGGTGTATCAAAAAGACTAAGTTGTCTATCCTGTGAAAATGAAAAATCATAAACAAAAACTCTAGAAGATTTGTATTCAACGTTATTTTTGTAAATATGTTCCAAACAGGAACGACAGGCTTTTATAAATGTAGGACCATAACAAGAACTTTGTGTAAGCTTAATGTAATAAAAGGAAGAATAATAATTATCTCGAAATCTATTTGAGTTTATTTGTACTCCAACTGTACCTGCTTTTATATTTTTTGATACTAGTTTTGATGCAACCACTGAACAATGACAGGCCAAACTTTCAAGTAATTCTTCAAAGCTTGTTACTGGTTTTTGAAAACTAATACCACTTGCAAACGACCTTATCCTGTAGTCATCTTCATTTATACAGGGGATTCCTCTTAATTCATAAACAGTTCTTAAGCCTGTTATTGAAAAATTCTTTCTTATCCATTTATCATCTTTTTCAATGAGAGCTCCTGCAGTATGAATTTTAAAACTTTCAAGCTTATAGGCATTTCTATAACCTATTCCCCACACTTCTTTGATTGGTAAATTCTTTATAATCTTTTCTTCTTTCTCTTTTGATAAATAAAAAGCTCCATTATTTTTCTTTGCAATATGATTGGCAATCTTTGCAAGAGTTTTTGTTCTTCCAATACCGATTGATACTTTCATTCCAGTTCTGCGATACAGCGTATTATGAAGTTTATTAATGTAACTTGAAACTTCGTTTTCATTAAGATATTCAGGAAAAGAAAAGAAGGCTTCATCTATTGAATATAGATCAATATCTTCAACAAAAATTCCAAGAATCTCAAAGATTCGTCTTGAAATATCTTGATACAAGGTGTAATTAGAAGAAAAAACAGCACATCCAGATTTTTTAAGTAATTTTTCAACTTTAAAATAGGGTTCACCTCTTTGGATTCCAAGATCTTTTACTTCCTGCGTCAGAGCAACAATACATCCGTCATTATTTGAAAGTACAACTATTGGAGAATTTTTTAGATCTGGTCTGAAAACTTTCTCACATGAAGCAAAAAAAGAATTACTATCAGCTAGTCCAACTAGAGCCAATTCAATTTCTCCTTAACTGCCTTACAATCGCAGTAATTACTCCAAAAATATTAAGTTCTTCTTTTACTTCAATTGGCTTAAATTCTGGGTTTTCAGGTTTTAGTATTACTTTATCTGCTTTAATTAAAATTCGTTTTGCAGTAAAAAGCCCATCTATTTCTGCAATTACTAAATCGTTGTTCCTAGGTTTTAAGGCTCTATCTACAACAAGAATATCATCTACAAATATAAGAGGTTCCATACTTCGTCCATAAGAACGAAGGCAATAGGTACTACTTTTCCTTTTAAAAAGTAATTGATTAAAATCGAGGCTTTCTTCTTTTGTATCATATCCCGGAACGGGAAAGCCACAATTAATTTTCCCTAAAACTTGTATTTTCATAATTTATACTTAACATTTGATAAGTAAATTGTCAAGACTTAAAAGTTAACTTCGTCACTATTGATAAAGCTAAAGCTTATACAACGTAGATTTCAATTACTTTAAAAGGAGTTTGTATGAAGAAGAATATTTTTAATTATTTAGTTTTAGTTCTATTGTTTATCTTTTGTTTAACTGGTTGTGAGGATCAACCAGTAGTTAAAGAAGATACTTTTGTAACAAACATTAGATTTAGTTGTCCAAATTTTCCTTTGAAATTAAATTCAAGAAATATACTTCCACCTGAAGGAAATTTAGATACAGATCACTTTTCACTTGTAGCAAACGGCCCAAAAGGTCAATCAATTAACAAAAGTTCAATAAATGAAAATACCCTTGAACTTAAATCTCTTAATAAAGGAGATTGGACCTTTACAGCTAAAGCTTTAAACCAATTTGGCAAAGTTCTTGCAATAGGAACAAAAACGGTAAATCTTTCTCAGTCAAATCAAACAGTGGAACTTGAAATAAACACTCTCCCAGGCCATGGAAATCTTTCAATAAACTTCACTTGGGATTCTTCACAAATAGATTTAAATGACAACAACTGTAATTTAAAGATTAATTTGAAAAATCAAGAAGGAAATGAAATTGATGCAAACCTAGAAAATATAAACTACAAAGAAGGAAAAGCCCTACTAACTCATACTCTAGTGTCAGGTTCTTATACTATAAATGTTATATTACAATATGAAAATGAAGATTTGGCGGGTGCAACTGAGGCAATAAGAATTATTGAAAACACTACTTCAAATGGTATTATAAATCTTAGTCTTGGTTTAATAACCTCTAATTTTACAATAATAAATTCAACAGGGACCCCTATTCTTGGTCATATAACCTCTGTTCCTCAAGATGAAACTTCCACTCTTTTAACTTTTGTACCACAAGAGCTTCCAAGTAATATTTCTTTAGATAAATTAGAATACCAGTGGTACAACCAAGGAAAGGCAATGTCAAATGAAACCTCCTCTAGCTGTTATATTTTCCCTTCTTCCGGAATACAACGTTATGATGTAATTGTTTCAACACCACAAATTGGAAGCATTGGAGGAGCCACTATTACTGTTTCCTATCCAATGGAATAATTAAAGTCATTTTAATCTTTCATTCGGATTAAAACTTGCTTTACCGGCCAACTCCACATTCATAATTTCACCAAGAGCCAAATGAGCAAGAGTTAATCCGAATATACCTGTAACGGTTGGAAGACTTCCAAGAACATTCCGCCTTCTTCCTTGATTACGAATTTGCTCATTGAAATCAGCATGTTCTTCTTGGGAGGGGTCTTTATATTGATAATTAACTTCTTCAGGTGAAAATACGGCCTTTATTCCACGTCCAACATTTTTTTTTCGAAGTCTTGTCCTCACCTGTTTTGCAAGAGGACAACCCCAAGTGTCCATTAAATCACCTGTGCGAATCAAAGAGGGATCTTTTCTTAAAGCCGCTCCCATACTTGAAATAATTTTGTAGTCATTCTTATAGGCATATTCAAGTAAACAACATTTTGGATTAAAGGAATCAATTGCATCGATAACTAAATCAATTTTTCCTTCAAAAATTTTATCAAAAGTATCTTCATGTGCAAAAATATTCATTGCATCAATGTTTACTTCTGGGTTGATATCTAATCCTCTACTTTTTGCAATCTCAACTTTTGATTTTCCAAGAGTTGAATCAAGGGCAAGAATCTGACGATTAATATTGGTAATTCCAACAATATCAAAATCTACCAACTTGAAATTTCCAATTCCACTTCTACACAAAGATTCAAAACAATACCCTCCAACAGCTCCAAGTCCAACTATAACAACAACTTTTTTTGATAGTTGTTCAATTACTTCATCGCCAAGAAATCTACTAATTCTTAAAAATCTTTCCTGCATTTTTACTCCATTTATTACACTGGTTAATGCTTTGATTAAGCAGGAGAGAAACTCTTTCATAGTGATTTTCTAATATTTTAGAATATAATTTTTCATCAAAACTAGCTCCAGTTTCTACATAATCGGTTTCCAACGTAATAATATTTTCTTTATAAGCTTTTTCTTTCCAAAACCTTGCAATATCAAAACGAAATCCAGGTTTCAAAGACAAAACAACTTTAAATTTAGCTAACTGTGTGGCCATCTCAATAGACCCATCAAAGCCATGCCAAAGAACTCTTAATTCACCTGTTTTAAGTTGATTTTGGTATTTTGTTAGTATTTCAACCATTAGACCTTTATAACGAACACAATGAATGAAAAGGCCCCTATTATATTTTATTGCCAGGTTAAGACATTGCATAAAAAAACTAATTTGATTTTCCAAATCAATTTTCTCTAGGAACCTTTTATCAAGTCCAACTTCTCCAATTTGAAGTTTTTTTTCTTGTTGTATTATTGATTCAAGGCTTTTACTTTTTAGTTCCCAATTTTCATTTGTAAGATTTTCAGGAATAATTCCCTGAGCTTGCAAAAAATAATTTCCCTTTAAAAAATAGGGAAAAATTAAATCAGAAGTACAAAAAATTGTGTCAGGCAACCTTATATGAGCATGGGCATCAAACATAGACCTATTTTATCAAAATATTTTACCTTTGACTATCCAAAATTTACTCTTTATTTTTTCCCATTTTGGTGTTATCGTAAGGAATTAGTTAACATACAGGGAGATTTTATGTCAAATTTAGTAAAAAGATACAAAAAATTCATTGACAATGGAAAGACAGAACGTGAATGTGTAAATCAAACAATTGTTTTAGCTGAGGAAAAAGGATACAAAGATATTTTTTCGATTAAGGCTCCTTTAAAAGCTGGAGACAAAGTCTATTACAATCAAATGGGAAAATCAATTGTTCTTTTCCACTTAGGAACAGAAGAACTTGAGAAAGGAATGAATATTCTTGGAGCTCATGTCGATTCACCAAGACTTGATATCAAACAGAATCCACTTTACGAAAAGAATGAACTTGTTTATTTAGACACTCATTACTATGGTGGAATTAAGAAATTCCAGTGGGTTACTCTTCCACTTGCATTACATGGAGTTGTTTGTAAAAAAGATGGAACAACAGTAAACATAATTATTGGAGAAGATGATGATGACCCTGTTTTCTATATTTCTGATATTCTTCCTCACCTTGGACAAGAACAAGCAAAAGAAATTGCTGGAAATTTTATTCATGGAGAAGATCTTGACCTTCTAGTAGGACTTGCTCCTTTTAAGAAAGAAGCTCATGATGATGATGATGATGATGAGAAAAAGAAGAATATTGGCAAAAAGACCGTCCTTAAACTTTTAAATGATAAATATGGTATTGAAGAAGATGATTTTCTTTCAGCTGAACTTGAAGTAGTTCCTGCTGGGAAAAGTCATGATGTTGGTTTTGATCGTTCAATGATTCTTGGCTATGGCCATGATGATAGATGTTGTGCTTTTACTTCTCTTGATGCAATTCTTGAAGGCAAAACAGAAGGTCGAACTTCAGTATGTATTCTTACTGACAAAGAAGAAATAGGCTCTGTTGGTGCAACAGGTATGGATTCAAATTTCTTTGAAAATGCAGTTAGTGAATTACTTTCAGCCACAGGAAAGTTTGATGCATTAGTACTTCGTAGATGTTTAAGAAACAGCATGATGCTTTCAAGTGATGTATCCGCAGCTTTGGATCCTTTCTTTACAAGTTTGTTTGAAGAGAAAAATACTGCAAAACTTGGTCATGGTGTTGTTTTCAATAAATTCACTGGCTCTAGAGGAAAAAGTGGAAGTAATGATGCAAACCCAGAATATTTTGCAAAAATTAGAAACTTACTCGATAAAGCTGGCGTCAATTTCCAAACAGCTGAACTTGGTAAGGTAGATCAGGGCGGTGGTGGAACAATTGCAATGTTCTCTGCAAAATACAATATGAATGTAATTGACAGTGGAGTTGCCGTATTAGCCATGCATGCACCTTGGGAAATAATTTCTAGTTATGACCTTCAAAGTGCAAAAGATTGTTATAAAGCATTTCTTACTTTAAAATAGTTTTAATATATTTATTTAAAATTAGTAAAAACCTTTCTTTAACTGGTGAATCCAATTGAGGAAGGTTTTTATTTTTATAAATTCAGACATAAATAATTTTATTGCGTACCGAATTATTTTCAGGTACAATATACACATAGAGGCAATTTATGTCTCAAAAGGATGGAAATATGAAAAAAAAAGTTACTCTTGCATTAATTGTACTGTTGATGATTGTAAGTCTCACTTCTTGTATGTCATTGCTTGCTTTATGGCCTGATGTACAACCACCCGTTGATCAATCCGCTTCCATGCTGATTGTTGAGGTTGGAGATGGAATTCGTGGTGATTCTGAAGCTCTATTCAACTCAAATGCTACAGGATGGGCTCCATGGGTTGTTGATGAACAAGGAAATCTTATAGCGTTCAAACCATTTGACGCTGAATCAAGACTTGATTCCTTCTTTTATGCAGAAAACCTTAAACCTGGAAAATACACTCTTAAGGGATTTATGCATGTATACGTAGACTATGAAAAAATTCCTGACGAAGAGGTCATTTACTACGGTCCGTTTGAAGATTATTCTTACCATGTTAAACAATTCTTCCCAATTGACAAAGGAGTTTCTATTAATCTCGAATCAGGAAACATTAATACGTTCGGAAGATACTACATAACCTATAATTGGAAAGAAGGAGCTGCTGGAACAACTGATGATCGTTGGAAAGTTTCAGAGAACTCAGTGAAAATTGTCTATGACGCTAATGATAAAAAAGCTCTTAGAGTTGCCAAGAATTGGGCTACTCCAAACTGGACTCTTTGGAATGAACGCAATAGTGAAGAAGCAGCTGACAATTAAGTAAAATGCTTTCTTAAACAATTTAGATTTTCTTAAATAATTTATAAACAGAAAAAATCATCTAAGGAAAATCTATTTTCTATGGCGTTCTTAAAGAGTTCAGGTAGATAGTATCATCTGTTATATATATTGCAACGCAAAATTAAATAGTTTTTCCTTTTTGCACACAAAAAAACAAAATCTTATTGTGTTCTTCACTACGCTAAAAAAGATGGTGCCCAGTCTAAATTAAATGATATATTTTAAAGATTTAGAAAAATCGCTCAAAAGATAAAATGGTTATAAATGCTGTAACCCAAGCAATATGTCTAGGAGCCTATGCAAACCTTCGATGACTTTTTTTACTGATGAAGAACTTTTCTATTGAATGGATTTAAATACAGCACTATTTTTATTCAGCAGAAGGCCTAATTCCCTCCTGCATCACTTTAGATATTTATATACTTAAATAGCCTCATCAGAAAGCTCATACCGGCCTAATACTGAGGTCGAAGCTCCTGCTGTAGGAGTTGTAAGAGTCCTCACTCCCTATTGCAAAGTATCGGTAATACGCACCATAGATATTATTCGAGGAACACCAGTAGGTTTGAGAAGAAAAGTTCCTAGAAAATTACATTCCAAATTGCCATACATACAATTTAACTCCTCTTTTGAAGGCAAAAACCAATCATCATATGTTATCCCGTCTATATCAACTGAATACTCAGCACATACTTTCGCTGCCACTCTTCCATCATTAGATTCAGAGTATGCTGTAGGATTGGTGTAGTAACTCCCGTAAGTATTCAAACTATCATGGTAGTTCACGATATTAGCAGTGTTGGTTTCACCATCACCAACTGCCGTGGCAGTAACTGGTGGATCGTCTAAATAATCATCTATACCCCATTGAATATGCGGATCGTTATCACCTGAATATAATCCTCTAGAATCTGTATCTCCTTTATACCAGCCGTAAGGAGCTGCCTCTAGATACCTCCATCCATTTGTATATTCTCCTTTATCATAGAATATATACCCTCTTGCTTGTCCAAAATCTCCAACTGTTCGTTCCCTCCATTTTGCATATAGAGTCTGAGCAGAGGTGATAAAGACTGTAGTTGCTGATTCAATATGTGTTCCCTTTCCATTATTTTGTGTCCACCAGCCTTCAAATATATAGTTATCTTTTGTTGTAGCAAGAGTTCCGTATAACTCTCCATAGATCACATCCTTAGAGACTGGTTCAGAAGTAGTACCCTCTTGTGCATCAAAAGTCACACTAGGTGTACATACATAGACTTTCACCGTCAGATTGAATACTTTTGTCTCACTTACCTCTCCTTTGCTAATGGTTGCAGTAAGAGTCACCACACCATCGGTAGTGATAGTATCATTTTTGTTACTTTCCCATGAGATGGTAGTCTCATTGTCACCAAAGGTTGATAATGTTACATTCTGAGTCACACTATCTGTGCTATCTCCCTCTAAAAAACCAATTTGTAAAGATTCTTTAAGCCAAGATAACTGCCTCAGTATCAGTTTGGAAAAGATTGCAACCTACAAGATTTACTAGAATTACTGAGGTGAAAATGAACAATGCTAAAAGTCTGTAATTTTTCTGTTTCATGATAATTCTCCTCTGTTTCACATTTTTTAACTAAAAGCTTACCGTGCAATTTCAAGTCAGGCACTTTAATAGTAATTAAACACTATCAGAGGAGATTTTAAAATATTGCGACATTTATCGTGCTATACCCATCTTTTCAATTGGGTAATACCATAATATGTTAATATTTAATGATTGTACCTCATTATCCAAATATTTTCAATTTTTTTTACTAATTTTATTGCCACGGTCGGGAGTGAAGACATTTTCTTAGACTCTACAAGGAGAAGAGAAGGTCTTCATATGAACAGAAAAAAAACAGTCTAATATTATAATTTATCTCGTACTGTTAGAGTTTTAGGCTATTCTTTTCCCTTACTGGAGTTGTCCAGTAAAATATACAAAATCCTCTTTATACGTGGGTTAGCAATTTTATTTTATTTTAGCATAATGAATTTATTACTAACTTTCATATTATTAAGGGATTTGCTAGAAAATAGATTTGTGTTGTCTATACTTTATACACCCAGGGTTTGTATCATGCAATTAAATGCCTGGAGACATATTGCAATGCTTATAGAGGTGTGTTCCTAGGTGCCGAGGTCCATTCGTCCATTGGTATTTCAATTTCTATGATAGTACGTTTTAGGTGCGCATCGGTATTGTCTTCAAAGGTTTGTTAGAAGTCTAAAATTTTATTCTCCAATAATCTTAACTAAAACTCTCTTTTGCCTCTTTCCATCAAACTCACCATAAAATATCTGTTCCCAAGGACCAAAATCTAACTTACCATTGGTAACTGCAATAACAACTTCCCTCCCCATAACTGACCGTTTTAGATGTGCATCGGCATTACCTTCGTATGAATTATGATGATATTGATCATATGGTTTTTCAGGTGCCAATTTCTCTAGCCAATTTTCAAAATCCTGGTGTAATCCTGATTCATTAGCATTGATAAAAACACTGGCAGTAATGTGCATTGCATTTATAAGTAACAAGCCCTCTTTGATATTACTCTCGCCAAGGATAGCTTCTATTTGCGAGGTTATGTTAATGAATTCTCTTCTGTTTTTTGTTTCAAATGCTAATTCTTTACGGTATGATTTCATATTAAATCCTCCTCGTTGTTTAATTTAATTAAAAATCTCTTGGTTATTTTCACATTTAGTTCCTCTACTGTAGTATCTATAATTTTAGAAAGGTTTACAAGAAACGAACTAGCTTTTTTTTATTTATTAGCTAACAAAATACAAATTTTTTGAGTAAACTAGTTTAAATTACTAACCCCTTGAAAAATTGTATAATTAGAAATAGTATAGCTCTTATCTGAGGTACAAAGTGGATAGTATAAAATTTAACGAACTTGCAAAAATCATTCGAAGTTGTGGCCAAGAAGCAAAGGGGCAACAAAATAAAATTCATCGAAATTTTAAACCAGATGGAACTATAATAACAGAAACTGATCTTGCTATTTCCAAAGAAGTTATTAAGGCAATTAATGATATTTTCGGCGAGGATGATAATTATAATATTGTATGCGAAGAAATAGATTTAAAGAACTTTGATAAAAAAAAACCCTATACTTTTGTTCTTGATCCCATAGATGGAACTGATGCTTATAGTCAAGGTTTTCCATCTTGGTGTGTAGCTCTTGGAATTCTTGATGCAAATCGCATACCAAGGGGAGCTATAATTTCTGCACCTCGATTTGGAGTTGGAAGTGAAGAACTTTTTATTACCACCGAACCAGACAGTAATGACATTTTTTTAAATGGAGAACTTTTAGAAATTAATACAAAAGCAAACCCTCCAAGACAAATAACCATTGGATCCAATATTTTAAAGGAAATTGATATTTCAGCTTACAAAGGAAAAATAAGATCTTTTGCCAGTAGTATCATACATATGTTATGTCCAGTCGTGTTTCAAAATATTGATGCTTGCATAAACCCCACCTGCTACGCTTGGGACATTGCAGCAAGTTATGCCTTTATTCTAAAAGCCAATATGGATGTAGAATACATTAACGGAGATAAGTTTATTTTTGATGATAATATTTTGATAAATCGAGAAAAGTATTACAAGCCATTAATTATTGGCAGTGAAGAAGGCCGAACGACCTTAAGAAATTTAATCAAATAACAATTCATAACCTTGAGAAAATGAAAATTCATTTATAAAGTTTTGCCTAATTACAATAATGGCTTCTTCTTTTTTGGAATAATCTAAAAGAGCCAAAAATCCTTCATTAAAGCCTTTTGAATCTAGTTCAATCCTTCCAACTTCATCAAGGACTCCAATTTTTCTATTTACTGATTTTTCCAGTTCTTCTTTTATTCTTAGTTTTAGCTCTTTATTAACTTTTTTGAAAACATTCTCGTCATAGTCAAACCTTGAATATTTTGGAGTAGAAGATTCCCATAAAAGAAGCCAAGTCTCTCCTGTTTCTATATTTTTTACCCAATATTTATTTCTTTCTTCATTACAGAAGGATATAAAACCAAAAAAATTATTCTTCTCCTTTTTCTCAATATAATTTCTTAGTTTAGTAGATTTTCCACTACTTTTATTTCCAGTAATTATTTTAAGCATTTTATAACTTCCAATTGATAGTTTCTTATATTTCTTATATCTTAATTCAGTTACCTTTAAAATTAAAGCCAAAAGATATATATTTATGAAACAAATTGAACTTAGTAAAAAAGAACATGATTTAGCTGATAAACCCTTAAAACCACTTATTATTCAACTTTCAATACCAACAATTATCGGTCAACTTGTAATGTTACTTTACAATGTGATTGATCGTATATACGTAGGGAGAATTCCAGAAACAGGAAGTCTAGCTCTTGCAGGACTTGGTGTCTGTTTTCCAATCCTTATTCTTATAGCAGCTTTTTCATTATTAGTTGGAATAGGAGGAGCTCCTCTTGCAGCAATTGAAATGGGGAAAAAAAGAAAAGGAGAAGCTGAAAATATTCTTAACAATAGTTTCTTAATGTTAATTGTTTTTTCTTTAATACTTATGTTTTTCTTTTTTATTTTTCAAGACCCAATATTAAGACTTTTTGGTGCAACAGATTTAATTTTCTACTATGCAAAAAGTTACCTTTCCATTTATTTAATAGGGACTTTAAGTGTTCAATTAGTCCTTGGCTTGAATGTTTTTATCATTTGCCAAGGATTTACATATATTTCAATGGGAACAACTCTGATAGGTTGTATTTTAAATATAATATTGGATCCAATCTTTATTTATACTTTTAATTTGGGAATAAAAGGAGCAGCACTGGCAACAATTATCAGCCAAAGTATATCAGCTATTTGGATTATTGTGTTTCTTTCAGGAAAAAAAACCAATATTAAATTAAGCTTAAAAAATTTTAAATTTACACCAAAAATTGATCTTAAAATATTAAGTCTTGGAGTTTCAATTTTTATTATGCAAATTACAGCATGCATAATTCAACTACTTTTTAACCGAAGTATGATTCAATTTGGAAATGAATATTACCTTACAATTATGAGTATTATATTTAGTTTCAACCAACTTATTTTCCTTCCTAATCAAGGGTTAGGACAAGGAGTTTCTGCTATTACAAGCTATAACTTTGGTGCAGCCAACTATACAAGGGTTAAAAACACTTTCTCTATTCTTTTAAAATGGTGTTTTCTTTATTCATTTATCAGCACAGCGCTTATTGAAATCTTTCCTAGATTTTTTCTTTCTATTTTTACTCCCTCTCAAAATATTATTGAATTGGGTATAGCTCCAAGTAGAATATTTCTTGCTGGAATGAGTCTAATGGGAATTTTGAATGCTGTTCAACAAACCTTTATTGCCTTAGGACAAGCAAAAAGTTCAATTAAAATTGCTTTATTTAGGAAGCTAGTTTTACTTATTCCACTAGCAATAATCCTTCCTAGAATTGGTATAGGAATTTGGGGGGTCTTCGTTGCCGAAGCCGTTAGCGATGCTGCTAGCTCTGTTTATTCAATTCTTCTTTACAGAAAAGAAAGCAAAAAGATTCTTTCATAGATAAAAAAAGCTGAACCGAAGTCCAGCATTTTTACTATTTAATTCTCTCTTTTCCCTTTTCCAACAACTCTTTAAGCTTTGCGCTTGGATTGTCAAATTTTGATAGGAAAATCATAGCAGCAATTATATAAGGTTTGTAACTGGCCTGTTTATAAAGAGGAACACGATAACGATCAAAGACTGACTGTTCACATTCACCATGTTCACAAGAAACCCCGGTAATATCAGCAGGAAGACAATGAAGATACAAAGCTTTTCCGTCTTTTGTAGTTTTCATTAACTCTTCAGTACATTCCCAGTCCATATATTTCTTGTTATTCTCTAGGCATTTCTTTTCAAGAGCATCAAGCTCATCAAACTTACCTTCACCAACCAATTTTGTTCTTTCTTCCATTACAGCAAAAGGAGCCCATGATTTTGGATAAACAATATCAGCATCTTTAAATGCTTCTTCCATTGAATTTACTTTTGTAAAACTACCGCCAGAAGCCTTAGCATTTTTCTTAGCAACTTCCTCAACCTCTTCCATTACATTATAACCTTCTGGATGAGCAAGTACCACGTCCATTCCAAAACGTGTAAAAAGTCCAATTACTCCTTGTGGTACACTTAATGGTTTACCATAGGAAGGACTATAAGCCCAAGTCATTGCAACTTTCTTTCCTTTAAGATTTTCAACCCCACCAAATTGGTTAATTACATGTAGTAAATCAGCCATAGTTTGAGTTGGATGGTCAATATCACACTGAAGATTTACAAGGGTAGGACGCTGTTCTAAAATACCATCTTCAAAGCCTTCCTGAACTGAAGCAGCAACAGCTTTTTGGTAAGTATGGCCTTTTCCAATGTACATATCATCACGGATACCGATTACATCTGCCATAAAACTAATCATATTAGCAGTTTCACGAACTGTTTCTCCATGAGCAATTTGACTTTTCTTTTCATCTAAATCTTGAACTTCAAGACCAAGAAGGTTACAAGCACTAGCAAAACTGAATCTAGTTCTTGTTGAATTATCACGGAAAATTGAAATTCCTAGGCCACTATCAAATACTTTTGGTGAAATATTATTTTCCCGTAAACCCCTTAAAATCTCAGCAACAACAAAGGTCGCATTAATTTCATCATCAGTCTCTTTCCAAGTATGAAAAAAATCATTTAAA
>Ga0172377_10003520_pt1 | contig 16097 bp, 11 predicted proteins | sample Pumphouse3metaG_FD_119749 | JGI IMG/M metagenome (GOLD analysis project Ga0172377, IMG submission 119749) | Leachate microbial communities from a municipal landfill in Southern Ontario, Canada - Pumphouse #3 metaG | ecosystem: Engineered > Solid waste > Landfill > Unclassified | place: Canada...
AACCATGCTTGCCATGGCCCTGGCGCCAACTATGGCCCCGGCGTAAACCATAACCCGGGCGGCCACAACAGTGGCAGCCACGGCGGCGGAAACCATCAGGGTGGTCCCGGCGGCAACAATAATCAGGGGTCCGGCTACAACCCTCCCTCCGGAGGTCATGCCGGCCACCCCAGACCCTGAGTGCAGTTCCCTGCTGCTCACCAACCTCCCCGGCCACCCTCATTCCCCCGAGGGTGGCTTTTCTCTTTAACCCAACCCAGACAGCTTTCGATCGGCTAAGCCCTTTTTATTTTGCAGGGATTCCGATCGGCTTAGTATTATCTATAGAAAAACAACTCCCAAGGGAGGAAAAATGAAAACAAGAATACTGCTCACCGCATTCCTACTGCTTGGCGTGGGTTTACTCAGCGCCTACGACCTTTATGGCGCGTTCCAGATCAAGACTTCGCCCCGGGGCGCGGATGTGAATCTGGTGGACGTGGACCTGTATCTCAGCAGCACGCCCACCCCGGTTTATCCTGTCTTCATGGATGAATACCTGGAACTCCGCTCCGGCATCCCGGGACGATCGATCCGGGTGATCATCAGCAAAGAAGGCTATGTTCCCATCGAAAAGAATTTGTTTGTGCCCTTTTTATACGAAGACCAGCGGGACGCCATGCGCTACCCCACGGTGTTCAATTTCCGCCTCACCCGGGACAGAAGGGGTGCATATACCAGCATTAACACCTATTACGCCTACAACTACTATCGCCCCAGGCCTGTCTATTATTACTATTATCCCGGATATTTCTGGTATCCGCCCCCTCCCGGCGGTTATCAGCCTCATCCGCCCGGCTGGAATCCTCCCGGCCCACCTCCCGGGGGCAGCCATCCAGGACATCCCGGAAGCCATGGTGGCAGTGGGATCAATCCTCCCGGTGGTGACGGTAATCCCGGCAGCCACGGTGGCGGTGGCGGCGGATCCAATCCTCCCGGTGGGGGCGGCGGATATACTCCTCCCTCACCTCCCGGCGGCGGTGGCCACGGTTCCAACCCTGGCGGCGGCGGCGGATATACACCTCCCAATCCTCCCGGTGGCGGCAGCGGCGGTTACACGCCCCCCAGCCCACCCAGCGGCGGAACAATCGAAAAGGCCAGACCCAACAACGGAACTATAGAAAGAGCGAAACCCAACAGTGTTCCCAACACCAAACCCCAGGAAAAGGAAAAAGAGAAATCGCTTGGGGTGCTGCGCCTGTCGAACGGACGGGACCGTAAATAAGTATCAGCTATCCGATAAATATGCACAGAGCGGCCAAGATCGGCCGCTCTGTTTCTTTATCAAGCAGTTGGAGCTATTCAGTAAGGATCATTTGAAGGCTTCCATGCCGCTGAAATCGCGCTGGGGATCGAAGCTGGCCAGCATGCGCGGATCGTCTGGCGTGAGTTCATCCAGGCAGATCCGGGCCAGCAGTTCCGCCAGCCCGGGACCCAGCATGAAGCCCTGGCCGCACATTCCCACTGCATTTACCAAATTTAAACCAGCTTTGCCCACTATGGGAAAACCGTCCGGGGTCATGGGATACTGGCCACGCCAGGTGCGGCGTACTTTCAGATGTCTTAGACGGGGATAGACTTCCAGCATGCGTTTGCTGCACAGGGGCAGAAACTCCGAGGTGCTGCGGTTGTCGACCCCCAGGATGGGTGGGTCCGGGGTAATGCAGAAAACCACCTGGCCTTCGTTGTTCTGGTAAAAATAGAAGTTGGCGGAGCCCGGTCGTTTCCTCATGTCCACCACCATGGGACCCATGAACTTGCCGACCGGTTCGGTGATTCCGGCTTCGTGGTTATCCGGAAAAACGGGAAGATCGATCCCGGCCATGCTGCCGATGGCACGGGCGTTGTTGCCGGCGGCGTTGATCACCATTCCGGCAGGATATGAGCCTTTGTCTGTGATGACTTTTTCCACGCGGTCACCGCTCAGTTCAAAACCAAGCACCGTTTCGCGGAAGCGGAATTCCACCCCGGCGCGCAGAGCGTGAAAATAGTAGGCGGAACCCAACAGCAGGGGAGAGCAGCTGCCGTCTCCGGGAGAATAGGTGGAACCGCGCAAGCCTTCCATATTGATGCCGGGGACCAGATCGTTGTACTCATCTGGGCCGATCCAGCGGATGTTTAGCCCGAACTCGAGCTGGATCTTCATCAGGTCCTTGAGCGTCTTTTCATCCTCTGGAGTGTATGCGGGATAGCTGTAGCCGTTACTCATCCAGCCAATGTCATCGCCGTATCTGTCCTGCCAGGTACTCATGATCTCAATGGACCGCTGGCAAACGCTGATCTTGCCAAAATCGCTGTGGGTGGCCCGCACACCGCCGATGGCCTTTTTGTTGTTGACTTGGCCTGGTGCGCTGGCGGATTCGACCACCAATACCTTTTGTCCCTGGGAAGCAAGTTCCAGCGCGGCGGGCAGACCTACAGAGCCAGCCCCGATGATCACAATGTCATAGCTCTTGTCCATGTCAGTCTCCATCCGGGAATTTGTCCAGCGGCACTTCCACAAACACAGGCCGTTTAGTGTTGGGGACCACGTTTTCCACCGGGATTCCCTCTTCGCGGAGCACACCTTTGATCAGGGTTTCACAGGTTTTGGCACCGCAGGGTCCCATACCCGCGCGGGTGACAGCCTTCAGGTGGTTTAGGTCTGTGATCCCGCTTCTGATCAGTTGGCGCACCTGCCCAACACTAACTCTTTCACAGAGGCAGATCATGGCATCGTCGGCCAGTTTTTCCGGAATTATGGGTTCCGGTAGAGGGCGGCTGACCTCGGCGGATTGGATCCTGAAGGATGCAATCTGTTTGGAGATGGCCTTGGGTACTTTGACCTTGATCAGCTGGGTATGGCGGTTTTTGATGTCCATTACCGCCGCAACGGGAAAAGAGCCCAGAGGTTCGCCATCGATATCCACAACTTCAATGGGGTTGCCAACCGCTTGGGGGAGGTTAAAAACTTCGTAGGGGATTGTGACAGTGGGGTTCTCAGGGTTTTGGCGATAATCCACCAGCGTGATGGCCAGGCCGGGGCAGATGAGCAGGCACTTGTTACAGCCGATGCAGCTTCCGGTGTAGCGGGGGAGGGCCATCAAGCCGCCGTCCTCGGTCTGGATGGAATTGGTGGGGCAGACTGTTGTGCAGGGATTGCAGGGGATCTCCTGCAGGCAGTGGATCACGGGAAAAACGCCACTTTCCGGCAGGCCTTTCTGATAGGGCTTAACAGGGCCGGGATGGGATTTCAGAACTTCGGCTTTCGCAAACCATTCCGGGGGGATGGGGCCGATCTCTTCGTGGCCGCAATCCTTGACGATGGTGAGCCCGGCGATCTTGCCGTTGAACATGGCGGAGGAGGCTTCCGCGATCTCCAGGGCGTCTCCCGCCGCGTAAACAGGAATGCCTGCTTCCGTGGCTTCCTGAGTGAATTCGGAGAGGGAATCCAGGCCCACGGCGATCAGGATCGTATCGCAGGCAAAACTCTTTTCGCTGTCGGGTTGGAACCGGAATTTATCATCAACCGCGGCGATAGTGATGCTCTCAACGGTCTCACCGCCGTTGGCGCTGAGAATGGAATGGGAGGTATAGATGGGCACTCCGTGGCGCTTCAGTTTGTCAGCGTGGACCTTGTAGCCTCCGCATTGGGGCAGGGCTTCAGCCAGGCCGACCACTTCGATCCCCGCTTGCAGGGCGTGATAACCGGCGATGAGGCCGACGTTTCCGCCTCCGATGATAAAAAGGCGGTTGGTGGGGCGGATGAGGTCGCGGTTCACCAGGGTCTGAAAAGCTCCCGCGCCGTAGATCCTGGCCAAATGGTTGCCGGTGAAACGGAGGAATTTCTCTCTGGCCCCGGCGGCGTTGAGGATCCTTTGGGGCGTTACTATCTTGTACACGCCATCCTTGAGGATGCCCACCTTTTTATCGCTGAAAACGAATAGGGCGGTGCTGTTCAGCCAGATCTTCACGCTGGGATGGTTGGCCACCTCGGCGGCCAGCAGTTTGCCGATGTCGTGTCCGCGCACTCCAGCGTGGCTGTCTTCTTCGCTGCCGAAGAATTTGTGGGTTTGCAAAACCAGTTTGCCGCCAAGGGCGTGTTTGTCGTCGATCACAAGCGTGTCGATGCCATGCTTGCCCAGTTCGATTGCGGCAGCCAGTCCGGAAGGGCCTCCGCCGATGATCAGGACCTCGCAGGCCAGCTGTTCAATGGGGGGACGCTCTGTGACCACAGCGCTTTCGGGTAGTTCAGGCAAACCCTCGGCCGAACGAACCTCCATCCCCGGAGCGACCATGGTCATGCAGGATTTAACGGCTACGCCATCGGCGATCACGGTGCATTTGGCGCACTGGCCATTGGCGCAGAAGATCCCCTGGGCACTGCCGTCTTTGGGATGGTGCCCGAAGACGCTGATCCCATTTGCGATGAGGGCCGAAGCGATCATTTCCCCTTTTTTTGCAGTGAGGGGGGTGCCGTTCCAAGTGAATAGCACATCCTCGCGTTCCTCCACAGGAAGGATCGGATGGCTTTTTATACGGTAGGATTCCATGGCTGGAAAAAACTCCTTGGAGAGATTATTTTTGTTTCAAAAAGTTACAGAGGCCGTTCGTGTCAAGCAAAAGCTGGAACAAACACCCTTCAGCCCTGATCAGGCCTGCCATTACTTCAAATAAAGGGCGCTGAGTTCTGTTTTTAGCTCCTGGTATAGCGGCAGCGCGGTAGCCCAATGCCTGGAAATATCATCCACGCTTGCGCAGCGCAGATAATTCTCCAGGCGCGATACCATATCCGGAGGATATTCACGCTCCATGTAGCGGATGCCGAAATCAGCCTTGGCAGGGCGGTGGCGGATGTTCAGCAAAGGTAGCAAACAGCGGTTCAGAAAGCCGTGCCAATTCATCAGGGCTGCCGGCCAGTTGTTTCTCAGCAGCGATTTTTGCAGTTCGGCAAGCATCAGGAAATCCAGGGCGGTTGCGCTTTTGAGGACTCGCGTTACTAGTTCCATTCTCTTTTCTTCTGAAGTGGGTTCCGCGGCGAAAACAGATTGCTGGTCGAACCAGACTACCGCGTTGCCGTGCCGGTCCGGTTCTGTAAGCTTGTTTGGATTGGCCTTGGCGACAACCGCTATGTCGCAATAAAAGCAGGCGGGAAAATCCTTCAGCAGATAAAAGCACTGGGACATCCCATGCCAGGTGGGCTCTGGCAGGCGAAAACTCCTCTCGATGCCGTAACGCTGGCTGAAATAGCTATCCAAGAGAGAGAAGACCTGCTCCGTGCAGTCCTCTTCGGTAACGATCACGAGGTCCAGATCGGAATACTCGTCCAGATATCCGGTGGCGGCGGATCCGCCTTCCCAGGCCGCCAATACATCCTTTTCGTTCATCAGCAGGTTCTTCAGCTCTGCTTTAAGTTCCAAAACGCTGTTCATCTGTACTCAGCCTCCAGGCTTTTTTGGTTACGGCATTGGAGGCCGCAGCTTTTGTCAACTGAAAAGAGCAGTTCAAGGTTATGTATGGTGGGAATAAACTTTAGAGGAACGATGAAAAGAAGCGGCCGGTTGAGGCCGCTTCTGTTATTGGTTCAGGCAACGCCTGCCGCAGAGGCAGAGCGCTGGGAAGTTTTATTTCACAAGCATCAGCTTGCGTGTCTGGTTGAAGGAAGGGGTAGAGAGCCGGTAGAAATAGATACCGTTTCCGAAGTTTTGGTTGTGACCATGCTGGGGTGGAGTTAAGTGCGCATTCCAGCAGAACAATATCCCTTATAGACATCAGCTGAATCTGGGCTTCGTGTTTCAAGTTTCAGGCCAGAAGCCACTTTGGCAAGGCTGTTGATCGCCTCCCGCGTGATCCCCGCCTGGGATGCGGCGATCAGGCGGGGGACAGACAGGTTCGGGAACTGAGGGGCCTCGGCAGGGCGCAAAATCAGAAACAGAGGAAAGGCCGCACCACACCGGCCCTGATCCGGGTATGGGGGTTCAAATAGGCAGTGTTCCGCAAGGCAAGTTCGCGCCGCAGTTCCGGAGGCATCTCGCGATCCCCGAAGCCGCTCAGGATCAAAACCGTGAGCGGAAGGTCCTCGTTGCCGGTGTTGATCACGCCGGGTTCGAAATCCAGCCACTCGGTGAGCTCTGTGGCATCCATCTCGTGGCAGATAACAGCCCGGGCGCCCCTGCCGGCCAGGGTATTGAGCATTTCCCGGTCCGGTGGAAAGGCCAGGGCAACCACCTTGTCCTGCACCTCGGCCGTTTTGGCGTCCCCGGCTTGGTTCAGCAGGGTGAAGGCGCCGTGGCGGGCGCGTCCAAAGGCGATCTGGCCCTCCAGTTTAACGCCAGGGTAAGAGATCTCCAGGCTCTGGCCCGGAACCACGTTCTGCACCATTCCCTTCACGTGGGCCAGAAACTCCAGGGGCTTGTGCAGATAGGTGATGGTGAGGGTTCCGGCAGTGGTATCGATGGCAGTGATGGTTCCCGTGCCGGGCGCTTTGATCAAAACAGGCTTGCCGCCATCGGCGGTTTTTTCCAGCCGCCGGGCGATCATATCCCCCTGATAAACGAAATCGCCCTTAGCCTTGGTGAGGTAACGGGCGGCTTTTTTGGGGCTGAGCATCAGCTTTTCGGCGAAGTTCACAGTCAGGGGTTTGCCGGAGTAATCCTGGATCTCAGAGGCCACCAGCATACCGGTCTTGGCATCCACATACTCGATCCGGCCCCGCACGGGGGAAAACAGCTTACGGGCGCCCCTGTAATGAAGCGCCAGCTTGATCTCAGGCGGGATCTCCGCGTACGCCTCATCCGCCTCGATCGTGTCGCCGGGTTGAACCTTCAGGGAAGCCTCTATCTGCTTTGGCTCCAAGTCCTGAATGTTGGCCAAACCGGAGATGATATACAGGCGGGGCGGGTTGAAGCGGTTCACCGCCACCACGTCGTCCGGCTGCACGGGATCGCCTGCGCTGAAGTTGATGTCGCCGGCGTAAGGCAGTTCCACGCGCCGCAGCCAGGTTCCGGCTTTCGGCTCAAGCCGCGGGGCTTCCCTGCGCACCAGCGGGTCTGCGGCATTGGGATAGAGTGCCATCATTTTTTCCACCTCAGCCAGGTGGCTGGCTAGATCCAGCCGGGTGTCGATGAGCACCGGGAGTTCGGTGGCAAAGTTGTTCAGGTCTTCCCTGCTGGAGAGTTTGCAGCGATTGCTGAGGGTGATTTTCAGTGTTTTGGGGCCGGCGGGCAGCCAGAGAAAGCTGTCCGGTTGGATCTCATGGCTCTGCGTCTCGGCCTGGGTGTTCACTTCCACCGTCATCAGGGTTTTGCTTTCTTTGAAATTGAAAATGGGGGAGATGTGGACAGCCAGCTTGGCGATACAGGCGCCATGCAGCAAGGTCTTGCTGCTTTGGGGATCCGTATCGCTGAGCACGCCCAGGTGGGGAGTGATGAAATCGCGGTCGATCCAGAGTTCCGTGATGCCCTTGGGCCGCACTGAATCAGCCAGGATCAGGGCGCACTGGTTGTGGTTCATGGCATGGGCGAAGATGCCTCCGGCGCCGATCAGGACGTCGATATCGCTCTCCCGGAAGCTGTGTTTGCTGTCCTCGCGCTGAAACTCGAACTGGAGCTCGAATTTCTCCAGATCGTTGCGTTTGAGTTTATCCAGATAGCCGATCTTTTCGCTGTTGTAGTGCATCTGGCGGTGCTGTTCCAATGCAAGGGCCAAAGCTTCGCGGGCCAGGGCGTGTTCGATCCTGTAATCGTTCGCGGTAACGGGGTTGGAGGTGGGGTGGAGGCACTTGTTGGCAATGTAATTGCGAATCTCGCGCTCGCCGAGATCCTGCGGCAGCCAGCGTTTCACGTTTTCGAGGCCGGCTTCCCTGAGCACGTTCCAGGCGCTGTAGCTCATGCCCAGGTTGGCGCTCACTGTGCGCTGGAAATGGCGCCGGATGTAGCTGAAGACGTCGGTGGTGGCACCCCCGATGTCGAAAGCGAAGATTTCCCGGTCCTGGTCTTCAGCCAGCAGCGCCAACGCTCTCTGCACACCCAAGGGGGTGGGGATTATCGGAGCCGCCACCTCCGGTTTCACCTCCGAGTAGCCGGGAGCCTGTTCCATCACGTTTTCCATGAAGAGTTTCTGGATCATGTCCTGGGTGGGCTGCAGATTCTCCACCTCCAGGCTGGGACGCAGATTGGGCAATATATGCAGGTCAAAGGCTTGGGAGATCAGTTTTTTCACGATTGGGGCCGCGTCCTGGTTGCCGGCGTAGAGGGCGGGTATCTTGGAGCGGAGGTCAAATTTGGGGGCGGGATTGGCAATGCGGAGGATCTCGGCCATTCTCAGCACTCCGGAGATCGCGCCGCCGTCGGTGCCGCCGCAGAGAAGGATCATATCCGGATGCAGATTGCGCATGGCCAGCATCTGCTGGGCCGCCTGGCGCTTATCGTCCAGGGCGAAGGTATCCAAAATCACCCCGCCGGCGCCGTAGGCGCAGCGTTTTCCGCTGCTGGCGGAATCGTAGAGCGTGAGGCCGATCACCAGTATCTGGAGGCCGCCGCCGGCACTGCTGGTGCTGAAATAGGCTGTGTTGCCGGTGAATGCCAACTCGCCGTCCTTTCCCGCAGGGTCCAACAGCTGGATCCCGCTTTTTTCCTGCAATGCCCGCACGGAAGCTTTTATCCCGTGGCGAACGTCGCTTTGAGGCGCTTCCACCGTAGTTTCGGCGTGCGCTATATCCAGCAAAACAGGAATATCCTGGCGATTGTCCAGCAGCAAAGCTTTGGTGGTGGTGCTGCCGATATCGGTGATCACAATGTAGTCTTGGTCCAGGCGCATGGTACGCTCCTTTGGGGAAAGTTTGTATTCAAACCTAATCAGATTAGGCCTCCATCCCGTCAAGCAAATGCGTGGGCCATCCCCAGCGTTTGCCCGGCGGGGATTTTGATTGACAGCAGCGCAATGTACGCGACAACGGCTCCATGAGATATCGCTGGAACAAGAAACACATTTTTAGCCTGGTCCTGCTTGTGGCCGCGCTGGTGCTGATCCGTTTCCTCTCGGTGAAGGATATCAACGGCAAGGTGGTCTCGATCCAGGATGGCGACACCATCACCGTTTTGCAGGGTTCAAGCACATACAGGATCCGTCTGCAGGGCATCGACTGCCCGGAAAAAGGGCAGGCCTTCGGCAATGTGGCCAGGCAATTCACTTCGGATCTGGCCTTCGGCAAAAAGGTGAAGGTGAAATACGAGGAGCGGGACCAGTATAAACGTTATCTGGGAACGGTGTACGTCGGAGACCGGAATTTGAACAAGGAACTGCTGAAGGCCGGACTGGCCTGGCATTACAAGGAATACAGCAAAGATCCTGTTTTAGCCGGTTTGGAGGTCAAAGCCAGATTGGACAAAAAGGGCCTCTGGTCCTATCCCAAAGCGATCCCGCCCTGGGAGTTCCGGCGCTCCAAAAGAGAAAAAACTTGACGTTGGCGCCACTTTTGTCAAACTGCCTCAAATTGGCCTTTGGATTGAATTCAAAGCCAGAAACTTCCAACAATATGATATAAAAGACATACAAGGAGAACCGATCCATGAAAAAAGTTCCCTGCTTCCTGGATGCGGACCTGCAAGGCAAGACCGTGCTCGTGCGCATGGACCACAATGTGGTGAAAAAAGGCCGGATCAAGGACCCGACGCGGATCGAAGCCACGATCCCGACCCTGCTGCACATTTTCAAGCAAGGCGGCCGGCCTATCCTGATGTCCCACGTTGGCAGGCCTTACGACAAAAAGACAGGCGCCATCACCGTTTCCGAAGACGAAGCCGTTGGCCCGATCGTGAAATATCTGGAAAACAAGCTCCAACTGCGCGGGCTGGTCCCGGATTGCCAGGCTGACGGCACCAACGGCATCACAGACCTTGCTCCGCTCGGTGCCGCGGTGCAGGAGTTAAAGGACGGCAAGGCGGATTTTGTCTATCTGCCCAACACCCGCTGGTTCAAGGGCGAGGAGAGCAAAGACGATGCCACAGAACTTCTGGCGAAAAAACTGGCCTCTTTTGCCGATGACTATGTCAACGACGCCTTCGGTTCCTGGCAGCCCCATGCTTCAACCTATAACATCACCAGGTTTCTGCCCTCCTACGCGGGACTGCTGATGCTGAAAGAGATCGGCAACCTGCAGAGCATCTTTGAGCCCCGGCGTCCGCTGGTTTCTGTGGTGGCTGGCTCCAAATTCGACACCAAGATAGGCCCGCTGTCCTCGCTGATCCAGCTCAGCGACAAGTTGGTGCTGGGCGGAGTGCTTTACAACGCCTATCTGGCAGTGAAATACCAGTTGGAGATCAAGGGTCTGGACCCGGAGGACCTGGCCCTGGCAGAGAAGTTTCTGCAAGACGCTGGACCCTATCAGGACCGGATAGTGGAACTGCCCTACATCATTGAATCCGACAGTTTTGAGAACGCCGAGAACTGGAGAAAGCACGCCCTGGTCGATCTCAAGCCCGGAACCCAGCTGAACTACGTGCTGGACATCGCGCCGGAATCCTTCGCGGAGAAGGCTGTGCAAGAGCTGTTCAGCGGCGCCTCCACCATCTTCGTGAACGCCGTGATGGGCTACACCACGCTTTACACCGCCGGAACCAGGGCCATGTACAACCTGATAGACAAAAACACCGGCGCCCGGAAACTTTTCGGCGGCGGCGACACCATCCAGGATTTCCGTGAACTGCTGCCGGGCATCTTTGCCAAAGCTGCCAACGATCCCGATTACTACTTTTTCACCGGCGGCGGGGCCATCCTCAACGCCATTGTGAACGGCTCGCCCTACGGCATGAAGCCGGTCCAGGCCCTCATCAAGGAATCTTGACAAAAGCAGGAGAAATAAACGTGGAATTAGACCAAGAACTGAACATACGGGAGGATTTTCCCCCGCCCAGCCTGGAACAATGGAAACAGGCGGTGGTGGACAGCCTCAAGGGTGCCGACTTCGGCAAGGCGATGTACACCAAAACCTATGAAGGCATCACCCTGAAACCAATCTATACAAAGGATGACATCGCCGATCTGCCTTTCACGGAAAGCTATCCGGGCAACGCCCCCTATCTGCGGGGCAATGATCCCCAACGCTTTTTATCCGAAGGCTGGCTGATCGCCCAAAACCACGCCGAAGCAGACCTAACCGCCCTCAACCAACAGCTGTTGGAGGAACTGCAGCTTGGCCTCAATGCAGTGAACATCACCCCCAGCCACGCTGACGACCAGCGCGGGGCAACCCTGGACACCATTGAAGCCTGGCACCAGGCTCTGGATGGGATCGACCTGATCGCCGCTCCGCTGTTCCTGCAGCTTGATGTTGATGATTACGGCATCCTGGACCGGCTGGAAGAATACTGCGTTCAGCGCGGCTGGGACCTCCAAGCCCTGAAGGCCGGAGTGGGTTTCGACCCCAGCTCCGAACTCGCCCGCAAAGGCTGGCTGAGCCTGCCTCTGGAGGAAACCTGGCAGAAGATGCTGGACAGCGTGAACTGGGCTCTGCAAAAGGCCCCGGGCGTCCGCTGTGTCTCGATCGACGGCAGCGTTTACGAGGCCGCCGGGGCAAACTCGGTGCAGGAGCTCGGTTTCGCGCTCTCCACCGCGGCTGGTTACATCCAGGGCCTGATCAAAGCAAGCCTCAGCATCGATGAGGTGGCGCCGCTTTTCCAGGTGAAACTGACCCTCGGCTCCAATTTCTTCATGGAGATCGCCAAAGTCCGCGCGTTCCGCTTGCTCTGGGCTGAACTGATCAAAGCATTCGGCGGCAACGAGAATTCCCAAAAGATCTGGATCCACGGCCGTACCGCCAGCTTCAACAAGAGCAGTTACGACATCTATGTGAATCTGCTGCGCACCGCCACAGAAAGCTTTTCCGGAGTGATCGGCGGCGTCGACAGCCTTGAGATCAGAGGTTTCAACCAGCTGCTGGCCGAGCCCAATGAATTTGTCCGCCGCATAGCCCGCAACCAACACATCATCCTCAGGGAAGAGGCGTTTTTCGGCAAGGTGATCGACCCCGCCGGAGGATGTTACTACATCGAGAGCCTCACCAACGAGCTTGCCTCCCAAGCCTGGAAACTGATGCAGGAGCTGGAAGGCTCCGGCGGTTTCATCCGCTCTCTGCTGGCTGGAAAGATCCACGATCTGATCGCGCCGGTGGCCAAAGCCAGGATAGAGGCTGTGAACAAACGCCGAGACATCATTGTGGGCGTGAACATGTATGCCGATCCCCAGGAACCCGCGCCCAGGCTTATGCCCGCTGCTGTAAACCCTGATCCGGTCAAAGCTGTGAGCCTGGAAAGGGGTCCGCTGCCCAGGCTGCGGGCGGTGGCGGCCCTGGAAAAGCTGCGCTCGGAGATAGTGAGTTCCGAAGCCAACAAAAAGATCTTTCTGCTCAATCTCGGTTCGTTGGCGGAATACAAGGCCCGCGCGGAATTTGCCACCGGCTTTTTCCAGGTGGGCGGTTTCGATGTGATCTCCGCCGGCGGATTCAGCGAGGTGGCCGAGGCAGTGAAAGCAGCCCGGGAATCCGGCGCCAAAGCTTTCTGCCTCTGCTCCACGGACGATAATTATCAGCAACTGGTGCCCCAAATCTGCTCCGCCCTTTCCAACGAAACTCTTATCCTGGCTGGTTATCCGGCTGATAAGGTGGAGGATTACAAACAACTGGGCATCGATTTCTTCATCCATCTGAGGGCGGACGCGTTGGCAACCCTTACCGACCTGGCAGCAAGAATGGAGGTGACGAAATGAACCCTGATCTCAGCAAAATCACTCCTTCTTTCAGTGCCTCCAAGACAGATCAGAAGCTGGATGCCCCGCTGTGGAAAACCAACGAGCAGATCGACGTCAAAGCCGTTTTCACCCAGGAAGATATCGCCGCCGCCCAGCATCTGGATTACCTTTCCGGGTTGCCGCCCTTCCTGCGCGGACCCTATCCCTCGATGTTCATCCAGAGGCCCTGGACCATCCGCCAGTACGCGGGATTTTCCACTGCCGAAGAATCCAACGCCTTTTACCGCCGCAATCTGGCCATGGGCCAGAAAGGCCTGTCCATCGCCTTTGACCTGGCCACGCACCGCGGTTATGATTCCGACCACCCCCGGGTGATCGGAGACGTTGGCAAGGCCGGAGTGGCGGTGGACAGCATTCTGGACATGAAGATCCTCTTCGACCACATCCCGCTGGACCAGATGAGCGTTTCCATGACCATGAACGGCGCCGTGCTGCCCATCATGGCCTTTTATATAGTGGCCGCCGAGGAACAGGGCGTGAAACCCGAGCAGCTGAACGGCACCATCCAGAACGACATCCTCAAGGAATACATGGTGCGCAACACCTATATCTATCCTCCGGAAGCCTCCATGCGCATCATCGCTGACATCTTCAAATACACCTCCCAGAAAATGCCGAAGTTCAACAGCATCAGCATTTCCGGCTACCACATGCACGAAGCCGGCGCCACCGCCGATCTGGAGATGGCCTACACCCTCGCCGACGGCCTGGAGTATGTGCGCACGGCCGTGAACGCCGGCCTGGACATCGATCTGATCGCGCCCCGGCTGTCATTTTTCTGGGCGGAGGGGATGAACTATTTCATGGAAGTGGCCAAACTCCGCGCGGCGCGTGTGCTTTGGGCCAAGATAATCAAGCATTTCAAGGCCAGGAATCCCAAGAGCATGGCTTTGCGCACCCATTCCCAGACCTCCGGCTGGAGCCTGGCCGAACAGGATCCCTACAACAACGTCACCCGCACCTGCATCGAAGCCCTGGCCGCCACTCTGGGCCACACGCAATCGCTGCACACCAATTCCCTGGACGAGGCGATCGCCCTGCCCACGGATTTCAGCGCCCGCATCGCCCGCAACACCCAGCTCTTCCTGCAGCACGAAACCTACATCACCAAGGTCATCGATCCCTGGGCCGGTTCCTACTACCTGGAATACCTCACGGATGCCCTTATGAAGAGGTCTTGGTGCCACATCATGGAAGTGGAGCGCCTGGGCGGCATGGCTCAGGCCATCGAAACCGGCCTGCCCAAAATGCGCATCGAGGAAGCTGCCGCCAGAAGGCAGGCCCACATCGATTCCGGAGCGGATACCATCGTGGGCGTGAACAAATATCGCCGCCTCAAGGAAGACCCGATGGAGATCCTGGAAGTGGACAACTCCGCCGTGCGCGATTCGCAGATCGAGCGCCTCAAGAAGCTGCGGACCGAACGCGATGAGGCCAAAGTCAAGGCCTGCCTGGACGCCATTACCAAGGCGGCGGAGACCAAAACCGGGAACCTGCTCGAGCTCGCGGTTGAGGCGGCCCGGGCCAGAGCCTCCCTGGGAGAGATCTCCGATGCCATGGAGAAAGTCTTCGGACGCCACCAGGCCTCCATCAAACTGATCAACAACGTTTACAGCAGCGAGTACGCCAAAATGGATGAGATCGAACAAGTTCGCGCCCTCACAGACAAATTCGCCGACCGCGAAGGACGCCGGCCCCGCATCCTGGTGGCCAAAATGGGCCAGGACGGCCACGACCGCGGCGCCAAGGTGGTTGCCACCGCTTTTGCCGACATGGGCTTCGACGTGGATATGGGCCCGCTTTTCCAAACTCCGGAAGAAACAGCCCGCGAGGCGGTGGAAAATGACGTCCATATAATCGGGATGAGTTCCCTGGCCGCTGGGCACAAGACCCTGCTGCCGCAATTGCTGGAAGAACTGGCGAAACTTGGCCGCGAGGATATCCTGATCGTGGTCGGCGGCGTAATTCCGCCCCAGGATTACGATTTTCTGCTGGCTAACGGCGCCTCTGCCATCTTCGGTCCCGGCACCAAACTGCCACAAGCGGCGGCCACCCTTCTGGAAAATCTGCTGCGGGTCCGGGCGTGACCAAGCATCGCAAACCGGAATGGGCTCCCGCGGGCAGCGGAAAAGAATTCGCTTCCAGGGTGATGGAAGCCAAAAGCGCGGGCAGCAATGTGTCCGAAGCCAAGCCCAAAGCTCTTTCCAGGGGACTTCCTTCCGTGGAGGTGCTCGCGGACGGCGTACTAAAGGGCGACCGGACCCTGCTGGCCAAGGCGATCACCCTCATCGAAAGCAATTCTCCCCAGCATTTTGAGGCGGGACAGGAACTGATCCGCAAACTCCAGCCCGTCTCGGGAGATTCTATCCGCGTGGGCGTGACCGGCTTTCCCGGCGCGGGGAAGAGCACTTTCATCGAAAGCTTCGGCCTCTGGCTGATCGCCAAAGGCCACAAGGTCGCCGTTCTGGCCGTGGATCCCAGCAGTTCCCTCTCCCGGGGCAGCATCCTGGGCGACAAAACCCGCATGGAAGAACTCTCGCGGCATCCGGACAGCTTCATCCGACCTTCCCCCAGCGGCGGGGCCCTGGGCGGCGTAACCCGCAAAACCCGCGAAACCATAATCGCCTGCGAAGCCGCCGGTTACGATATCATCCTCATCGAGACCGTTGGCGTAGGGCAATCCGAGGTCGCGGTGCGCTCAATGGTGGATTTTTTCCTCCTGATGCAGATCGCCGGTGCCGGGGACGAACTGCAGGGCATCAAAAAAGGCATAATGGAACTGGCCGACCTCGTCGTGGTGAACAAAGCGGACGGCATCAACGTCCAAGCCGCGGAACTGGCCTGCGGAGAGCTGAACAACGCCCTCCATTACCTGCGCCACGCCACCCCGGGCTGGACCACCAAAGCCCTCACTTGCTCCGCCGCCCAAAAGACCGGCCTGCCCGAGATCTGGCGAGAGATCGAGCGCTTTGTGGACCTGGGCAAAACCAGCGGTGTTTTTGACGACCGGCGCCAATCCCAGGTGCTTGAGTGGTTCGAATCCCTGCTCACCGAGGCGATTCTGAACCGCTTTTATTCCGATCCCCGCGTCCAAGCCGATCTGCCCCGGCTCCGCGAGTCCGTCCAAAACGGCTCCCTGCCTGTACTCCTGGCCGTGAAACAACTGCTCTCTCCAGAGCTGCTTTAACCTCAAAATTACTGCGTCGCTCCCATTATCATTACGGTATCAATACGGGATCAATACGGATTTCATCCGTATTGATCCCGTATTTATC
>Ga0172377_10003527_pt1 | contig 16073 bp, 10 predicted proteins | sample Pumphouse3metaG_FD_119749 | JGI IMG/M metagenome (GOLD analysis project Ga0172377, IMG submission 119749) | Leachate microbial communities from a municipal landfill in Southern Ontario, Canada - Pumphouse #3 metaG | ecosystem: Engineered > Solid waste > Landfill > Unclassified | place: Canada...
ACCTTTCTCAACGCAAAGGTCAAGATTACCCCTTGCAATTCGCATACTCCTAATAACCGATTCATCTGTTGGTACGCTCCATATACCCATATCATTATAAATATCGGTTGATTGTTCAAATGTATAATCTAAAGGAAAACCACAAGACTCATCAAAATATTCTGCCACACCACTATACCTTGTAGATATAAGCGGACGACCTACGCTCATGGATTGGCACTGCATAAACCCCCAGCCTTCACTCGTAGAAACACTAACAAAACAATGAATACGCCCGTACCATTTTGCCATTTCATCTTCAGATAAATAATCTTTAAAAATCCGAATCCGGCTATCTAACGGGTCCTTAATGTTATGGTCTGGTAACGATTTAATCCAAAGCTGCACACCGTTATCATCAGGGAACGCAGCTTTAAACAGGTCAATCACTCTGTTTAATCCTTTACGGCACCCGCCTGATTCGGTCCGACCACCGCATCCAAAAATAAACGGCCCGCTCTTATTCATCTCTCTATAATGATAAATATCCCTATCAATAAAAAGCGGTACTTTATGGATAGGTTTATTAACGCCAGCAGCGTTAAACGTGCTTGCATTCCAGTCGTTTGGCACTACAACAGCAGTGCTATCATTCAACAGGTCTACCCAAGACGGTTTAATCCGAGTTGACTCCCACATGGTAAACCATAAGATTGATTTTCTGCCTGGATACGGGCTTCTAGGTAAATGTACAAATAATTCTCTGTGGATAGCCGGTTCATTCTGCCAGATTAACCCTTTTATATCTTCGGGTAACGGTCCGAATTGTTCCTGAACCATCGTTGGCCGGACGACTAAATCAAACCCGTAATCTCGTAGCCCACGAATCAAACCGCAGGTTAACTGACCATACCCAGAGTAACTATCACAATGACCCCTTAAAAGTAATCTACGTTGCATATAAAACTAGATGCCCAAAGCACAATAACTTAAACGCCAAAATTCACCGTCCCATAAACAATGGATTATCACGGGAAAACTACCTTCATTCTGCCATGTACTCATAATAAAATTCTGTGCATTAGAATCATACGTAAATTTCTTTATTTTATTTGGAGTGCTCGTAGTAAAAAACAAGGTGTCACCGCCGCAAAAGTATACCCAAATTAAATCGCCGGTCTCAACATTGTTAGAGCCTAACGGCAACGTTAACGTTTTATTACCTAATGAACCATATTCACCGTCATTTGAATAAAGAACGAGTGTGTCGGTACCTTTAACATGATTAATCGTACCTGTACCGCTCATCACCCTAAAATTCCGCACTCTACCACCTGCACCCCCATCTATATTTGTTCCACCCTCAAACCGACAATAACCTTTAAAAATGTTAGTTGCTTCGGAATCAGCCTGATAAATACCATAATTATATGTATCAGGTGTGGATGTACCTTCCCTACCCATGTATAACCCGTAATATGTGCCGGTACTACCGCCATCCAAAAACAATGATGTGCATATTCCAAACGTATCTTCTGCGGTACTACCCGAAGCAATTATAATCTTTGAATCAATACAGTTTAGCTTTGTTAAAGTACCTCCCGTTGCTTCAGTCAAACAGTATAACCCTGTTCCATGCCGTGTTCCTGATGCTATAGACGTACTAAACTTAGCATTATTATACTGCCCATAATAACTACCAGATGGAGATATGGATTTATCTAAAAAAACGTATAACTTAGAGTTAATGATTGAACTGGTACCTATTCCAACATTGCCCACCAAAGAGGATGTGCTTGATGCGGATAAGGTTGTACATGATACGGTACCACCTGATATGTTAGTTGCCGTAACAGCAGTTGTAGCAGGCCCGCCTGCCGTAGCACTGCCAGCATATAAATGCGTGTGATTTCCTGCAGCTACAGTAGATGATGTTGTCCCAGTCGGTATACAATCAAACGGAATCAGTCCTTCAAGGTAATCCGAATTAACATGACTAACCTGTAAAATTAAATCCGACTCACCGGTAAACTCTACTGCCGGTGCAATCACCCCGCCTCCCAAACCCACCAAACTACCCCTAACTAACCGAGAAGCCTGTAAAACCGATGTTATCTCTGGATGTCTATGGTCTGCTCTTGCAAATATAGATACAGCTACACCTACACTGCCTATACCGCTATTAGATAACGGCAATGATTCAGCCGGTTTAACATGACCATATATCCCGGAAGCAGATAACCCGTACGTAGTTAAACTGGAAGCATGAGCAACAGGCGGGGTATCAGAAAGTGTTCGGGCTTCATTGGCCGTTATAGGTACAAGTAACCCACAAGTATTTCTTTTAACTAAAGATTCAATATACATACTCAAATCATCACCATATTTAATATAGCCTTTTCAAATAAATAAAAATACCCAGCTTTCAGTAAACTTACTAACAGGGTATTTAATAATCTTTTGTCCTGAGTAAACAGGAACAGGTAATCAATCTGTTTAAATTCTAACAAAGAAAATAAGCTGGAGCAAACACAAACGGGAACCGTAGTTGTTGTTACGATTCGAACCGTTGTCGTTATTGCGATGACCACACCGACAGTTACGAGCTGTATTGCCATAGTTGCCACCCCGAAGCACCCGGGACACCTTGTATATTAATTGACTACCAAAAAAAAATCTTTATAATTAGCACGTTTCAAATGAGCCATTATAGGCGAAACATGTGATTTATATTCCATAGCATCCCATAACCCGTAATCAGCATTATAGTTTGCTTGTTTTAGACGTTCTCTAAAATTCTTTTTTATCCTTAAAGATAACCGTACGTTCCCGTAAGAAAACCTATAACCTAAAAAAGGAAACCCGTGGGATAACCTATTTAAAATAGGATTATTCAAACATAAACCTATCTCTTCTAGCTTTATTTTAATCTTTTCTAACCAACCTTTAAGTTGTTGATTTGATGCACCGCATAAAACGAAATCATCCATATATCTTACATATTCCTTGCATTTTAAAGTTTCTTTAATGTAATGGTCTAATGAAGATAAAAATGTATTCGCAAAATACTGTGACGTTAAATTACCTATCGGAAGACCTTTGCCTTCAGATGTAGAGTACGATTTAATTATTAACTCGAATAAAGATAGCAACCGATTATCTTTAAATAATCTGGTTAATACCTTTAATAACTGAGCATGTTGAATGCTATTAAAGTATTTATGTATATCCAATTTTAAGTACCATGGATTCCTGAATGATTTTGCTATGTTAACGGCATGGTCTGTACCTTTACTTTTTCTACATGCACAACATTGGTTAATTAGATGTTTTTCAAATCTATCTTCGCAAATGTTGATTATAGCATGATGAACAATTCGGTCTCTAAAAGCAGCGGCACTTATAAGCCGTTCTTTAGGACGCTTTATAATAAATTTCCTGTACTTAGAAGGTTTATATTTATCTAATAAAAGCTCTTCTCTTAATAATGATATATTAACATCAAAATTATTTCTGAATTTTATTATATCTTTGCGATAAGCTTTCCTTTTCTGTGCCTTGTAAAAAGCAAGTTTAAGGTTTTTTAAGTCTACTATATCATCGAACACATTACCCAATCTTTTCATATTCTTCTTTAAACATTGTTATAAGTAAATCGCCCATTTCATCTATCTTCTTATCATTGAAAGATTGAAGTTTTCGCAAGTCTTCTAATGTAACCTCTTCAAGTTGAACCAACTCGAATATCTCTGAATTGTACAATATCTCATAAGCATTTTTGAGAAGTTTTTTTGTTAATGTTTTTCTAACTAATGCCCAAGTGTCATACCGTTTTAATTTTACTTTATCATCTCCTAATTTCTCTCTATAATCAATCTTAGATACCCTTGATTTTCTGCCAACGCTAACGTCTCCATCTATATATTCAACACACAAGACCCAAGAATGTAAATTTGAATCATATTGTTTAACTACATTTAATATCTTCTTGCTGGAGATAAATCCGTTTAACTCTGATTCATCTTCTTGAATGCCGCTCACCCTAACATTAAAAAATTTATATAGCACACTGTACCTTTCTTTTATCTATTTAATTATCTACATATTATTTATTAACGGTGCTGCTCTGCGTGCTTTGGCACGCTTATCGCAGCACCGTTTTTCTATAACTGGAGTAAACACAAACGGGAACCGCAGGTGCTGCTACGAATCGAACCGTTGACGCTATAGCGATGACCACACCGACAGTCACGAGCTGCATTGCCACAGGAGCCACCCCGAAGCACCCGGGACCCGGTGCTGGTATAATTCAGGTTAGCCGGATTTTCAACTGGTGTTTTAGGATATGATGCACCAGATAAATCCTGACACCATTCCCATTGGTTCCCGACAACATCAAATAATCCCCACCGATTAGGCATTTTAAGGCCAACCGTTTTTAACGCGCCAGCATTACCTTTATACCACCCAACCCTGTTTAAATTAGGCTGTAAGGTATCATCACTACCGCCAGTTTCCAAGCTTGTAAGATAATTCAAGTTCTGGCCAGACGGTAAGGCTGTTCCAACGCCCGCCCGGGCAGCATACTCCCACATGGCTTCTGTAGGCAGATTCCATGTATACCCCGCAACACTAAAACCAGATACAGTACCTGAGTTTAATCTGCTTATAAGGCATTTGCCGCCGGTATGATAATAACTATTTGTAATATCATAAGGATACCCAGCCCCATAAGCATCGGGGTCCCACATGATGTCCTGCCAAGACAACTGTTGCATGGGCATGTGACTCACCGTCAATGTTAAAGATGTAGTATTATAATAATTAGCTGCCGTTAAAGTATCGTCTCCAATATAGCCTCCTGTGTGCCTATGAACAACGCTACCGTCTATCTTGGCCATCAATAAACCAAACTCTTGGATAGTTAGCAGTGTCCGTTGCACGTACATTCCTTTAGACAGTGTGACTTTGTGGAGCAGCTCCTTTGTCCAAGATGAGCCTTCCACGTGACCGTATTCACTCACCGGGCTACCCATCATAAAGCTTCCCGGAGCAACATAAACCATGCAACGTAACGGTGATTTATTCCAGTACATTGTTTTCGTGTGACAGTTTGTATACTCACCGGGCCCCACAATATGCGATAACGCTGTTCCCCCGGAAGTTAAATACTGCCGAATCTCAATTTTATAGTATCCATCCGGCCATGCAGCAGGTGTGTAGGTTGCCCCGCCTGCCGTATAAGCTACCATCTCTGTATTACCTGTCTGCTGGTTTATGCCTACCACGGCTAAGGTATAAGTAGACCCATACCCAGGGTTTAGACATTGACTATTATAGTCATCGGCCAGTAAAGTAAATGAATTTGATTCAATGTTGCCTGTACCTAATTCAGAGAAGACAAAGTCTTCCAGCTCAATTCTATCATCTAAAATTCTTCTAGCCATTATAATAATTCCTCTTTGGATTCAATTGTAATACTATCAATTATGTTATCTATCTCTCGGACATCTTTGCCTGATTCAACTATATAAAGAACGTTATCTTTTTCCCATGTATCATAAGCTATAGGTTCAATAGCCTCACCTGAGACTACTTTATCGCTATTACTTGCAATAGTAGATAATAAAGTTGACCTTGCCATATCTAACCGGGCTAACTCCAGATTAAACGTATCAATTAATTGCTGTCGTTCTTGTTCGATTTCTTCCAGAGATGTTTGACTTGTACAAACAGTAATAGCTATCTCGGCTTTTTGTGTATCTGTTAGTGTAACCTTGGTATCTCTATAAGTTACACCTTTATCAATATACCCAGCTTTTATAATACTGGTTTTTAATGTATCTTTACTACTCATAACATATTATAATTCCATTTCAATGTATCTTTGGGCACGCCAGGTTAATCTGCTGTCACCATGATGTAACGCCCTAAATATAATAGACTCGCCGGTACCAATTTTAATTCGTTCGCTGTTACCTTTAATTAAATCATTGCCTAGCCTAAAGATATTAGTAGTATCATTCGGATTAAAAATTAACAGTGCCGTGTATGTACCAGCAATAACGGTTAAATTAAATTCAAGTTTATCGCCGGTTGACATTGTATCTATCGCAGGTAAATTAACGTATAATGTCACATCATCATGATTAGCTGAACATTGGACATGATAGATTGTATCGTTACCTTTGACCGGAGTAATAGTTGATGGCGACCCTTTAGTTGTACTAGGTGAATTCAGCTCAATTATATCCGTTTTACGGATAGCCTGCCATTGTAACCCTGATTTATCGGATTTAACTGATAACATATCACCGCCGTTACCTATCCCTAACGTAGTAATACTGGATGCAACACCGTTGCCTACATACAAAGTACCAGCGGCTTGTTTAGGCAAGTCGGCTAAATTATGTGTATGGGATGCTGCGGCTACACCTGCATCGGCAATTGATTTCCATACCGGAGCTGACCCGCTATACACATATAAATCACCTGCTGAGCCACCTGCAAGGGCTGAAAAGGTATCCTTTGCACTTGCATAAAAGGTTGACCCAGCGTTAAACGTACTTAGCCCGGTGCCGCCCTTCGTAGCTGGTAGTGTTCCTGATACATCCGATGATAATGAAACCGATGCAGCCGAAGATAAAACACCTGATGAAGATGTTTTTACAAAACCTGCTGTTGTTAGAACACTTAAGGTTACTGTACTTGTTACAGATAAAGTCGAGGAAAACGAACCTGCACTGGCATATACATTCGACCACCTGCTATCTGTAGAACCTAAATTTTGCCCTGTCGTATTCGGTAAAACATTAGCATAAAATGTGGCATTATAAGTTGTTGCACCGAATCTTATAACTTTTTTCCAAGACTCATCTGAATGCCCTGTTTCAAACACAAGATAATTTGCATCCCCGCTTCCAGTGCCCTCATACCCAATCCGCCAACTATATAACGTTGTATACCCTGTATAATGGTATGTAAGATAATGGTCAGTATTACCACATTCAATTGTAATGTTACCACTATTTAAAGATAAATTACCCCCCGATATAGTAACAAGTGAGTTATACTTTAATGCCGTTAAAGAATCAGATTTAACACCGGTTAAATATAATATATTCCCGGAATCAGATGCAGTTGAAACAGTCGATGCGGGCCCGCCTGCCGTAGCACTGCCAGCATATAAATGCGTGTGATTCCCAGCAGCTATCTCATCCGAGCCCGGGCCAACCGGTAATACATCCACAGGAACCAAACCTACCAAATAATCCGCATTAACATGCGTAATATCTAAAATCAAGTCAGATTCACCTGAAAACGATACCGCCGGTGCAACAACACCACCACCCAAACCCACCAACCGACCCGCAACTAACCGAGAAGCCTGTAAAGATACTATAGCTGAATCAGCCGAGGCAGCATTCCCAGATAAATTACCTGTAAATGTTGTCGCATAAACATTAGCCCATTTTAAAGAGGTTGACCCCAGGTTTCGTGTATTTGTAACCGCAGGTAAAATATCAGCATAAAACGTTGCGTCTAATGTATAACAACCAAATTGTAACGCTTTAGCCCATGTACTGGCGGTTGATTGCGTACTTTCAAACACTAAATAATTTGCATTCCCGCTGCCGGTCCCTTCATAACCTATCCGCCACGATGCCGCAGTTTCATCAAAATGTAAATAATGATTCTTGTTATCAGCTTTTATCTTTATACTACCGGATAACAATAAATCTTCATTCTTTATTTTAACGTTCGTATTATATTTTAACGAGGTTAAAGAATCTGATTTAATACCAATTAAATATAATTCGTTGGTTGTGTCTAGCGATGTTGTAACTGTATCGGCTGTAGGTACATTAACCCATGTTGCCGCTCCGTCTACCTGCGATAAGAATTGTCCGTTGGTACCTTTATCCAGCCAGGTCGGATACCCCGACCCGCCTGTCCCCGATATTAAAATCCTACCGGCAGTAATATCAGGAACACCATTATATAAATCTGTAATTGAATGGTTATGTGATGAACTGGCTGCGTAAGATGTGTAATTCCCAGCAGTTAATAGTACGTTACCATCCAGCTTAGCTTCGTTATACTTGATAAACAAACCGACCGAGCCGCTCCACGGGTCTGTCTCAGCCGCATACGGTAAAATACAGATTGTGCCTTTTCGGTTGCCTTGAGCATCACCGCCTCCGGTATTATGTTGGCCTATATGCGGGTCATTAGTAGCTTGTGATACCCCGCCTTTATACCATCTTAAAGGAACAGTATAATTAGTCGTGTCTAATTGATTTTGGATGATACATTTATTTCTGGGTAACACTATATCACCCGTCATGGTACCGCCGGATAACTTCAGGTACGTACTATCATGATTATGGTCGCCTATCGCTATAGTATCATTACTGGTGCCAACCGGTAACGTATTAAACGGAATCAGTCCTTCAAGGTAATCCGCATTAACATGACTGGCCTGTAAAAGTAAATCACTCTCTCCGGTAAATTCATGTGCCGGTACTGTTATTGCACCGCCTATGCCTATTAGTCTGCCGGTAGTTAATCTGGATGCCTGTAATACCGATGTTACATATCCATTATAATTACTGGCCGTAATAAGCGGGTTACGTATTCCATTGGTATCAGTCCAATATAGATTAATACCATCATTCTCAATTGCGCCTGAGACCGGTATATTAGTTAATGTGCCAACTCCAATCCTAACCGACGGTAATGATGTGATACCACCAGCGATGTCTAACCGGGCCAACGCCGTAAAATAATCATACCCAACGGATGTTTTCCCTTTTAATAATACATCTGAATAAAACGGTATTGACATTCTATACTATATTTCTACATGTAACATTAAACCTTAACTCCATTCCATACCTAAAATACATACTTTAATGTGTTTGCCTGATAACGGTGCTGCACTTGATAATGTGATACTATTTGTATTGGTTGTTATACCTACCTCGGCCCGTTTATAAGACCCTGCCGTCCCGTTATCGGATACCCAGACACCTATAATAACATCATCGGTACCGAGATTATGCGTTAAAGTATAATCATTAGAAGAACTCCAATCACTAAACTTGTATTTTTTACCTGCTGGTACCGTAAACGATTTACGGAAATCCGGTATTGAAGTTTGGCCGGTTCCGCCGCTGTCAACCGGTAATGTAAACGGTAACATCCCACGCCAAGCAATAACACCAAAATTATCAACGGATAGTATACTGTCTGGTGTACGTTCCAGCCAGCTTATGCTTGCGGAGGGTGCACCTAATAAAATTGCGTTATTAGCTGGTGGACTTAAGAAGCCCAGCGATGTACCTGTAGAACCATAGACAATACCATGTGCCGTAACAGAACTTGGCATTGAATATGAAGCAAATAACGGTGCATTATCGGTTGACCGGCCTAAGAACGGTGCGTAATCAACGGATGCTTTAGCCGTAATAGCCATGGTTAAATCGCTATCTTTATAAACAATACCGTGTTTGGCACCTTTAGACGCACCGTCTTTCAGGTCTGCCCCAGTACCACCTGATTTCAAAGGTACGGTTGATACCCAGCCAGGTAACCCATTTAATCCTGCCATGAACACGTCGCCTTGCGTGCCCGCAGAAACGCTCCCAAAAGCGTTTATACCGTTCCCGTAAGGTATTTGGTATAACCCGAGCGTGTTAAGCCCTGTGCCGCCGTTTGTGACACTTAAAACGGCGGTATTCTCAAGGTTAGTAAAGTCCGCAAACACCAGTTTACGGCGGGTAACGGTTCCAGATGAATTTGTCCAGTATAACGATGTACCTTCGGTCTCCAGTGCGCCTGCCGCAGGTGTAGTCCGTAAAGCCGACCCTTTCAATATCATTAAAGCTTTAGTTGTACTATTATCGGCTATGGTTAAATGCGCATTACTGCTAACCGTAGTTGTACAGATACCTACCCCGGCTGAATCCAGGCTGATTGCACCGGTACCCTTAGCAGAAAATTTTAAAGATAAATTTGTGCCTGAACCGTCTACGCCTACCACGCTGCCGTTTGAATCAGGTGTCTTTGCATATAGAAAAGACGTACCCGAATTAATCTGTAAACCTTGTGTCCCGGTTGGTACGGTAACTTGACCGGACGGTTCAACCGTTAGATACTTGGTTAATGAAGTTGCGCCGGTCGTGCTTTTACCGGCAACATAAAACCGGCCCATTGTACCACTGCCAGCACTGGTTACATCGCTTCCAATTGATATATATTTATCTGCTGCGTTGTTACTGGCCCTGAAAACTATTTCGCTGCCGGACCCTATTGTAGAAGAATCATTTTGTAACGTTAAAACGTTTGATTTAGCACCTAAAGTTGTACTATTCCCCGTAACTTTAATGTGTAACGATGTATCAGCAGAGAAAAAAGCTGTGCTTATACCAACATTACTATGTAAAAATAAAGTTTTATTATCACCGTGTAGTAATTTCAGGTCGCTTGTGCCTGTAATACTTCCGTCGGTACTGCCGGTTCCCCCATTTGCAACTGGCAGTGTATCACTAACCTGTGATGCCAGCGAGATGCTGATATTTGAATATGTAATAGCCGTAACCCGACCGTAAGAATCAACTGAAATCGAGGTAGCCTGGTTTGTACCTGCCGACCCTGTAGTCGTTGTAGTAACCTCGCTTAATCCTACCCCGTTCTGCGAAACTGTAATTTGACCTGAGATACCGGTTACACTTAAAGTATTACCTAACCGACTTAATCCGTTTCCAGCGATTAATTTGCTAACTGCATAAGATTGTACCCAGCTTTGGTTTTCGGTATTAACTTTAACTGCCCCGCCTGTACCTGACCCAGTAAAATTCTGTACAAAACCGCAGCTACCCCATTCGCTGCCGAATTGTACATACGTTGTACTACCCGGATATATTTCACCTTCCTCGTCTTCGTCGGTTGACCGTATCATCGTAACTGTACCGCCAACTTTCTGCCAGTCATAGATACCATTTTGTTTAGGGTCGGTCTGGTCTTTTACCAGGATACGATAAACGGTATTCAACTCGGTTAACGTAACCCCGTCAAATACGGATGGCGGACTACTTAAATTAATGTTACCGGTCGTAGCAAGATAACATGGATTATGTATATCTATATTACCGCTAAACCATGCTTTTAATGTACTATAGTTAACGGCATCCGTATCATCTTTAGGGTCATTAAGCGATACAATCCGTTTATCATTCATGCTAAGATGACCTGTATCGCCGGTTGTAGTGGTAACACTAAAACTACTAACTTTAACTTCTCCGGTGTTATCAGTATAAAGTAACCGGTTAGCTGTTCCGGTGGCAAGCTTGCTCCATGCAATAGCTGCATTAGTATCAATGTTACTATTCTTAATATCTTTAACCGAAACGTAATATGTGGTTAATGCTCCTGCAACACCGGTTCTAACGTTAATACCGTGATTAGTAACTTCGGAGTCGGCTGCAACAGCCGATGCGGCACCACCGGCATCTAATTTAACCCAGTTAGCCAAGCTGTCTGATTTAGAGTTACAATAATATAATGATGCGTCGGTCTCATTAAAACACATCTGACCCGGGAAAGCCAGGTCGCCTTGCGGAAACGATGCACTGGTTATTGGATGTATAACCGGGTTAAGCAGCTCAGCCCCGCCTTTAAACTCTATACTTTGATAATAGGTTATAGCACTCATTTTTTTATTTAATTATATTTTTATACGATGTATACATAGCCACGTAACGGTACCTTGAATAACACCTGTAAACTGTTCTCGTCTATAACTTTAACCGCTGCATATATTTGATTCATATCTTCATCAAATATCGTGACGGAAACGTCCCTGCCTAACCCATGATTAACTGTCCATGTATCTAGCGCAGTATAAAAATTAAACCGTAACGGTTTGGCTTTTGTATCCGTATATTTCTTGGTCGCAACATGGTCATCTAAGGACGGGTCAACTGATACAGAAACATTCCCCGAAAAAGAAGCTCCTGTTAAAGCTGCATAATTACTAAAGTTTGCAAGTAAATACTTTGTATTCTCAAATAACTCTGCTGCTGTCCGGTTAGCTGTCCCTATCGGGCTTGTTTCATCTACAAAACTACCTATACCAGTCGCCCGCTCGCCATCATACACATAAGATAATTCATCATACCATTTAGTCATCTGATATAACCTCCTTCTTATCTTTATGACGAGATAACTTGTCAAACATCCATAGGGCAGCCTGCTCGTCTAACCTGGTCACGTTACCTGCAATGGATATTAAGCTGCTCTTGTCAGCACCTTTAGCGTACATCTCCCAGAATGTACCACACATCCGTAATAGTAACATTTTATCAGTTGAATACCCTCTGCTGGATTCAACTATCTTACATAACCTGCGCCAGTCACCCGTGTTTAAAACTAAACAATCACCCCTGCGCCGCAGCACACCCAGTTGATTACGGATATACGCTAAATCATTATTTTCAAATATACATAATGGTAATCGCATTTAATCTTTAAAATACAATTGTCCATTCAAACGTGATTTGACGGGTGCTGTTTTTAATCAAGGCCGGAAACGTTTCCATCGCAAACATAGTTTCATCAACCGTAAATAACCCTGCCTCAGTATATGCTACTGACCCTTGGCCGTTCCCGTCATCCTTGCCTAAAACAAAGGTAAACTTAACCTCGTTCTCATCTCCAACTGGCTGGTATACCTTGCCTAAAAAGACTGCATCTTCGCACAAGGGTGACCTAAGCGTAGTTTCATCCCTGCTAGGCGGAATAGGCGTTAAAATATCCCCGCCTGTTCCACCGCTTGTATTAGGCGGATACTGACCGCCAGTACCTAGAATAAGCTTGTTTATTTTACCGTTATTAGACGGGTCGCCTAATAAATGTGACATAACTTTCCTTGCGGCATACGTAATTACATTTTTATCGTTAAAATGTATATACTCGCCCTTTTTGTCGTCATTCACAATTATCTTGACGTTGCCCTGTAACACAATGGAATCGGTAACATTATTTTCCATTCCAGCCGAACTATTATCTTTACTATTCATTCTATCTTTCATAACTATTTATATTTAATCGTTAATTTCACTTAACACTCTAAACTCTGTAAACTCACCATAGTAAAATGAACCCCATTCAATATCAACGCCCCATTCAGGCCCCTCATTAATATAGGCTGTCAGTAACCCACTTAAATCTAAATTTTCGGTTGATTGGTCAAAAGCCACTGTTATAGATTCAATTACCGAGAACATACTAACATCATCCGCAAACCCATCAACGCTAACCAAGGATTCTATACCTGACCCGTCACTAACAGGTATCTCATCCCAAAGTATCTCGCCGGATAACCCGCCTAAATCTATGCTGGCACCTAAATCATCCTCCTGTTCAAATTCATCCTGAAATGATGTTGCTACCTCCGGCCAGTCAAACGAATCGGAGACCCAGCTAAGCTGGTCAGCCGGGCTCCATGTATCAGAAGCACCGTGGGTAACATCAATAAAATCAATTAAATCACTAATCTCTTCCAGCTCAGCCCCAAACGAACCTGCTACCCCGAACGTATCATCAATTAAAAACTCGGCGCTAACAGGGAATACATTCCGAAAATCGTTTGATACACCGGCAACATTAAAAAAATCACCTTGGATAGGAAATATATTCTCAAATACTTCCAATCCATCAAACTTAAATTTATCGTACGGATGACCATACTCAAACTTATCCCTAACCGCATCTAAAGATAACGATGTAACAAATCTATCTTTTATATCCGTTGCCTCAGTTCTAACAGTCCTAATCCAACCAAATATAATGTTTAAACATATCCAGAAGAAATATCGCATGGCATCATCCAACTTAGCCATCATATCCTCTGATAAATATACTTTTAATGGAACCTTAGCCCGAACGAAAACCGTGCAGGCATCCAACGGCTCAACCAGACCAAACTCCTCAAGGTTACTGTTTACCTGTTTCCAGTCAAATACCTCTGCACCTAATCCCTGCCCGTCTACCGTAAGGAAACTTAACATGTATTGTAATCCCCGTTTGGTACCCTTTAAATTATACATGTTAGCCGCTATCAATGCTAAGCTTTCTTTGTTATCTTGTGCAATGTCCAGCTTAGCAAACATGTTATCCGTTAATAACGATGTGAAGTATTCCTCATTAAAATGAATTGATTTACCTTCCGCAAGGTTATCTATCTTAATCATATTGAAAATATGATTATTAGCAATCAAATAATCTAATAACTGTGCTGTTTTATCAAACAACGGATGTTCTTTAATTGCTCTCGGTAGAAAATCTTTTGAATGCCACCAGTCCGTAACCGTAACTGCAAACTGCTGTACGTTAAATCGGATAGGTGTAACCGAGACCAAACAGTAAGCAAACCGACCGCCTATAAATAAAATATCATCCCCGGAAGTTACCGTTAGTAAATCTTGTGCCGTTTCCTGTTCTTCTTCAGTTACAACATCATCAGTTGACTTCCATTGTAGAAAGAAATGGTCGGTCGTATCAAACATGACAATCGTTTGATTAGCGCCTACCGCAAGAAAATAGGTTAGATACGATATACCCAGCAGGTTTCCCCTGCCTTTTGGAACGATGTATTCTCGCCAGCTTCCCGAGACACCTCCAATTAAAAGCATGGATATATCGTTCTTTTCAGTGTAGAAGTATGACCCTGCTTTATCATCATTTAACTCTTTTACCCGGCCAACGGCGACCCAGCCTACCTTAGCACTGTACGATATATCTGTTATTTCACTTAAAACATATTTAGGCGACCCGTAAGATACATTCTGGATTGAGTTACATCGATTCTCGTTAATTGGTTTCCAGACCGGTTTATACCGATAATTCTCGCCTTCCTGAACCCAGCTATCAAAACAAGTAAAGATAAGCTCCATTGATACATTGTACCCTGCATTACCTAGTATCCGGGCATACTGTTCATCTGAACCAACTACTACATACTTACCATCGGCATATTTAACACTGGTTAATATACATTGACCTGTGCCAGTACCCAGTACATCATAGACCACCGCTTCCTCATACCAGGTAACCGCATCAACAGAAGAATAAATTGTACCTTTCTCGCCAACAGCAATAAACCTGGCTGTATCTTTATCGACCCCGTTCCCGTGCCCGAACGTAACATCCCGTAACTCATTAAACAAAAGCGGTTTACCTTCACTATCAACCCGGCTGCCTTCAAGATTGGTATAATTATTTATTCGGGTAAACGTCTCACCGCCGTCTAATGAATAGTAAATGATACCTTCTTTTGCCTCTGTATTCCGAACTGCTAACACTATAACCGGTAGCCCGTTCCGTAATACACCCGATGTAATGCCTTCAACTCGACTGATAACCCTATCCTTATCATTTACGTTATATTCATCTTCCTCGGCTGTTACAATCTTAACTTTAGGGCTATCCCAGTTTTTACCATTACCATTAGTCCAATCGTTTATATTCTTATAATGGTCTGGCTTAGCAATCATTACACCGTCTGCCCGACCTATCCAAAACTTACCTGCTATGTAACTGGAACATAAAACATGTAACCTGTCTTTTTTATTAGGGCCTTTAACCAGCTTGTTTAGTATCCCTGCATAATCAAACGTAAGCTTATCGGATAAATATAATGATACCTTGGCCGTACCGGTTACATCCTGGTTTGGCCGTAACTGGAATGCTCTTGTATCACCATCCAGCTCAAATACCTGCTCGTGCCCAGTTGAATTATCCGTTGTACCCCAATGATTAAATCCTTTTAACCCTTTAAACTTGTTGCCTTCCCGGATAACCCGACTTGAATATCGAATCTCTTTCCCGCCTGATACCTGATATGTTAAACCTTGTTTAATACCGCCATTTGCAATAGGCAAAACAGGTTTACAGTAAATAATACCGTTATCATCCAGTATTTCTGGGTCTTCGGATACAAGCTGGAAGTTAAGGTCTCTGGTCTCGCTCTCTTCATCCGATAACTTAAATTCTACTACCTTGGATAACCCATTCTTAGGTATCACAATATC
>Ga0172377_10003529_pt1 | contig 16072 bp, 10 predicted proteins | sample Pumphouse3metaG_FD_119749 | JGI IMG/M metagenome (GOLD analysis project Ga0172377, IMG submission 119749) | Leachate microbial communities from a municipal landfill in Southern Ontario, Canada - Pumphouse #3 metaG | ecosystem: Engineered > Solid waste > Landfill > Unclassified | place: Canada...
ATATGAACGGATGAGCAGATAGAGTTCATCTGCTTCTTGTGGTGACAAATGAAGAACACCAGTGTTCATGTCAGCTAAAAAATGACCTTCTTCATCGCGAAAAGTACGTTTTTCAGAAAAAAAACCGTCTTGGACCTGCTTCAACAGATTCTGGGCGAGAACCTCACGCTCTCCATCTTCCATGGAACCAATGCTGATGGTAGCTTGTGTCCTGGCATAATAAGTTGCACGTATGCCATGGATCAGTTCTTGATGATCGATCTCAACCGCACCAAGCTCCACCAGCTTGAGTAGATGATGTTTGGCACTGGAACTTGTCATATCAAGAGCAGTGCTCACCATCTTGGGTGTCATTGCTCCTTGTACGGACAGCAAATGCAGAATCTGCTGCCGGGTAGGGTGCATGAAGATCTTCAGTTGCTTGTTTTCAGATAGGGTTATCACTTTCATAACAATATATATAACATAACAATTATTGTTATGTAAAGAGAAAAAAGTATCATTCCTCTGCACACTTTTTTACACCAAATTCCATCACTGTCTAAACATACCTTTTTTTGCCTTGTATCTTCCAAGAATAGTTGATATTATCTGTACCAATGACATCGATTTGGTAGCCTCCCGGCTTGCAGATGTCAATAAAGAAACTTGCTAAAAGGGGAGCGCGGCGACTTGCCGCTTTCGTTTCCCCCTTCCGCAGTTCCTAAAGGAAGGGTTTTATGTTGGAAAACGGTACACACATCTTCACCTCAGAATCAGTAAGCGAAGGGCACCCAGATAAGGTCTGTGACCAGATCTCAGACGCAGTGCTCGATGCTTGTCTCAGACAAGACCAATTCAGCAGAGTTGCCTGTGAAGTCTTTGCAACAACCGATATGGTCATTGTCGGAGGTGAAATCACCACCAATGCAGAAATCGATATCGAGGATATCGTACGAACTACGGTCAAGGAAATCGGCTATACCGAACCTGATTGCGGTTTTGACTATCAGACTTTGAAAGTCCTCAATCTGACCAAGACACAATCTGCAGACATCTCTTTGGGCGTCACGGCCTCAAGCAGCCTGTACGGAGAACAAGGAGCAGGAGACCAGGGCATGATGTTCGGTTTTGCCTGTGACGAAACACCTTCTCTCATGCCTGCTCCCATCGTATGGGCCCATGAACTGTTGCAAAAAGCCAGTGAATTACGCAAGAGCGGTAAGGCTCCTTTCTTACGTCCAGATGCAAAAAGTCAGGTTTCAGTAGCCTACAAGGATGGAATTCCCGTTCGAATCGACGCGGTGGTCATCAGTCATCAACACTCCGAGAGTGCTTCCAGAGAACAGATTTCCACGTTCCTTACCGAACAGGTCATCAGACCTGTATTGGATAAAACCGGAATGTTGGATGAGAATACCAAGTTCTACATCAACCCTACAGGACGGTTTGTCATCGGTGGTCCCTCTGGAGATACCGGTCTTACAGGAAGAAAAATCATCGTCGACACCTACGGCGGCATGGGACGTCACGGTGGTGGGGCTTTCAGTGGTAAGGACCCCTCTAAAGTTGACCGTTCAGCTGCCTATATGGCCCGTTTCGTGGCAAAGAACTTAGTGGCCAATCACTTCTGTAAACGTTGTGAGGTCCAATTCTCCTATGCCATCGGAGTACCTTATCCTATTTCCATCTTCGTCGATACCTTTGGAACAGGTACCATGGAAGATGCCAAACTGGAAGATTTGGTTCGTGAGAAATTTGACCTCTCTCCTTCAGGTATCGTCAGGACTTTTTCTTTGCTCAGACCCATCTACCAACAGAACGTCAACTATGGCCATTTCGGCAAAGCCGGCGCTCCCTGGGAAGAAATTGTAGATCTCAAAGCGTAATGTACTGCAAGAAGGGCTGTTGCAGGTATCTATAGCAAATAGATACATCAACAGCCTGTTTCTTGCCAAATACTGTTTTTCACAGTACCGACTAGAGCCTTGATTACTAAAAATCTTCCTTTCAATTGCTTAATAAGAATGTTTTTATCATGCAGTAACGCATGATTGTCTTTTCATGCTCACTTCCCATTCTATAAAAATCGCTCTACACTCCCCACCAGGAGGCACAACATGCGTATCTCGGGTTTGCAAAAAATGACCCTGCTCGACTATCCAGGAAAAGTTGCCTGTACGGTATTCTTCGGTGGTTGTAACTTTCGTTGTCCTTACTGTCACAACGCCGATCTTGTCTTTGACTCTGGTTTGGAACCCTTTATTGCAGAAGAGGAGTTTTTTACCTTCTTATCGAAGCGTAAGGGCTTTCTGGATGGAGTCTGCATAACAGGTGGGGAACCAATGCTACAGAAGGATCTTGAAGCCTTCATGGGAAGAATCAAGGAACAGGGTTTTTTGGTCAAGCTTGATACGAATGGAAGTTTTCCTGACCGTCTTGAAAAAATCTTGGATGCTAAGTTGGTAGATTATGTTGCCATGGATATCAAGAACAGCAAAGAAAAGTACGGTATGACGATAGGAATCCCCAAGTATGACACAACACCCATTGAAAAGAGTGTGGAAATTCTGAAAAAGAGTACGATTCCTTATGAATTCCGTACAACGCTGGTACGTGAATATCACGATCTTGAAGATATTATACACATGGGAACATGGTTGGCCGGATGTCGTTCTTATCATCTGCAAACCTTTGTCGACTCAGGAAATCTTATTGGAAAACAGGAGTTGCATCCCTTTGGCAAAGAAGAAATGGAACAGTTTGCAAACCTATTGAAGACCTATACCAAAGCTATATATACAAGAGGAATATAACATCTCTTTTACACAAATAGCACTGTATATTGTGGAGATTACTTGCGTAGACACTATATATGTTGTATCGTAAACAACACAACAGTACTAGGCAAGGAGCATATACATGTATCAAGTCATCAAAAGAGATGGTTCGATTGTTCCCTTTGATATTTCAAAAATTGCAGTTGCAATAACTAAGGCTTTTGAAGCTCAAGAAAAACAGTTCACTCCAAACATCATAGATTTTCTATCTCTTAAGGTAACCAGCGACTACGAATCAAAAATCAGCGACGACCAAGTCGGTGTTGAAGATATTCAAGACAGTGTGGAATCGGTACTTGTGCAAGCAGGGTATACTGATGTTGCAAAAAGCTACATCCTGTATCGCAAGCAACGGGAAAAAGTCAGAAACATGAATTCAACCTATCTTGATTACAAAGATACGGTGGATAAATATCTGAAACTCAATGATTGGCGTGTAAAGGAAAACTCAACAGTAACCTATAGTGTCGGAGGTCTCATTCTCTCCAACAGTGGGGCGATCACAGCCAATTATTGGCTGAGTGAAGTATACGACCAGGAAATTGCCGATGCCCATCGAAATGCAGACATCCATCTTCATGACTTGTCCATGCTCACAGGATATTGTGCCGGCTGGTCACTCAAACAACTCATAGGAGAAGGTCTTGGTGGCGTATTTGGTAAAATAACCAGTGCTCCAGCTAAACATCTTTCCTCTTTGTGCAACCAAATGGTCAATTTCCTCGGTATACTGCAGAACGAATGGGCTGGGGCTCAAGCCTTTTCTTCTTTTGATACCTATTTGGCACCTTTTGTAAAAGTTGATGCCCTTTCATACCAAGAGACCAGACAGTGCATTGAGTCTTTCGTATTTGGTGTCAACACTCCATCTCGTTGGGGAACCCAAGCTCCTTTTTCAAACATCACCCTCGACTGGACGGTTCCTCCAGATCTTGCTGAACTTCCAGCAATCGTTGGCGGTAAGGAAATGCCGTTCAAGTACAAAGATTGTAAAAAAGAGATGGACATGATCAACAAGGCCTTCATCGAAACAATGATCAGTGGAGATAGTGAAGGCAGGGGTTTTCAGTATCCGATTCCCACCTACTCCATCACCAAGAACTTTGATTGGAGTGAGACGGAGAACAATCAGTTGCTTTTCGAAATGACCGCTAAATATGGTACTCCATACTTCTCCAACTACATCAACAGCGATATGGAACCAAGCGATGTCCGCTCGATGTGTTGTCGTCTTCGTCTTGATCTTCGTGAACTGAGAAAGAAATCAGGAGGATTTTTTGGAAGTGGCGAGTCTACAGGATCCATTGGGGTTGTGACCATCAACCTCCCCAGAATTGCTTATCAGGCAAAAGATGAAAAGGATTTTTACAAACGCCTCGATAGGCTGATGGACATCAGTGCCCGGTCTTTGAAAGCAAAAAGGACCGTCATCAATACATTGATGGAAGCTGGACTATATCCATATACGAAACGTTATCTTGGAACGTTCAAAAACCACTTCTCCACAATAGGCCTTATAGGTATGAATGAAGCGTGTCTCAATGCCAATTTCGTAGGTAAAAACATTGGCAGCAAGGAAGGATTGGAATTTGCCCAAGCTGTTCTCAAGCACATGAGGGACCGCCTGACAACCTATCAGGAAAAATATGGGGATCTCTACAACCTAGAGGCAACTCCTGCAGAATCTACCACCTATCGATTGGCCAAGCATGACAAGCAGGATTTCCCTCTCATCAAAACAGCTGCCCCTGAGGGGAAAGCTCCGTACTACACCAATAGCTCACACCTACCGGTGGACTATACCTCAGATGTTTTTGAAGCGCTTTCCATACAAGATGAACTTCAGACGCTTTACACATCAGGGACAGTCTTCCATGCATTCTTGGGTGAACGTCTTCCTTCTTGGCAAAGTGCAGCAGCCTTGATCAAGAAGATTGCTGAGAACTTCAAGTTGCCCTACTATACGCTCAGTCCCACATACTCGGTATGCAGTGACCACGGGTATCTTCCTGGAGAGCAACAAACCTGTCCTTATTGCAATAAGGATACAGAAGTCTATAGCCGAATTACAGGCTATTATCGTCCTGTAAAAAACTGGAACGATGGGAAGGCTGAAGAATTCAAGGAAAGACTTCTTTATGATGTCTTCAAACAAAAAAAGCAAATCCAGACCCTGTTGTTCACCACCAAGACCTGTCCCAACTGTAAGATTGCAAAACGCTTCTTGGATGAGGCGGGGATAGACTACGTATTAGTGGATGCCGAAGAGAGACCGGAACTCATTGATACCTATCAAATTCTCCAGGCACCAACAATGATTGTTGTAAACGATGGAGATGTTCACAAGTATGCAAATGCTTGGGAAATAAAGAGCTATTGTGAAAAAATAGTGTAAGTTGCATTGAGATCAAGAAGGCGGCGCATTTGCGCCGCCTCTCTTATTCCTAAGGAAAAACATGAATGTTTTACCGCTGAGTTGAAATCCTGATCTGTTTGTATAATCCCTCTCCCTCGCTCTTGGTGTCAACACCACCAAAATCGTTGAGGGCGGTGTGGACAAGTCTGCGTTCATACGGATTCATTGGTTCCAACAAACGACTTCTTCCACTCTTCTTTACCTGTTCGGCTGTCTTGAAAGCCATACGGATAAGTTGTTCCTCGTGTCTCATTCGGTAGTTTTCACTATCGACGATGATTTTCAAATCAGGATCGATCTGCCCAGCGAAAACATTGGCCAACAACTGGATTGCATCAAGATTCTTGCCTTTACGGCCAATGATAATACTGGAATTATCACTCTCAATGTTCACACCCAATTTTCGTTCCTTTCGAAAACCGATGGTCACTTTTCCTTCATAACCCATTTTTTCAAGCATGGTTGCAACAAAGACCAACACTTTCTGTTCCAATTCGCTGTTGACAGGATAGGCAATATCTTCACCATCATCTGAACGTTCATAGGTCTGATTCTGGAAATCATTGTCATTGTCTTCGTCAAAGTGAATTCTTATCTTTACATTGCTTTTCTTAAAAAGTCCCTTGCGGACTGGTTCGACGATTTCTACATCGAAATCTTCACGTTCAATGTGCAGTTCTTCAATTGCTTTGGCAATCGCCTCCTGCTCGGTACGTCCTTCGAATTCTTTCATCATATATTTACTCCGTATCGGGAGGAATAACCCTCCCGAAGTTAAAATTTCTGTTTGGAGACTTACTTTCGTTTCCCCTTTGGCCCTGGAAAATTCCGTACATTACTTTGTACAGTCTCAGCCTCAGCTTGAATCTTCTTCTTACGGTTTGTGTACATCTGCTGGAAAATAGAGATGGCGTTCATTACAGACCAGTAGAGGATCAACCCAGAAGGAGCACTGTAAAGAACAAAGAAGAACATCAAAGGCATACCGTAGGTCATCATCTTCATCATTCCCTGCTGGCTTCCTGCAGTCGATGCATTCTGAGTAATTTTCATCGAGAATATCATACTGACCGTATAGATGATGGGAAGCAAGTGCAACTCATTGCCAAGGAACGGAAGCGTGAACGGGAAGGTGAACACGGTATCAGGCATGGACAGATCGGGAATCCATCCAGGAATGAACATGGCGCCTCTCAGCTCAAAGTGCTTGTTGAGCAAACCATAGAAAGCAATCAATATGGGGAACTGAATCAACATAGGGAGACAACCACCCATTGGATTGATTTTTTCCTTTTTGTACAAGGCTGCAATCTCTTCATTCTGTCTGGCAGGATTGTCAGCAAACTGAGCTTTGATTTCAGCCATTTTTGGAGAGAGAGCAGACATTTTGGCTGTGGATTCCATACCTTTCTTGGAAATTGGGTACAGTACCAATTTAAGCAAGAAAGTAAGAATGATGATGCCGACACCATAGTTTGGAATTATCTTATAGAGCCAGTTGAGGATACTCTTAAGGATTGTTTCAAGCCAACCGAGCCAAGAACTGCTGTCCAAAGCTTTTTCAAGCTGGAGGTTTGATACTCCGAAGCTGTTCCATGACGCATCGTTATAGATGGTCATATCTCCCTTAAGCTGAGGTCCTGCATAGAAACGGAAGGTATCAGTCTGGTTGGAACTCTTGATGGAAGGTCTGGAGAGATAGATGCTTGACTCAAGGGCAATCTCTTCGCTGGAATCCTCTGTCAGGCTAACAGTATAGTTGGTTGCATCAGGAATGGCGATTACAGAGAAGTACTTGCTTGCAAGAGCAACCCATGAAAGAGGCTTGGTGGTTATATAACTGCCATTGCTCATCTTTACTTGGGTCTTTTTTGAAGATCCATCTTCTTTGATGTAGAACCTACGATAGTTGTAGTTGTTGTTGGGAGCGGTCGTGAAAGAAGGACCAATCTGCGGTTCATACGCAATGGTGTAGGCAAAATTCTCGAAAGAAAGAGGAATTGCCTTGTTCACACTGTTCTTCATGTTCACTTCAATCTGGAACAGATAATCCTCATCACCGAAGGTATAGGTCTTGTTGATGGTGAAAGGTTCACCGCTTTGCTTTCCTTCCTTATCCAACATTTCAAAATCTTGGCTGAAGGTTACCTTGTTGCCATTGATTGAATATCTGAAGTTGGCATTGATGGGATTGGTCTTGTCGCTTCCGGGATACATGAGGAACGCGTCATTTCCATTTGCACCTTTGAAGAGAAGCTCCACAGGTTCACCGTCTTCAAGATGTTTGTTGAGTCTGAAGGAAGAAACCGAAGCTCCGACTGGATTGAATTCAATGGTAAAGTACTTGGTACTGAAGGTGAACTTCGCAGAAGAACCTTTTTCACCCACAGCAACCAAAGACCCTGGAAGATTGCTATCCCAGGCTAGATTTGCAGACACGAATGCATTTTGCGCAGGAGCAAGAGTTGCAGAATCGGAAGATGAAGCAACAGGCTGAACTGTCTGTTGTGTCTGTACTGTTGGTTCTGGTGTAAAGAAGGTGGTCTGAATAGTCATTCCAACGGTAATGACTAATACGGAAAGGACAATAGCAATAATGGTATTTTTGTCCATATCTACTCCTGATGGTAATTTGGCATGAGATGAATATCACAGGAAAGATAGGTTTTCGAAGGTTTCTTCACAATTAGAGTGGGAGTCAGACTATAGGAACGTCTTTAGACTGAGGAAAAACCCCAGCCTTTTCACAAAGAGATATGAGTTGCTTCGTTTGGATTTCATTGTTGGGAACCTTTCCTGGATACACGATAAACGCAAAGTCGTAACCGGGAATCATCCTATGTTTCTCATTTCTCCAAATTTCCTTAATCTGTCGCCGAATTCTATTTCGTTGGACGGAATTACCGTAGTGACGAACAGGAATAACAACAATTCTATCCAAATCAAGTTGGTTTTGGCTTACAAGCAACTTCAAACCACGGCAAGAATACATCTTGCCGGTTTTGAATATTTGGTCAATTTCCGGCTTACGTTTGACGATTTCTTTTTTAGAAAGGCTTCTTCTCATCACATACGCTGAGCTTATGTCTGCCCTTAGCCCTTCTCCGTGCCAAAATAAGACGTCCACCTACAGTAGCCATCCGAGCACGAAACCCAAACTTTCTATTTCTCTTCACTTTACTAGGCTGGTAGGTTCTTTTTCCTTTGTAACTCATGAGACATTCTCCAATTTTTCATCGCTTTACGCGGATATTTTCATGTAATTCGGAGGATACCCCCCGAGTGGTGCAGTATAATGAGCAACTTTCTTTACGTCAAGTAACTAGACACTAAGGATCTGAAGAGATGTCACTGCTAATGAAGGATATTTTCTATTAACAGAAGCAAGTATCTTTTTTTGTTGCATCATAGCTATTTGAGCCCAGGAAGGATGGTCTGCACGTAAAACCAACATGGTTCCCTTTATATCAAGAATCTTAACGTGTGGATAGAGTCTAGGCCCAATAATATCTTGCCAATTCATTCCAACGGCAGCTTTGGGGTTGTCTGGACTGATATCAAGATGTCTGAGAACCAAATCTAACACTTTGCTTGCTTCGATGGGTTCTCCGTCTTTACATAGGCGTTGTTTCTTATCCTTCACAAGATGTGAACCTCCCGTCTTGAACAGAATACAGCAAAGCCTCTTCTCCTGCTAGAGAAGAAAAATAATGTTCGTCTGGCAAAAATGTAAAGAACGCCTGGCTATATCCATCCATCAATTCCAAAAACATTTCACGTTTTGTAAAATCCAACTCCAAAAGAACGTCATCGACAAGAATCAACGGTTGTTTACCTGTTTTTTTATGAAAGAACGCCATTTGTGCAGTTCTGAAAATCAAGGAAGCCAAACGAAGCTGTCCTGTAGAACCACTTTGGGAAAACGGTCCGTTTTCATCCTTGATGTTGAAACGATCCCTATGAATGCCACTGGTCGTCGTAAACAGATTGAGATCCCGTTGCCTGTTCTCCAAAAGATACTCCACAATTTCTTCTTCAGTTGCACATTTTCCCCAGGAAGGATTGTAATGGATGTGGATGTCCACATCAGTTTGGGAAACTTTACGATACATCTCAGGAAAAATCTGATCGAACTCATAGACTGCCTTGCTGCGTTCTTGTTGAATGGACAGTCCATACTTGGCCAATTGCAAATCGTAGACATCCAACAGATTCAATCTGTTTTCCTTGATCGCAAGGTTTCTTTGTCTGAGCACAGAACGATACCGTCGCATATCATCAAAAAAAAGAGGATCATACATACTCATTGTCTGATCAAAAAACCTTCTTCTTTCCTCAGGTTCCCCTCGTATGAACGCAATGTCATCATGACTGAACACGATGCAGGGAATGTTGTAAATCAATTCTTTTCTGTCTTTGATTTCCCTTCCATCCAACGAAACCGTACGTTTGGAGTCGCGATATTCCAGGACCAATGAATGCAAAAGTTTGTCTTGTCCTTCATAGACTCCCGTGATTTTGAAATCTTTATAGGCATGATTCGCCAGTTCTCTTAGTTGAACACTTCTAAAAGAACTTCCATAGCAGAGCGTATAGATAGCCTCTAAAAAATTGGTTTTTCCCTGACCATTGGAACCAATGAGAAATACCTGCCTTTTATCGACAGGTATTGCCCTTGATTCCAAGTTTCTGAACTGAACTGTTTTGATCTCAGTAAATCGCATCAGGCATTAGGTTGCATGGGCATGATGATATGATAATAATCACGCTCACTATCTGGTTTGACCGTCATTGCACGGGTAGGTTCAGTAAAATTGATGGAAAAGAATTCTCCTTCCATGACTTTGAGGGGATTGAGCAAATAGGTAAAATTCAAAGAAACCCTGCTGGTAGGACCTTCATATTTACAAGGGATGATCTCCTTTGCTTCACCCATTTCACTTTCATCACTGGTAAGCAGAACACCCTCTTCACTGATATCAAGAAAAATCCTCTTGGCTTTATTTTCAACCAACAGAGATACACGTTTGAGGGCATCGAGCATATCTTGAATTCTCATCGTGCTGCTGTAACTTTGACTTTCAGGAATTACCCTACGATAGTTTGGATACTGTCCTTTGATGAGGGTCGAATAAAAATTCCTGTTTCCAATTTTTGCAAAAATAAGATTGTCTGTGATGCAAAGATTGAGCAAGCCTTCTTCGTTGGAAAGTTTTTTGAGTTCGATGAAAAATTTTGCAGGAACAATGACGGAAGGGAACGTAGGTAATTCCTCTTCAAAGCGTCTTTCTACAATGGACAATCTTCTTCCATCTGTAGCGACAAGATTGATACCTACTGAGCTTCGTTCGATAAAAAGTCCACAAAGAAAATATCTGGTTTCATCTTCACTGATTGCAAAAATAGTCTGATTTGCCATGTCGTTGAACACTTTCTGAGAAACAGAAAAATATTGGTTTTCTCCGATGTTTTCCAATGAAGGAAATTCTTCAGATGTGATGGTTCTCAACTTGAAGTCGATGGATTGATTTACCGGCTTGATTGCAAGCATGCCGTTTTCAGAAGTGAATTGGATATCAGCTTCTGGCAAAGAACGAAGGATGTTGAGAAAGCGTTCACAGAAAACCGTAGTCGAACCTTCTTCCAAAGTTTGTACTGCTATCTCAGTATTGAATCCAAGTTTTTGGTCTGTTGCTCTGATGATGAGTCGATCATTGGATGTTTCAAGATAGACATTCGAAGTGACTGAAAGAGAGTTTCTTTGACTGGTAAAATCCATTGAATATATGATTTCGTTGAGGATCGATTCTTTGCTGCAAACGAATTTCATTGATTACTCCTAGTTTAATATAATAATTAGTAATAATAGTAATAATAGCACGATTTCTGTGGATAACTGAATAATTCATTATAGAACCATTGCTTAGTTTTTGTCATCCTGTGGATAACTTGCGAAGTTGTCCACATTTCATCAACAGGCAAATTTGGCTATCCACAGGTTTTTAGGGTTATCCACAAGTTGCCCATAGGTTATCCACAGGATGTGTATCCACCGTTGTCCACAGGATATCCATAAGCTATCCACAGGTTGTTATTTCTTGCCACTGATCAAATCTCTCCTCAATTTCAAGATGGTATTGGTAAAGGATTCATCACCTTTCATCAATGATTCTATTCGGGCATAGGCGTGCATCACCGTTGTATGATCACGACCTCCAAACTCTGTTCCTATCTCTGTAGTTGAGTATTCGGTGATGTCTCTGGACAAATACATAGCAATCTGTCTTGGCTGGATGAGTGACTTGTTTTTCTTTTTTCCTTTTATCTCGAAGGTGCTGACATTGAAATATTCACCTACTACTTTGATGATGGAATCAATCGAAAGTGTTTGGTTTGCATTGGCAGCAAGAGAGGGAAGAATGCCTAAAAGTTCTTTTGCCTTATCCAAGGAAAGGTCCTGATCAAGCAGCTCGCTATAGGCTATCAGCTTGGTCAAAGAAGATTCCAAATCACGGACATTGGTACAGACATTGGTGGCAATATAATTGAGGATGTCTTCGCTTATTGCGCTCCCTCTCTGTCTTGATTTGCTCTTGAGAATTGCCATTCTTGTTTCATAATTCGGTGGTTGTAAATCTACATTCAGACCACGTTCAAAACGGGAACTCAGACGATTGGTTATGTTCTTCAGTTCGCTGATCGGCCTATCACACGTAAAGACCATCTGTTTCTTCGACTCATAGAGATTGTTGAACGTATGGAACAACTCCTCTTGGGTACTGTCCTTTCCTTGCAAAAAGTGAATATCATCGATGAGCAGGACATCCACTTTCCTGAACTTGTTCTTGAAACTTTGGGTTCGTTGGGAACCTATGGATTCTATGAACTCATTGGTGAACATCTCAGCTGTCACATACATCACTTTCAATTCAGGGGTGTTGTTGATGATGTAGTTTCCAATCGAGTTGAGAAGATGTGTCTTGCCAAGGCCTACTCCTCCATAAATGAGACAGGGGTTGTAGCTTACTCCTGGGTTTTTTGCAATTGCCAGGCTTGCATTGAAAGCAAAGGTAGAGTTGTCTCCGATAACAAAAGAAGAAAACTCATAAGATGGGTTGAGATTGCTTTCCAATTTCATTTTAAGGGTTTTTTCTTCTGAGACCTGAGGTTTTTGTATGATAATGGGTTTGGGCTCCTCCTGAGGATGTTCCTTGATTCCTTTATCCTGTTTTTTATGTTCTTCGATTTCCGTCCGGGATTTTACGATGAATTCTACGGATATCTCTTCACCGGTCAATTCGCTTAGGGTATTGACGAGTAAATCCCTGTAACGGGCTATGACTGTATCAAGAATGAACTGGCTGGCACCAGCTAAAATTACCTTCTTGTCGTCACACCCTGTATACACGATACGATTGAACCATGTCGTATATTCCTGGTCTGGCAAGGTCTCTTTGATCCGGGAGACTGTTTCTTGCCAGAATTCAAAATAGTTGCTCTTTGCGTCACTCATGGAGCCATTTTACTCTGTCGGACTCACCCTTGCAATACTAGATTGAACTGCATATGAAAGAGTATAATAAATATATATAATAAAAGTATTTAAAAAAGACTCTTATTTTTATCCATCGCTTGCAACTAGTCTCTAATTCTGGTATAATCGATAAGAATCGGCGTAAGCCTTTTTTTATTATTGCATAAGGATATAACGAATGAATGAAGGGAGCTTTGTCAAGGAATCTTTTCAGCCGCCGCTGCATCATAGCAGCATGAGCTCAGATGGTTCTCCAAATACCTATTCCGCCGGGAGCATCCAAGTCCTTAAGGGGCTGGAAGCTGTTCGAAAACGACCCGGAATGTATATTGGGTCTACTGGCATCGACGGGTTGCATCATCTTGTATATGAGGTGGTTGACAACAGTATCGATGAAGCTATGGCAGGGTATTGTACCGATATCCAGGTTTTCCTTGATCTCAATGAAGAGGGCAAGGAAGTCTGTACCGTTGAAGATAATGGACGTGGTATTCCCGTTGAGATGCACCCTACCGAAAAAAAGAGTTCTCTGGAAATAGCCCTTACCCAACTGCATGCTGGAGGAAAGTTCGATAAGAACTCCTATAAGGTTTCAGGCGGTCTTCATGGTGTCGGTGTTTCGTGCGTAAATGCGCTTTCAGATTGGATGGAAGTCGTCATTTATCGTGATGGTGGTATTTACCGACAGCTTTACTCAAAAGGTTTTCCTCAGACTGAAGTCTTGCAGATCGGGCAGACGGAAAGAACAGGCACGGTTGTTCGTTTTACTCCTGACTATACGATCATGGAAGAGAATGCGTTCAGCTATGATGTATTGGTCAGCCGATTCAGAGAGCTTTCTTTCTTGAATAAAGGGATAACCATTTCCATTACCGACAGACGAAAGGACGAAAAGAAAGAACAGACGTTTCACTCAGAAGGTGGTATCAGTCAGTTTGTCGGATATTTGAATGAGTACAAGAAAGTTCTTGTTGATCCTCCTATTGCCATCGAGGGTGAGCGAGACAACATCAAGGTTGAAATAGCCCTTCAATACAATGATAAATACGACGAGAAGGTACTTTCATATGTCAACAACATCAATACTCGCGAGGGAGGTACTCACCTTACCGGTTTTAGGACCGGTCTTTCCCGTGTGGTGAATACTCAGTTGCAGAAGAGTGCCAAGATGTTGAAGAAGTATGAGGAGAAGCTTGAGCAGAGCGATATTTCAGAAGGACTTACAGCTATTGTCTCTGTGAAGATCCCTGAACCTCAGTTTGAGGGACAGACGAAAATGAAATTGGGCAACTCCGCTGTTTCAGGCATTGTTTATTCCTTGGTATATGAGAAACTCGGAAACTATTTTGATGAGTTCCCTGCTATTGCTGAGTTGCTTTTGGATAAAATCATCAGTGCGGCCTTGGGTCGTGTTGCTGCCCGTAAAGCACGTGAGCAGATACGTAAGAAGAGTGAAGGTGGTGGACTGCCCGGAAAGCTTGCCGACTGTTCAGAAAAAGATCCTTCCAAGTGTGAAGTGTTCATTGTCGAGGGTGACTCTGCAGGTGGTTCGGCAAAACAGGGAAGAGATAGGAAGTTCCAGGCAATCCTTCCTCTTTGGGGAAAAATGCTCAATGTTGAAAAGGCTCCTGAATTCAGGGTCCTTGGCAACGATAAGCTTCAACCGGTTATTTCCAGTATCGGTGCCGGTTTGACCCGGTACAACAATACAGGTAAAGATGAAGAGTTGGATAGTGAAGGAAACAGTACGTTTGATATAAATAAAGTCAGATATCATAAGGTCATAATCATGGCTGATGCTGATGTTGACGGTTCTCATATCAGAACTTTGCTGCTTACCTTCTTCTTCAGATACATGAGACCTCTTATTGAAGCTGGATATGTGTATTTCGCTATGCCTCCTTTGTATAAGATTACCATCGGCAAAAAGGTTGAGTATGCGTATGACGAAGAAGCAAGAGTGAGAATTCTTGAAGAAAACAACATCACTGACGCTTCAAAGGCCGGAATCCAGCGGTATAAAGGTCTTGGTGAGATGAATCCTGATCAGCTGTGGGAAACAACCATGAATCCCGATACCCGCATGATCAGCCAGATTCATCTTGATGATGCCGAAGAGGCTGACCGTGTTTTTTCCATGTTGATGGGAGAAGAGGTTGAGCCCCGTAGGGCTTTCATCGATGCCAATGCAGTATATGTATCCAATTTGGATGTTTAAGAAAGGATAGTATTGTGGAAGATTCAAAAGAAAGCAGAATAATAAACGTGGAAGTATCCAAAGAGATGCGTACCTCGTATCTTAACTATGCTATGTCAGTAATTGTCAGTAGAGCTCTCCCTGACGTCAGGGATGGTATGAAGCCTGTCCATAGGCGAATCCTTTACGATATGCATGAGATGGGGCTGAGATTCAATACAAGCTATAAAAAGAGTGCTCGTGTTGTCGGAGATGTATTGGGAAAGTATCACCCGCACGGAGATGCTTCGGTATATGATGCCTTGGTTCGTCTCGCCCAGGATTTCTCTCTTCGCTATCCAGTGGTCAGTCCCCAAGGTAACTTCGGTTCCATTGACGGAGACCCACCTGCTGCAATGCGTTATACAGAGGTCAAGATGAGTCGCATAGGAGAGGAAATGCTTCTGGACATCCAGAAGGATACCGTCGACTTTGGGCCCAACTATGATGATTCGTTGCAGGAACCTTCTGTATTGCCTGCGTCGTTTCCTTTCCTTTTAGCAAATGGAAGCAGTGGTATCGCCGTAGGTATGGCAACCAATATGGCTCCCCATAACCTTCAGGAAATTTGTGATGCCATGTGCGCTGTCATTGAAAATCCGGATGTCACCATTGATGAGTTGATGAATTACATCAAGGGACCGGATTTCCCTTCTGGTGCGGTGATTTGCGGAATGAAGGGTATCAAGGATGCTTTTACCACTGGTAGAGGCAAAATTGTCATGCGTGCTTGCTATGAGATTGAAACTTCCGACAAAGGCCATGACCATTTGATTTTCAATGAGATTCCTTATCAGGTGAACAAAGCCGATTTGGTCAAGAAAATCGATGACCTCCGCAAGGATGGTGCTATCCCATCCATCGCAGTGGTCCGAGATGAGTCTGACCGAAAGGGTATCCGTATCGTTGTTGAGCTGAAGATGGGATCTGAACCTATGGTAACTTTGAACCAGTTGTTTGCTCGCACTGCCTTGCAGTCCAACTTTAACGTAAACAATCTGGCTCTGGTCAATGGTAGACCGCTTCTGCTTAACCTCAAGGATATGTTGGTCTATTATATCCAGCAT
>Ga0172377_10003531_pt1 | contig 16071 bp, 23 predicted proteins | sample Pumphouse3metaG_FD_119749 | JGI IMG/M metagenome (GOLD analysis project Ga0172377, IMG submission 119749) | Leachate microbial communities from a municipal landfill in Southern Ontario, Canada - Pumphouse #3 metaG | ecosystem: Engineered > Solid waste > Landfill > Unclassified | place: Canada...
AACATTCCATAGAATTCACTTTGTGCAAATACATTCACATCTTCAACACTAACCCTACTCATATAATCATTTGTGCAATTTGTTGCACTGAAATAATCGTTAATGACATAGTATGCAACTGGTACATCTTTTTCCAATGAGGTCATTAATTCTGGGGTGCTTTTATAATCAGTAAACTTTCCAAATTTTTTCATACCTGGAATTAGTTCACCTCCAACATAATTCTCATTTGCACTTACGCCAATACTCATAGCAATTGTCAATCCTGCTGCTATTAAAATCTTTTTCATTCTTGCTCCCTTTCATGAGTACTCTTTTTCTCTTTTTGTTGCTTTTCAAACTCACGGGCAACGCTAACAATATCAAACTCAATTAGTGATGCGTTAATTACATTAGAAAGTAATTGTTTATTTGATTCAAATACTACTAACGCATTGGCAATATCTTCATCTAATTCAACTTCTGACAATAAAAATACTTTTGTTTTTTCTTGCCCTAACACCATTTGAAGTTTATCTTTGACAGTTGGTCCACTTTGTCCTTGATTTGTTTTACTACCTCTTGTTTTTTTTGCTACAGCCATAATGGTTTCTCCTTTTTAATTTTTAAATTCAAATCTCGATTGCATTAACTTTGCATTCAAGACTTTATTCAGCCTAGATAGAATGAAGCCACTTGGCTTATTTCTAAACTCAATAAAGTATTTAATGCATTTATAGTTATTAATAAAAATAGCATCGATTGATTTAATAGAATAATTTGATTTTGATTGCTTGTTTAATATAAAAAGCTCTTCTTTAAAAGTTGCAATGGCCACTTCTTTTGTAATTCGAGAACATTCAATTCTTTTTTTGTCATAGTTCCAACGTATCACTTTAAAAAAAGCACCCTCACCTTTTAATAATTTCTTTTTTTCTCCTGGCAATAACGCATTTATTGATATGCTTAATTGTATATCTTTTAGAAAACCCATTTTATGTTGATCTATAATTTCAAGATTAAATTCATTTTTGTTAGCTATTTTTAAAAGCTTTGCTTTAATGAGCATATTGTTTTTGTGTAAAAAGTTATTAATATCTCTTTGAATTAAGTAGTTTTGGAACTCTTTTTTTAGAAGAGATAAAATATCTGAAAACTTTCTTTTTGAAACAGTGTATTCTTTGATTTCCAACACATCCGTATTGGTTTCATAAGCCAATGCAACTCTACCATTGTCAAGAATATAAGCACTGTCTCCAAAAGAGCCATAGGCAATAGAAATACATTTGCATAGTAAGGTCCTCACATCAAAACTTGGAATTCCATATTCAATGGATACTTCGTCAATGAGATTTTTTAAATTAATCATTTATTCGTCTTACCATGCAGGGATAAAAAAAGAGTTTGGGTTTGTTTAAGTGTTTTGGTTAATTTGTTTTGAAAACTAACAGTGTCTTCTCGGCTCATTTCAAACTTAGTGCCATTTAAAAAGATAATATATACATTTTTCTCGGCATCAAAAGAAATTGAAGATTTTACAGAACTAGACATTTCCATAACCTCGTCTTTTATTTCTCTTTCTTAAAAGAACACTGTTTTCCAATAATGCTTTATATGAGGATTCCTCTTTGATACTATTTTTCTCTTCACTTTTACTTGATAGTTTTATGCAATTTGATATTTGTTGAGTTTTTGGAGTACTTGTTTCTTTAGCACTTTCAAGAAATTTATAAATTTCCTCTTTTACTCCAATACCTGTAATATGATTTATAAATTTCTCAATTTTATGATATTGAGAATTTTTAAGAACTTGTAAAATCAACTCGTTCTTTTTATCGTAGAATTTATATATATCAGTTGCTTTATCGAATAGTTCACAATCAATATACTCCTGAAATAAACTCTTTGTAGGTGTAAAAAGCACTTTCATTTTTTCCCTTTATTATAATATGATTTATATTTTTATAATATTTATATTATAATTATATTAATTTTAAAAAAAATATTATAAATAAAGAAATATTAAATTAAAATTAATATAAAATTAAAAAAAATGCAAAGGTCCATCATGAGTGCTAAAAAAGCTTTAAAATATGAAGATGAAAGTGTGTTGTTGATTTCTGCAAAGAATGTTTTTATCAAAGAGTGTGCTCAAGAAGTTTTTGCTAAAACCTATACAGCAAGAAGTTACTATGAAGCTGTTCGCTTTTTGTCTCATACGGTACCAGGTGTAATCATATATCATGAAATGCTTGGAATTTCAAATTTTGAGAAATTAGTAAATTTAAATGTAAAAACTTCTTTTGTTCCTAAGTATGTTTTAATTACTCCTGAATACACTACTGAAACCTTATTAAAACTCATCAAACTAAATGTTTCTGAAGTTCTTTTGGATGAAAGAAAATATACATTCTTAAAAAATAAACTCCTTGAAGTTAAGCAAAGAAACAACAATGCAGCTGATATTCTAAGATTAAATAATGATTATTATTGGAATAAAAATACTAAAAAACTTTACGATTATGATGATGTTGAGGTAAAACTAACCAGACAAGAATATTTGATCATTATGCTCTTGCTTTCACAACCAAATACAGTATTTCAAATCAATGAAATAATAAAATATATAAACGATACTGAGACGATTGAGAAAAAACATCAAGCTTCTTTAAGAACATCACTATACAGATTCAATATAAAAACGAATCACTCAAACCTTATTGAATCTCACTATGGAATGGGGTATAAAATCAATACTTTTTAAGGTAGGCTTATCCCCTACCCTATTTTCTTAATAAAATTATAAATCAATTATTTATATTAACTATGATATTTATAAGCTTTTTATAAGTTTTATATCATTACAATTGAGGTATTCATTTTTGAATTATTTTATATTTTATATAAGATATAACTTTGTGCGTTTCTCCCTTTGCACTAAGTTGCCCCTTTGGGCTTTTGGAAGATTTATCTATCCAACTAAGGATTAAAAAACTTTTAGGGAAAGTTTTCCTTGACAAGCGTTAACGTAAACTGTGCAGTACTTAGGTACTCGAATAACGTTAGGTGTAAAACCTTAAAATAGACACAGTAGTATAGACGGTTAGAGTTTTAGCTGTCTTTAAACCCCTCTAATCGCGGGAACAAACTCTACATACTTTATGTAGCCTAAAATCTATTTGTACTAACTTGATGTAGAAATACAATCAAGGGCGAACGGTAATGCGTAAAACATTTTTCACTGTAAGAAAATTGTTTGAATCGGTATAGTAAAAATCAATAGAATGATGTAGGTATGTGAGAGTAGTATGTACAATCTTTCTTTAATTGCACGAGAACAATGTAAAAGACAAGACAAATTTCTTACAAATTCCTTAATAAGTTTATTTGTCATTTGATACTCCTTTGGGTTTAATACCTTCATATTTGCAGAAAAGGTGTTTTGCATTGTATAAGATAAGTCCATACTACTCCCACATACCTATTGAAATGGAAAATCCGCAACGAAGTCCCTAAGTCTTTTAAAGATAATAATGTGATGCAATCATAAATAATAGCATCGGGATGTGTTCAACGACTATCGAACGGACGCACGAAAGTGTATGAGATATCTATAGACGATATCGGTATTATTTCAATAATACCCAACCTAGTAGAGTAAGCCTCAAGCACTTCTTTTCACAAGCCTTTTAAAGTTACTCGTTCTGGAACGAGTAAAAATTAATTACTCGTCATAGAACGAGTAAATATTTAAAGGAAAAAAGAAAATGGAAGAAAAAAAAGAAATACAAGTAATTAAAGTTAATACTCCTGAGAATAACTCAAATGTGCAAAAAGAGCCTGCAAAAAAATTATCTTACAATCAAAAAAAGAAATTAGCAAGACAAAAAAAAGCGCAAGAGAGAGAAGCTCAAGAAAAACAAGAAAATGAAATTAAGAAAAATGCAGAAGCACAAAAAAGATCTAACGAAGCAAAAGTTGCAAATGATAAAAAACAAGCTTTATTAAAAATTGTTAATCAATTAAATTCAAACAATGCACTTGCTTTGCAAAAGATAGAAGTACTCTTAAAAGTTTCAGAAATGCTAAATGGAGTAAATGAACGGGTCTTGACACCAACGTGCAATGCATATCATAAATTAACGGGTATGTTAAACATTGCGGAACACCCTGCTCAAGTAAAAACTACCATTTTAGATAACCCTGTTTCAAGAGAACTTTTAAGTAATGCAATCTCAATGGCCGGTGTTGTTTCTTCAATCGAAAGAAAATACGAAATAACGCAACGGCAATTAACCTCTTCAAACTTTGAAGAAAAACAAGTAGAGATTGAAAAATTAAACACAATGAAAAAAGATGCCTTAGGAAGTTACTTTAAAATCACCAGTGATTTAAAAGATACCAATAAAAAGTATTTTGATCAAGGTTTCGGAAACAAGTATGATTTAGAAGAACCAAAAGATGAAAAAGAAGAAACAACAACAAACAATGATGCTGATTCAAAAGTTGATTCTAAAGAAGAAATCAAACAAGAAGAAACAGTAAATGTAGAAGTTCCTTCTTCAACAAAAAAAAATACAAAAAATACAGCAGCGTAAAAGCTTGTAATTTTACTCGTCATGGAACGAGTAAAATCAGAAAAGATAAAGAGGTCAAATGGGGGGCACATCATATTTACCCATAATATGGTGTGAAGATATAGTCTGGGCATTTAGGGAAATCCTAAAGAGTACTTGTTTACCAATGTATTTACTTTTGCAAATATATTGGTAAATAAGTCCTAGTGAGAATTGCGAACTCACTGGTAACACACCGAAATTTTTATTTACTGAATTGAGGCACTAAGCCAATAACAAAAGATTTGTATATTGGCTTATGCCAAAAATCCTTTGCTATTGGCTTAATAATGACTGGTTTTTTACTTGTTAGTACAAGTAAGTCATTGTTTTGATCACAATAAAAACAAGAGTGATTAAATTTTAATTTAACAATTCAAAGGATGCGAAATGTTTAACAAAACTATAATGGTAGGAAATCTAACCAGAGATATTGATTTAAGATATTTGCCAAGTGGAGCAGCGATTGCAAAAAGTGCTATTGCTACGTCTTATAAGTATAAGACAGCTACGGGTGAACAAAAAGACGAAGTCTGTTTCATAGATTTTAATATCTTTGGACGAAGTGCAGAAGTTGCAAACCAATACTTACGTAAAGGTTCAAAAGTTTTACTTGAAGGTAGACTTGTTTTAGAACAGTGGACAGCACAAGATGGTTCTAATAGAAGTAAACACTCTTTAAGAGTTGATACTTTAAAAATGCTAGATGGTGCTAACAGTTCAAATACTCAAGAGAACACGCAACAACAAAACACTTCACACACTCAATATCAACAACAATCAACTGCTCAAGGGCAAGATAACTATGTTCAAAGAGAACATGTTATTCCTGATATTGATATTGATGAAGATGAAATACCGTTTTAAAGTATAACAATCCATAACCCATACCATTTGGGAAGTTTCTATTCCCAATGGCCAGAGGGGAGTAGTATTTTTTTACTACATAGTGGAGATAAATTATGAAAGATTTAATATTAACAATAATTTTAATATTGTATTTAACACTTACAATGTATGTAATCTTTGAGATTACATTGGGATTATTTCTCTGTAAATTTAGATACAAAATAAAAAAATGTTTGATGTATGCAAGATTTGCATATAGAACTCAACACTTTATACTTAACTTATCGTTAGGAATTGTAGCGAGTGCTATTATCGTAATGTTTACATCTGAATCGTTTAATGTAGCTGTCGTAGCATTTGTCTGTTTTATAGTTGCTTTTAGAAGTGCTATAAGAACAAACTTTATGCTTAACAAGAAAAAAAGTTGAACAGTTTCAGCTTTTATGCTACAATACAAATAATAAGGAGTTCACATGACACCGCTTGAAATCTTTAAGGTAACTGTTTTGGTTTTATTAACCATCTTTACTTATAAAGCAGCATCAAATTTTAAAATACAAAAAAAGAAACGTAAAGCTCATTAATCCCCTACTCTATTGAGTAAAACTACCAATTAAGCAATCTTGTTATAAATAGTTTCCAATTTATTTTGGAGGATTAATGCTGTTCGCTATGAAGCCAACCCACGAGGGATATTTTCTGTCCCTCTGGGATAGATTTATGCCTATTATTTAAGGATAAAATCATGCCATACGAATATTACGAACTTTTTGAAGACGATTATATTGCTCAAAAAGAATATGAAAAAGAACAAAATGAAAGTTCAGAAAAAGAAGAGAAATAATTACTCGTCATGGAACGTGTAAAAATTAGTTACTCGTTACGGAACGTGTAAAATAAATTTGTATTACCCGTCATGGAACGAGTAAAATAAAAGGCGGTAAGCCGATTAAAAACTGGAATAGTTTTAGAGTCGGCTTACGCCACTCTACTATTATCAGATATCGGCTTTTTTCAAAAAAAAGAAAAAGGATATAAGATGTCAAAAACAATAGATGAACTAACATACGAAGTTGCACAATTGTGCAAAGATACTGGCGAAACACCTGAAAGAATCATTTACAACTTAATTATGGAAGAGACAACAAAAAGTAACTTCAAGATTAATGTTAGAGGAAGCTCACTAATTAATTTTAGTGCTAACCCCCTGCACTTTGCAATCCAACAATTTTTAAAAGTTAGCTATGGTGCTAATCAAAATACAATTGTAGGAAATGCAGTTCATGATGCAGCGGATTATGGCTATAAATATAAAATGGCAATGAAAAAGCTTCCACGATTAGGAAAGTGTGTTTCAGTAATATACAAAAGTGTTAAAGATGGTTTCCAAAAAATCAAACCCGACTTACGAGAAAAATATACACAAAAAGAGTTGCTTAAAGAAGCAATTAAACTTTTTAAAGTCTATTATTCAACCATCATGCCAAATCGTGAAGTTGTTGAAAGTGAGTTCAATTTTATTGAAGAGGTACCAGTTGAAATGGTTTCTAACCCAATTAATTTAAGTAAGATTAAATTATCAGGTACTCTTGATAGAATTTATCGGATTGAGAATGGTAAGCTTGTACTTAACGATTTAAAAACATCAGGAAAAAGAATCTCTGGTGGAGTTGAGTACAGCGAAAAACTTAAATCATTAACAGATGAATACAAAGAAATCAAAGAGAAATTAGAAAAATTAGTTAAAGAGTCTAACAAACTTGCTTCATTAAAAGAGAAGTTAGCTATTAAAAAAGGTGAGTACACAGAAACGATTCAAGAACTTAGTTTAAAAGTTGTTTCAAATATTAATCTTTTAAAAGGGCAACTTAAAGAAGATGAAGAAAAATTAACTATCGCTCAAAATGAGAATAAATCAACTGCTGCTATTGAAAAACGTATTGAAAAAACAACTGCTCAAATCACTGAGAATGAAGCCCTCTCAAAAACTTATAACTTAGACAGTAAAATTGAAACACTTTTTCTTAATGAAAAAGTTGAAGCAACAACTCGATCGGTTACAAAGTTAGAGAAAATCATATCAGAAGTTCTTGATTTTGAAAAAGAGATTCAAACTTTTTCAGGAGTAGAGAAGGGCATTGAACAAACAACACAAGAGTTAGATGAAAAATATCTTGAAATAGAACCTTTTAAAAAGGAGTATGAAAGAGAAAAACATTTAGCCGATACAAGAGCAGCTAAAAAACAATATGGATTACAGTTAGCATTTTATGCAATCATGTATATGGTTATTCACAATGTTAAAATTGATAAATTATCAGTAGAGATCATTGTTAAAACAAACAATCCATACGTACAACATTTCGAGTGGGATTTAGACGAAAAATTAATCGTAAAAGCCAGTGAGCGAATTCAAACTGTTATTAAAGCAGTTGAAGCAGTATTAAATGGACTTGATCCAATTATTTTATTTCCGATTAACGAATTAAGTTATATTGGGGATGATACAAACAACTTACTGGATGAAATTGAAGCGATTGTAGAGAGTGTGTAAGTAAGAAATTACTACTTGAAGATTACAAGAGATAAGTAGGTGTTATCTCATAAAATGAGAAACAGTTCTTTTTCTTCATAAACTTCAAGATACGCTTGATGCAATTATATATAAAAAATTAAAAAAATGTCAAGAGGCTTATAGCCACAAGGTAAATATTTTGTGGCTATAGCCATAATACCGTTTATCCTTGTGGTTATTTAACAATTAAAAATAGACACAAAAAAGGATAAAAGATGTCAAATAACGAAATAATAAATAAAGAAAAATCAAAAAATCCATTATTATCAAAAGCATTAAGCGTAGTTAATGGAGAAAAAGTACCAGTTCCACCAAAAAGAAACCAAATGCAACAATCTAATATGATTGCGGGTGAAACTTCTGTTTACCAAGAACGATTCAAAATTGCTTTAGAACTTTCAAGAAGTGATTTTGTTCCAAGTGCATACAGAGGAAAACCAGCTGATGTCTTAATGGTATCAGAGCTTGCGGAATTCATGAAATTACCCTTATTCATTATGTTGCAAAACATTGATGTAATTAAAGGTAAAGCAGGGTGGAAAAGCTCTTTTGTAATTGCGTTAGTTAATGCATCAAGACGTTTCTCAAGCAGATTAAAATTCCAATATGATGGAGTAATTAATAATGACAATTGGAGATGTCGGGCTTATGCACAAGAACATGGTTCATCAGAAGTATGTTACGGAGCATGGGTAAGCATTAAAATGGCAAAAGATGAGGGGTGGTACAGTAAAGATGGCTCAAAATGGCAAACCATGCCAGAGCTTATGCTTATGTATAGAGCAGCTGCATTTTTTGGAAGAGTCCATTGTAGTGATTTACTACATGGTTTACAACATACAGATGAGTTAGTTGATATCGAAACTATCTCAGAACAAACTGTTAAAGTGAGTGAATCAATGATTCCAAATAATGTAAATAATCCACAAACCGCTTATGAACACATCAATAACATCGAACAAACTATTGAGGTGGAAGTTGAAGAACCAATTCAAACACAAAGCAAAAATACACAAAAAGAATTCACCGAATTCGATAATTTTGTATTTTCGTGTGAAGAGTTAGGATTCCAAATAGGAGAAGCATTTAATACAAATCCAAAACCAGGTAAACCAACTAAAAGATTAGTTGAAGCAATTGCAGTAGTACCTCAGCCAAATATGGCAGAGTTAATGAAATTAGGATTTGCTGTTATTAAAAATCGTCTTTTTAAAGATGTTACAACCATGCAAGGAGTTATCTAATGTCAAATGCAGTGTTATTTATAATGCTATGTGCATTGGTTCCTCAGTATTGGTTTTTAAAACAGTTACTTCAATACATTAAGGAAAAAGCAAAAGCAAATCGAAAAGTTAGAAATGACTTATTAGCTTTTGCCTACTTGATTATCAATTTAGGTCCTAATGTATCTGCTTACAGTGTAGTACAAATTTTAATTGTTGGTCCTGAATCAAGAACAACATTAATTATTGTATTTATCTCTGGTTTGCTTTTAAATTACCTGGGTAGAAAAATAAGAGATTATATCTCTTTAAAAACACAGCCCAATAGAAAAAACACGAAATCCATGCTTGAAATGCAATGGATGAAAAAAGAAAAAACTGACAAATAACAACGTTGCTCATAAAGAGTCTACCCAAGAGGGATATTTTCTATCCCTCAAGGATAGATCTATTCCTTTAATATCAAAAGGATATGCAATGTTACACACATTAATAAAATTCAACATTTTAGTACTATTAACCATCAGCACAGTGGCCGCAGCCGTATCATATACATCAACTGCTGCTAAAAATATTGTCCCTCGTAATATTAATCAAAGTTTTAACTTTGATACAAATAAAGCGATGGCAATTTCAAAAGCTTTCAGAGGAGAGTAGTCATGAAAAATGCTCAAAAAGCAAAAGAACAACATAATGTTCTGTTTTGGCACTTTTTAAATGCTACGGCTCCTGAACTTGCAAAAGAAATCAAAAAGTGCGAAGAGGGTTATACCACTTATATGCCAATTGCCAAAAGAGGCAAAAAGGTCATTTTTAATACAAAAAAAATGATTATTAAAGTACTTACTCTTTCAAAAGAGTACGTAGGTGGAATGTATGAAAGTAAAACAGAAGAGAAACAGTACAGAGTTGAAAAAACTGAAACGGGTGCTAAATATACCCCAGTTTAAAACATCTTAGATAAAAATTCTTGTAACTTTGGATTATGTTTAAAGCGGTAAAGAACTGCTAAAACTAACCCTAAAAATAATGCAAACAAGGAAGTAAGTATCTCCTCAGAGGTACTCGCATTATTAAAAATATAGACAGCAGGAAGAATAAAAATCAAAAAAAAGAAAACGTATGGCAAAAAAAATCCTTGTATTTTTTTGCATTATACACAAACAATTATAAAAAGAGGAAACTATGAACACAAACACTCACGAAGAACCAGAATTTTCAATAATTGGCTTTGCAAAAGGTTTATTGCAAAACATCATAGTACTTTTAGTATTTATGTATGTAAGCAAATATGCTGCAGCGTTTTTATTAATAGCAATTGGATGTATCCATTTGGTAATTATTAAAAAAGGCACAAAAACAAAGCATTCAGGTGGGATTTACTTTTTAATCTGTGCATTTTTTTTCATATACGGCACATTAGATTATTATGTAAACCTTGATTAATCCAATCTAGGAAGGAGATACTATGCTAGATTTAGAATATTATTTCAGTTTATGTGGAGATAAAGGTCAAACCTTTTTAAAATTCTTTCACAATAAAAACTTTAAAAGTCTATCTGGCTTAATCTATTTTATAGAAACTTTAGACACTTCCAAAATAGATTGGATAGGTTCTGAAAACATTAAAAAAAGATTATTAGAAGACAAACAAACTGTTGCAGAAATGCTAAAACCTCATCGAATGAGTTTACTTGATAAAATTAAAATCATAGAAGAGAGTTTAGAAATCAATAACTCAACATTTCCAGAGTTTGAGTTTAAAGAAGGTTCAACCATTCATGGGGGAACTTGTCCAAATTGTGGTCACAAAGAGTTATATGTAACAAAAAACAATAAAGCTCGTATTAAATGTAGTCGGCGTGATAATTGCCAACTATCAATGAGTGCTTACAAGTACTTAAGAGAGTTTAAAAATCAATCACAAAAAGAGGCACTAAACGAATTGGCCAAACTTGCCAATGTTGATTTAGATAAAATTGTTGAAAATCATGAAAAACATGTGTACTCAGCGAATGAATCAATATCCATACACAGTGCTTTAACCGTTACAAAAAAAGAAACCCCAAAAGAAGAGATAAAAAAACCTACAATCGAGTATATAACATTTGATCAAACAAAATCATATAAAGTTGTTGATTACAAAAAACTGCTTAGTAAATACGCAGATATGACAGAATCTCAACAATTTATGATGATTGTAACATCAATACATCGATTTTCACAAGAAACAAAACAGTGGGGTAAAGAAAACTATTACAAAAGTAGAGGAATATCCGCTAAGCTTGAGCCGTTATTGCTTGAAAAAGTAAAAATGATAAACAAAGACGTTGGTTATATACACGGCTCAGATATACCATCTTTGGTACGTCAGCTTACCAATGAATTTCCTATTAACGACTTAGTAAAATTTGGTGTTATAAATGACATGAATCATCGTTATCCATACGGATTCAAACATGCAACTGATGGTGGCTTTTGTGTGATTCCAAATTTTGATTTGTATACCAATATGTGTACAGGTCTTAAATTTAGAAATACAAAACTTAAAAGTTGGCAAAACAAATCAATGAAAGAGCCGGAACTAAGTTACGGTCGAATTGCCAATCCACTCCCTTATGCACTTACAAGAGAGGCACTTCTTGATGATGAGGTTATCTTTAGATTCTTTGAGGGTTCCGTAGATATGTTTTCACTTCCTTATCCTCGTTTTGGTAAATATTGCGATATTGCCATACCTGGTGTTGAAGGTTTAAACATTCAATTATTAGGACTCTTTAAAGGCCGAAAAGTAATTTTAATCTTTGATCAAGATGAACCAGGACAAGTGGGTGTATTTGGTGGTATTAAATTAAGTTTTAACACATTATCAAAATCATTTGCAAAGGATTCAACTGAACTTATTGAGTATCAAGCATACTTACAAAACCTAAACATCGAGTTTAATTTAAACGAGAAAGAGGGTAGGGTGATAGTTAATCCAAAAACAAAAACATTTGTTAATAACCAAACAGGTCAAAAACAAGCTAATGAGTTTACATCTTTACTTCAAAGTAAAAATGTTCAATTTACACAAACAACACAAAAAGGGCTTAAAGAGTTATTACAAGAAGCTGGTGCATTTCCTGAAGTTAAAAACTGGGATATTAAACTGGGTTCAGATGTAAATGAGGTCTTAAAGTCAAAAAACATTAAAAAAATCATATAAGGAAAAACAATGAAAACTTTAAAAATTATCTTAACTGGATTAGCAGCAGCTGCATTATTAAGTGGATGTGCTCTAAAACAAGATGACACACGAACAATGAGAGTTGCTAAACACGCAATGAACTCTCCATTTTATGTGGTATATGGTGCCGGAAAATTAACAGAACTTGCAATTATTGGTACTTTAGCTGGTACTGCAAAAATAGTTCATGATGTTAAAGAAGGTGTTAATCCAAAAGATACAAAAGATACAAAATTACAATAAGTTGCTATTAATGGCTAACCCAATAAGGGATACACTCTATCCCTTGTGGGTAGCTGTATTTCCTAAATTCAATAAGGAAAAATAATGAAAACAAAAGTATTAAATTATCAAGGAAAATTAATTGATCCTTTAAATCTTCAAGATTCAGATTTTGACAATCTTGGCATGCAAGCTGCGATTACACTATCAAGAGTACAAAGATTTTGGGGACAATGTAGAGAAAGTTACACAGTTGCGCAGCATTGCCTTTCATTAGTGGAATACTTTGAAGGAGATTTAGAACTTCAAAAATGGGCAATTGGTCATGAAATTTATGAGGCTTTAACAGGAATGGATGTTCCATCTCCAATTAAGCATTCACCCGCTTATGCTCCATATAATGAGGCAGAAGATAAAGCACTATTGCAATTTGCAAAACTTTATGGGCTTACTCCTCCAACTCCAAAGATTATAAAAGAAGCTGACAAAAACATTATGGTTATGGAAGCTGAGGCATTAATGCCATATAATCCGGAACAAAACTGGAGAAAAGATGGTCATGCTCCAATAGGTACCTTGTATAAACTTGGTGCAACTGAAGATGAAATAAGAAGAGATTTTATTAACAAGTGGCAACATTTGTTTGGAAAATTATAAAATTAAAAATACAAAAAAGTATAGTTGCTTCATAAGAAGCCAATCCAATAGGGCATACAATTAGTCACTGCCCTATGGGTAGGTATGCTCTCTTACTTACTAAGGAGTAAATTATGACAACAACAAAATTAATAGAAAAATATATTCCAGAGTTTGATTACAACCAAGACAACGATGTTTATGGTAAAGATGCACACAATAACAATAGGGCAACCTTAAAGAATTTTGCATCTGAATTAAACAATTTATGGAATAATAAAAAACTTTATGAAATCGCACAGTTCGATTTACACTTTTCACACTCATCTCAAGTATCTTTTGGTTATTTTCATGCTTCATCTATTGATGAGGTTGAAACAATTATGAAAGAAGGTTTTGAAGAACTTTATCCTGGTGTTTCAAATGATTTTTGTTCAAATGGGACAAATCAATGGACAACTGATAAATATGAGTTTGGTGTAATGATTCAAGAAATTGAAACAAATACATTTGGGGAGTTGTAAAATGAAAAAATTTAACAAAAGCTATACTAAAAGAGTCGAAGGAATAATGCTTGATGGTTTAGATACAAAAATCTATACATATTCAAGAATATATATTCTGGATAATTGTCAACTAGAAGTTTGGGAAAAAAATGTTTCTGTAAGCATAGACAATAAAGAGATTGCAATATTTGCTTTTGGCGATAATGTGCTTGATGACTTTATACTCTTAGAGATTGCAAACAACATCTTAAATCATCCAAATAGAGAAATGGCATTTCAAAATAGCATTTCAAAGGAATGTGGGTATCTAAAAATATCAAATGAGTATTTCCTTGTTGATTGTGACCCCACTGACGAAACAGAAAAAGAATAAAAGGGAAAATAATGAAAGGAAAATTAGAAAACCATTTAAAAGTTGGTGATACTATAAGTTTTATAGCAATGCCAAAAAGTCGTGATCCAAGAACTTGGACCAAAGAAAAGCTTGTAGTTTCTCGAATGAGTAAGTACGGTGCTTATACTCAAAACGACTTTGCTTGTTTTAAAACATATTTCACTAACACCACTTGTGGAAAAAGTCTTTATATCTCTCCAGTTAGTAATATATCTGGAATTGTTTATAGAGTTAATGGAATAAATGTTGGAAAATACAATAAAACATTTTCAGCCAATAAGAGCCTTCTTGAAGAGTTTTCAATATCAAAGTTAGGAAAAAGCATCTGTGATGTGTTTCCTTCAGACAATCCTAATTTTAGAGAGTGGCTTGAAGACAATGGAACACAAGATGATGAACGTAAAAGTTGTTTCTCTTTTGATGACCATAGTTTTCATTGCTATAAAATCATAGAGGAGTTAAAACAGATTGGTTTTGCTTATGAAGCAGTAGTTAAATATTTTGAATTTTTTGATGACTTCCCAGTAGGAATGAAAGAAGAAATCAAAAAGCTAAGTTTCTTGAAAGAAAGGAACTTTATAGATTATTGCTACGAAACTCTGAGAAAAGATTATTTAAATAAAACATTGTTGGACACATTTAGTTGTCTAAAATAATTGAAAAATATAAAAACAAAATAGAATAAACAAGTTGCCATTTTAAGGCTAACCCATTAGGGATATAATTTATCCCTATGGGATAGTTATGTTCCTTTAATTTATTAAGGAAAATAAAATGCAATCGTTAATGACATACGAAAATAATCAAACAATTCAATATCCACAAACAAATTTCGCAAAAGCTTCAGTGGTATCATACCCAAACAGAGACAACCGTTATGGTGATAATCAATACAGAGGTAACTGTAGTGGTAAACTCATTGAAGATTTAATTGGCTTTTTTAAACCAAAACATTTTACAGATGTTTGCGAAGGTGGTGGTACCTCAAGAGATGTATGTAAAACATTGGGTATTCCGTATACTGGATTAGATTTAAGATATGGTCAGGACTTTACTTCTGATTCTGTGTTAAATAAACTCAATGGCAAACACACAAGTCTTTGCTTTTCACATCCTCCTTATTGGAATATGATTCCTTATAGTGGAAATATGTGGAATGGGAAAGAAAAACATCTTGCAGATACATCACATTGTTTAACAGTGGACGAATTTTTATATAAATCACAAGTAATGCTTATGAATCAAAGAGAAGCAACAGAAGAGGGTGGTATTTACACAACACTAATAGGGGATATGAAAAAGAAAGGTGTTTTATACTCTTTTCAATCTGATTTTATTCAGATGATGCCCAAAAGTGAGTTGTTAAATGTTGTAATTAAAATGCAACATAATACACACAGTGAAAATACAATGTACACAAACCGAAATTTTATTCCAATTGCTCATGAGTATTTAATTCTTTGGAAAAAGAAAAGAGCTTCAATGTTTGCAGTAGGTTTAGAAATTGCTTCAGATTTAACAAAAAAAGTAGCAGCAACTTGGCGTTCTGTAATTAGAATTGTCATGATGAGGTTAGGGAAAGCAACCTTAGAGGATATCTATGCAGCTGTAGAAAATGAAGCTGCTTCTTTAATTGCAAATAATCCTAATTGGAAAGCTAAAATCCGCCAAAAACTTCAAAAACATCACACTAACGTTAATCGTGGTGTTTGGGCTGCATAAAAAAAGAATAAAAGGAAAAATTATGGAACAAATTGCTAATGATAGTAAACCGTTGTACTGCGTTCATGTGGTCAGCAACAACACGTTGGAACACTACTCTATGTATGCAACAGAGGACCA
>Ga0172377_10003532_pt1 | contig 16071 bp, 12 predicted proteins | sample Pumphouse3metaG_FD_119749 | JGI IMG/M metagenome (GOLD analysis project Ga0172377, IMG submission 119749) | Leachate microbial communities from a municipal landfill in Southern Ontario, Canada - Pumphouse #3 metaG | ecosystem: Engineered > Solid waste > Landfill > Unclassified | place: Canada...
TAATAAAATTATCTATTTATCTCACTTAGATTAATACTCTCAACAACTACGTTAATTGTATCTAAATCCCTTTCTTTATCAATTAAATGGAGTTTAATCTTTCTTAAATAAGGGTTAAGTACAACTAAAAATAAAAGACAAATTATTCCACTTAATGACATTATTATTTCAAGACTAATTAAGTTGGCAAAATATCCTAAAACTAAATTACCAAGAGATGAGCCTCCTATAAAACAAATTGTGTAATAACCCATAACTCGACCTTTCATATTTACTGGTGTTAGGAACTGAATTATTGTGTTAGTGGAAGCAATGGCAGATACCATACTTAGTCCTAAAAGCATACTTAGAAGATGAGAAAGATAAATATTGGTTACAGAAAAGAAAGGAATTAAAATTAGGGAGGCCGATAGTATGCCTATTCTTTGTATTTTATCAAGGTTAATAATTGTTTTTCTTGAGGCAAGAAATAATGCACCAGAAAAAGAACCTATTCCTAAGAAAGACATAAGACTACCCAATGCCTGACTACCTTCCCCCAAGCTATCTTTTATATAAGCAGGAAAAAAAGTTGTTACAGGAAGAACAAAGAAACTAACCCCAAAACTTATTATTAATAGCACTTTAATTGGCAGACTTTCTCTTATATAAGAAACACCTTCCATTGTATCTTTAAAAATATTGTGTTTGATTTTTGAAATTTGCATTTTTGGAAACTTAATCAATAGCAAAGCAATAATTACGAAGGAATAACTGATTGTATCAATTAGAAAACACCCCCCCTCGCCTATCAAAATAATAAGAAAACCTCCAATTGCTGGACCAATTAATCGACTTCCATTTATTATGGCTGAGTTTAATGCAACTGCATTTGTAAGCATTCCTTTAGGAACTAAACTAATATAGAAAGCCTGCCTTGTAGGTTGGTCGAGGGCGTTCACTATTCCAAAAAACAAGCTTAAGATTAAAACAATCCATACATTTTCTGCAGAAAGAATATTTGTCATTACTAAAATAGTTAAACAAAGGGCATGAAGCAAAAAGAATATTTGGGTAAAGACTAAAATCTTTTGTTGGGATATTCTATCAATTAATGAAGAAACCAAAGGAGTGATAATAAAGGTTGGAGCCTGAGAAAGAAAAACAATTACACCCAAAAGAGCAATGGAATCTGTTAACCTATAAACCAACCATCCCATAGCAACTTGCTGAATCCAAGAGCCTGTGAGTGAAATACATTGTCCAAAGAAATATAATCTAAAATTCCTACAAGATAATGATTCGAAGATATTTAGTTTAAGTTTACTCATTTATTTCTTTGGTTAATTTATCCTTAAATAATCTTTTCAGCTTTTTTATTTGCACAAACGTCCATAATGTTATATCTTTGTCTTATCAAAATTAAATTAAAGAATGAATAAACTTTTCCACCTTTTATTAGTGATTTGTATATCCTTATTTTTTTGCAAATATACAAATGCTCAGGATTATTATCATAATTTTACAAAGCCTATTATAACTCAAAAGGGACAATTTGTTTATAATGAGCTTCCTCCAATCAAAACAGAAGCTGGAGTATTGTATTTTCTTGACCGTAATCTTGGTTCTGTAACAATTGATATGGAAAGCTCTGATGCTTGGGGCGACTTATACCAATGGGGACGAGAAACTGATGGTCATGAAAAAAGATTTTCCGACACCACTCTTCTATGCTCAAATTCACAAAAAGTAAACCACAAACTTTTTATTGTGGATCAGAAAAGATCAAATGATTGGTTACTTAATTATGAGGATAATCTTTGGCAGGGCTATCAAGGGGATAATAACCCATGTCCTTGTGGCTATCGTTTACCTACTCAAAAAGAATGGAGGGCTGTACTTAATCTTGGCTACGAAGTGAAATCAACTTCTATGGGTTATTATTATCTATCTGTGGCAGGAGGACAATTAATTCTTCCATGTGCTGGACTACGAAGTGCTTATACTGGACATTTTATGCATATTGGTACTCGTGGCTATTATTGGGCAAGTGATACTATATCTAAAGGAACTTCCGGTTGTATTGATTTTAGCAAGCAAGAACTTACAACCAATGTCAGCATTTTTGGATTTAGAGGTTTTGGTAGAAGTGTTCGTTGCGTAAGGAGTGAATAATACTTCGTTATAATAAAACATAAGGCTTCTTAGCTTTTGTTTGAAAATGGAATAACTAATTAACAATAAAATTAACTCAAAATAATATGATTATATTTTCAGCTAAAGATGTTTCCAAAAATTATACCAACCATAAGGCTTTAGACAAGGTATCTATTGAGGTAGAACAAGGAAGTATTTTTGGACTTCTAGGACCTAATGGTGCAGGGAAAACAACCCTTATAAGAATTATTAATCAAATAACAGCTCCTGATGAGGGAGAGATATTCTTTATGGGAGAGAAACTAAAAGCAGAGCATGTTCACTCAATTGGTTATCTACCCGAAGAAAGAGGATTATATAAGAAAATGAAGGTTGGAGAACAAGCAATTTATTTGGCAGAACTTAAGGGAATTAAAAAGGCTGATGCAAAGAAACGTTTGGAGTTTTGGTTTGAAAAATTTGATATTATTAATTGGTGGGATCGTAAGGTGGAAGAACTTTCCAAAGGTATGCAGCAAAAGGTTCAGTTTATCACAACAATTCTACACGAACCAAAGCTTCTAATCTTCGATGAACCTTTTAGTGGTTTTGACCCAATTAATGCTAACCTCCTTAAGCAAGAAATCCTTGAACTTAAGAATAAAGGTGCCACAATAATTTTCTCCACTCATAATATGGAATCAGTTGAAGAAATTTGCGATTCAATAGCACTAATAAATAAATCGAAGAAAATACTTGATGGAAAGGTTGTTGATATTAAACAAAGGTTTAAGAAGAACCAATACGAAATAGTTATTCCTAATGAAAAAGACATTAAGAACTTTCTTACCGAGGGAGTAAAACTTATAAACTCTATAAACAACACTCACTTTCAAGTTTCAACCCTAGAGATTGAACAAGGAAAAAATGCAGAACTATTAAGTAATATTCTATTAAACACTGACCTTATTTCATATAAGGAAATACTTCCATCAATGAATGAAATTTTTATAGAAAAAGTAAGTAATGAATAAGATAAGCATAATAATTAGACGCGAATACCTTACAAGAGTTAAGAAAAAATCTTTCCTAGTAATGACCATTTTAGGACCAATCCTTATTGCTTCTTTATGGATAATACCGTTCTTCCTTGCAATGAACTCTGAAACAAAAAGCAATATTTTTGTTGTTGACGAAACGATTATTGAAAAAGATGGAATAAAATCTTCCTTATATCATGAGAAATTTAAAAACACTAAGGAACTTAACTTTGAATATGGATATGATATTTCTAAGGCTCAAGAACTCCTACAAGAGGGAAAGTATGATGCAGTTTTGGAAATTGTCAAAACCAATGATATGCCTCCAATTAAAGGGTTTATGTTTTATAATGAAAATGAACCGTCTCTTTCGGCACAAGAATCAATCCGTTCTCAGTTAACTAATATCCTTAAAGATCATGTTCTAATGTATGATTATGGGATGAATGAAAAAGATTTACAATGGTTTAATAACCCTAAGATAGGCTTTTATTCAAAAGATATTCGTTCTGGAAAAGATTCTTACAAGGAAGTAAAGACTATTCTAGGCACATTGTCTGGTTTTTTAATCTATATGTTTATCTTTCTTTTTGGAGCACAGGTTATGAAATCGGTTTCAGAAGAAAAAACAAGTAGGATAGTTGAAGTTTTAGTTTCTTCTGTTAAACCTATACAATTGCTTATGGGTAAAATTATTTCTATTGCCTTAGTAGGGTTGACTCAATTCTTACTTTGGGTTGTTCTTTCTTTTGTCCTTATTATTGGACTTCAAAGTCTCTACCCTCAAACTTTTACTGAAGCTCAAAAAGAAAATATAACTATCAATGAAAGAATTGTAAGTGTTGACAAAATTGAAGCAGCATCGTCTTCCTCTGGTGAGATTAATCAAATTGTACAAGGCCTTTTCTCTATTGATTATGTATTAGTTATTTCAATGTTTTTATTTTATTTTATGGCAGGGTATTTCCTATATGCTTCACTATTTGGTGCTGTTGGAGCATTGATGGATGTTGATACCGATGCCCAGCAATTTACTCTACCAATAACAATCCCTCTTATTATTGCTATAATTTGCTTACCAATTGTACTCAATAACCCTTCAGGTACTATTGCTTTTTGGCTGTCTATAATCCCTTTAACCGCCCCTATCATTATGATGATTAGAATTCCTTTTGGAGTTCCAGTTTGGGAAATTGCATTGTCAATGAGTTTGATTATTGTTTTTATAGGTTTCTGTATGTGGTTGGCAGCAAAAATTTATAGAACAGGAATTCTAATGTATGGAAAGAATATAACCTATAAAGAAATTTGGAAATGGTTTAAATATAAAAATTAGTTATTCAGTTTACTATATATTATTCAATTATTTTTAACCTAAAACAATTATGAAATGAAAAAGAAAATTACTTATAATTTAGTCATTATTTTAGCTTTAGGGATTGGTTTTTCTTCGTGCGTGGATGAAAAAGATTTCGACTTTGACCGAATGGCGCAAACCACAATAAATCCAAATATTCATTTAAACAATCTGCTTTCAACCGAAATCACTATGAGTGACTTTTTCGATTTAGACAGTATTGCAGATAGTATAAATGGATTGGAATTAGTTACAGTTACTCATCCTGATGGGGATTATTTAAATTTTGTTTTTAACGTTGACACAATCTTCAAATTAGATATTCCTAAATTAGATAAAATTAATGGAGTGAATTTTGATCTCCCAGCAATCGCAATTGATGATGTAGTTGGAAGCTTTTACGGAGAGTTTAACTATCCTGATGTTTCTGAGCCTATGGAGACAATATCAGTTGATATCCCAAAACTTGACCAAACACAGATTATTGACAGTATTTTCTTAAAAAAAGGATCAATTTATATTGCTCTTACCTCTAATATCGATCATAATTCTTCTATTAATCTTAAATGTAATGGGCTTAAAAACAGAGTTACAAATGAAGTATTCAACGAAAATTTAAGATTATCTAATACCAATCAAAATGGTTTCAGGAGTTTCAATTATGAAATTGATTTATCTAAATATTCTCTTAATATTGGTTCAGATTCTAAATTAAATTTTGAATACAGATTGGCTATGGTTGTGAATGGACCAATTAAACCTAATTATGATGTTAATATTAGTCTTGAATTTTCTGATTTAGAATTAAGTTATGTTTATGGAAAACTTGGCAACTATAATTCTATTTTCTCAGATATTTTTAAAATTGATATTTTTAACGACTCTACTTTTGCTCAAATCTTTGAAACAGGTAAGTTTTCATTAGAAAATATGTATTTAGATTTTAATGCAGAAACTAATACAGGAATACCTGCTTTATTAAATCTATCAACTGTTAAGGCATATAATGAAACAAATAACACATACGCTGATATTATTACTAATAGTCAAGATAAGACAATAATTATTAATCCTGCAAGTGAACCAAATCAAATTGGAATTTCAAACAAGACAATTAATTTAAACACATCAGTTCTTAATATTATTCCTTCCAAAATAGAATACTCAGGAAGCATTATTCTAAACCCAAACAATGTTAGTGGATTTGAACCTGTTGATCCTTGGATAAAAATAAAGTCGAAACTTTATATTCCTTTAAAAGCTCAAATAAATGACCTTGATTACGAAGTAGAATTAGATAGAATTGATATGGATGAGTCTTCGGACTATATTAATTCTGCTTCATTAATATTAAAGCTTACAAACTTTTTTCCTTTCTCAATTAATGCATATCTATATTGCATAGATGAAAATGGAAATGAAACAGGGCAAATTTTAGATGTAGGTGATGCAAATAATAGTATTATTTCTGGTGCAAATATTGATGCAAATGGAAATATTATAAGCCCTTCAATAAAAACAACTAACATTATTATTACAGCAGATAATTTCGCCCTAATTAAAAATGCAAATAAAATGAAGTTGAAATTAATTTTGAACACATCTTCAAGTGGTTCAACAAAACCATTTATTAAATTGAATAGAGACTCTAAAGTTTCTGTGAGCTTAGGTATTGATATTAAAGCCAATATCACATTATAATTAACTTTAATAGATAAATAAGATGGAAAAAAATATTAAACATTGGTTTTTAGGAGTAATATTGAGTCTAATTTCATTATCTTCAATAGCTCAAACTCCTATTCTTGAAGTTTACCAACCAGATAGCATATCAAACACATCTGCAATTTTAATAGGAAAAGTAAAAAGAGCTTCTAATGGTTCATTATTACTTTCAAGAGGATTTGCATTAAAGACAGCAAATGCTGAAACATATAATTATAATACAATAACCTCTTTTGATAGTATTATTAGTTTTAATGCGATAGACTTAGAAATTAATACGAGATATCAAGTTGCTGTTATTGCGCTAACTATAGATAGTTTTTATATAAGTGACACTATTGGGTTTAATACTCTAAATCCAACAATTATACCCCAAATTCTAAGTTCAGAAACAACAAACATTACAAATACAGGTGCCATATTAAATGGGAACTTGATTAATTATGGCAACCCAATAATAAATGCAAAAGGATTTCTATTCTCAACCATGTCAAATTTTGATTATTCTAATGCCCAAGAGATAATCCCAATTTCTGGAGTAGATATTGGTGATTTTTCATATCAGAAAACAGGACTAACTACTGGCACAAATTATTATTATCGTACTTATGCTACAAATTCAGATACAGTTATATTAGGAGATATTATTTCTTTTATGACAACTAGTTCAAGTTTTGTTGCTCCTCAATTATCAACTTTCACTCCAACCATTATTGATGAAAATACTGCATCCTTTTTTGGAGCAATTCTTATGGTTGGATCTGAAACAATTACAGGCATTGGATTTGATTGGAGGAAAATAACTGAAACCACTTTTACTTCAAATATAATTAGCCCAATAACTGATACTTTTAATTTAACCTTAACTAATTTAGACCCTGCCACAACATATATTGTTAGAGCATTTGCAATTACTGCTTCAGGAAAAACTTTTGGAGAAACAAAAAACTTTATTACCCCAAATATTTCTGATATTTATGAAACTCTTAATCCAACGAACATTAGTTCAAACTCAGCAACACTTAATGGGTACCTTGCTAATATCTCAACTCCAATTCAATCCTTTGGTTTCGCACTAAAAGAAGGTGATGGAAACTATACATTATATGATATTAGTCCAAACTATAATCCTCCATGTTCATTATCACATAATATAACTAATATTACACCATACCAAAACTATACTTATAAAGTTTACGCATTAGGGTTTAGTGATATCTATTATGGAGATGAAATTACTTTTAATACAAATTCAATTCCTGCAATTGTTAAAACAAATCCTGCAACTAATTTAACTTATAATACTGCTCAACTAAACGGAAGATTATCAAATGCCGGAACACCAATCATTATAGAAAAAGGCTTTATTTACTCTAATCAATCCATTTTAGAATTTTCAAACTCAACCAAAATTATTATTGATGGAACCAATATTGAACCATATTCCTATAGTTTAACTGGAATAAATCAAAATACAATATTCTATTATAGGAGCTATTCTATTTCACCTATTGACACAAGCTACGGAGCAATTATTAGTTTCAAAACATTAGTTCAAGGTATAACTCCTCCAACACTAACAACCCTTGATGCAACAAATATTACATATAACTCCGCTATATTAAATGGAATAGAAAATGGAGGTAATGAAAATATTATTACAAGAGGATTCCAATACAAGGCAGAAAATGATATTAATTACACTAGTATTAATATTGATGAAGGAAACACAATTCAAACATCATTAACTAATTTATTACCAAATACAAGATACGCATTTAGGGTTTTTGCATCAACTGACCTTACAACTTATTATGGAAATGAATTAGAGTTTTCAACCCCAGAGACTCCAATGATAATTACTACCAATCAACCATCTTCAATTACAATAAACTCTGCTACATTAAATGGAAATATATATGATGGAAATGAAATTGTTTTATTTAGAGGAATTGAATGGAAATTAACCTCAGATACAGTTTATCATAGAGAATTTATCCTTGATGCTGAAGCTGGAGATATTAGTTTGGATATTGAAAACTTAAGCCCTTTTACAGAATACACATATAAAATATTTGCAAGAACAGAAGCACAATTTTTATATGGAGAAAATATTAGTTTCTTCACAAATGAAATAATCAATCCTATTGTTAGTAATATAATTATCGACAATATAGATACAAATTCTGCTCATTTATATGGAACAATCACAATGGGCAATACTCCAATTATTAAAACATGGTTTCTTATTTCAAAATGGGGTCAAGATGAATTTGTATCTCACACATTAACAAATAATTTATTGGATATTATAATTGATACCTTAGAAGAAGGAACAACATATTATGTTGCTCTTTATGCATTAACCTCATATGGAATAATTAAAAATGAAACAACTTCATTCGTTACTCTTGGAACACATAATATTGGATTAAATAATATAGAAAATCAAGATTCATTTATTTCAATCTATCCAAACCCTTCAAGCGATATTATCAATATTAAGATTAACAATCTAAATACCAATGGGAATACATTTATTATTATTTCCGACATTAAGGGAAGAATTATTGATAAAAAACAAATCTATACAACTTCTATAACCTACGATATTAGTGAATTTTCAAAAGGGATTTATACAATTTCTTTAATTTCAAATGATGGAAAGCATACAAGAAAACTTATAGTTAAATAAATCAAATAAATATATTAAGATGAAAAATAAATATATCTATATCATAAGTGCAATGTGTATACTATTTGCTGTTAAAGGTGTGAAAGCACAATACAACGACATTAGTTATTTTATGAGAAATATTCCTTCTTCCTTTAAAATGAATCCAGCCAACACTCCTATTGCCAAATTCTATATAAATATGCCAATGGCTGGAGTAAACTTTGAATTTGCAACTTCAGGCTTCTCATATAATGATATTATAACAAGAAGAGCTGATGATTCTCTTAAAGTTGATTTAGATAAATTCTATAACAAACTAACAGATAAAAACTATGTGAAATTTGGAAGTAATATAGAATTGTTTGGGTTCGGTTTTCAAGCAGGAAAGAAAGGCTATTTTTCTCTCGGATTAGATTTAAATATTGATGGAAATGTAAATTTCTCAAAAGGAATTTTTGGCTTTATTCTAAATGGAACTGAATCTGAAAATAAAAAAACCGATTTCATAAATAATAAATTGATTTCCCTAAATGCATTTATTGCTCCCTCTATTTCATATTCGAGATTAATTAATGATAAGTTAACAGTTGGGGCAAGAGTTAAATTACCAATGGGTATTGCAAATATAACAACTGACAAATCAGAATTAACTATAGATTTTAATGATGATAAAATAACAGCAACAAGTAATTTTTTAATAAGAACCTCCAATATTATTGGTTCAATTGATTTCAGAGGACTTGAAAACTCATCTGATATTGAATTTAACACATCTGAAAAAGCAAGCGAAATCATAAATCTAGCAAAGAAAAACTTAGGGCTTGCGTTTGATTTGGGCGGGTCTTATAAACTAAACAATACAATGTTAGTAAGTTTAAGCATTCAAGACCTTGGATATATTAATTGGGGAGCAAATACTACTCAACTACAATCAAAGAACCCAAATGCCTCATACACATTCAATGGATTAGGTTCAATTGATTTTAATGATGAAAACAATACAATAGGAGATCAATTTGAAGAAATTTTAGATAGCGTAATAACTAGTTTCGACCTTGAAGCAGTTGAAGGGAAAACATATACACAAATGCTCCCTGCCAAATTATACGCTGGTTTTACATGGAATTTTGCAAAAACTCAATATCTTAACGCACTTTATAAAGGCGCATTTGGGAATAACTACTCAGATCATTATATATCAATCTACTACACAACACAATTAGAAAGATACCTAAACTTTTCTATAGGAAATACCTTTGCTTTTGAAAATCACTTCAACTCCATTACAGCCCTTAATCCAAGCATTGCTCTAAATCTAAATCTATATATGATTAATATCTATTTCGGCGGGTCATTACGTTCTTCATATAATTTAACAAAACTAACTGGAGTGAACGTATTTGTTGGAATGAATATAGCTTTTGGTTATAAAGATTATTGGGAAAAAGATGAAAGCACAAAAGATATTAATATTCCAGAAGAAAAAAATATAAAAGAATAGAACGAAAAGTTGATTTTATTAATATAGAAATAAATATAAAACACATATAAATTTTACGAAAATAAAATATAATAACAACTTTAGCAGTTATTATATATTAAATCAAACATAAACAGAGAAAACAAAGAAAAATTGAAAGCATCATTCACAACATATAAAAAACTAATTATACTTTTAACTTTGATTTTTTTTTTAGTTTCATGCTCAACTAAAAAAAACAAATGGTATAATAGAGCTTATCATACAACCGTAGCTCATTATAATGCTTATTGGAATGGAAATGATGCTTTCAAACAAGGTGTTAAATCAATTAACGACAATCAAAAAGATGATTTTTCAAGGATTATCCCTGTTTTCAAATTAGGAACACAAGAACAAGCATCGTCTATCAAACCCAATATGGATAGAGCCATTGAGAAAAGCTCTAAGGTCATCAAAAAACACTCAATGGTTTTCAATAAAAAGGAGAGAAATCCTGAGATAAAAAAAGCCTACCTTCTAATCGGAAAAGCAAGCTTCTACCAAAAAGACTATAAGGTTGCACAAGCAACTTTTCGACATATTCAATCTGCATGGAAAGATGAACCAATAATGTACAATGCAATGATTTGGCAAGCTTTCACCTCTAGTATGGAAAAGGACTATTCACTTGCAGAAAGCACATTAGATCAAGTAAGAAATAAAATCCAAGAAAACAAAGCTCCAAAAAAACTTAATAAGTTCCTATATTCTGTTTATGCTGAAAATGCTATAGCACAAAAGAAATATTCCAAAGCTTTAGAATATATTCAACTTACCAAAAAATATTCTCACTCTCGTTCGCTAAATACAAGATTAATGTTTATTGAAGCACAACTATATCAACAGGGTAATGAACTAGAATATGCAAGTAAGATTTTTGGGAAAGTTGCAATTAGAGCCAAAAAATATGATATGCGATTTGCAGCACAACTACGTCAAGCAATGTGTTATGACCCTAAGAAAGGAGATAGCAAAAAAATAAAAAATAAGTTAGAGAAAATGGCTACAGAGGAAAAAAACATAGAATATAATGACCAAATATACTATGCTCTTGCTGAAATTTTCTTTAAGGATAAAAACGTTGACAAAGCATGTGAATATTGGGCTAAATCGGTTTCATCTTCTTTTAAAAATGTAAATCAAAGAATCGCCTCCTCAATTAGATTAGCTGATGTTAACTACGAGTTATTGGAAAAATATGAGACAGCTCACGATTATTACGACACAGCCTTAACAGTAATGAAGAAAGATTATCCTGAATACAATCAAATTAAAAGTAAACAAATAGTTTTAGCCAATCTAGTTACCAACCTAAGAGTTGTAACAAGATGGGATAGCCTACTTGCTTTAAGTGTATTAAGTCAGGCTGATTTAGATAAAAAGATTGATGGATGGATTAAAGAATATAAAAGACAACAAGAAGAAATAAAAAAAGCAGAACAGCTTGCCCGAGCTAAACTTGCTCAAATGACTAGACAAAACCCTTATGATCAAAATCGTCAAACAAGCTCATGGTATTTCTATAATCTTTCAACAGTTCAAGCAGGAAAAGCAGAGTTTATGAGAATATGGGGACCAAGAAAACTTGAAGATAATTGGAGACTCAGCGATAAACAGCAAAGTTTTGATTTTGATAATATGGATGATAACTTATCAGAAATGAATGAAGCTGATTCTTTAGATGAAAATGGAAACATTAAACCTCCTCAAATACAAACAAAGAATAATCCAGCAATAAAAGAATTTTACACAAAAGATATTCCTAAAACACAAGAGAAAAAAGATTCAATACATATTGAAATATCAAAAGCCCTACTTGAAATAGGATATATTTATTATCAAGGACTTACAAATAACGGAAAAGCCATAGAAACCTTCCTAGAACTTCAAAAACGTTATCCAGGATACCCAACAACACTCCCTTCCTCCTATCATCTATATAAGATTTATGAAAAAATAGGACAAACTCCTAATTCAAATTACTATAAGAATAAAGTATTAAATGAATTTCCAGAAAGTGACTTCGCATTGATGATTCAAAACCCAGACTATTGGAAAGAACTTAATTCCTCTAATTCGAAATCAGATAAAATATATAATGAGGTTTATAGTACTTACGCAACGAAAGACTATAAACAAACCATATTTAAGGCTAATCAGGCAATAGATAGCATTAGTTTTGGACCATATATACCACGACTTCTATATATAGAAGCAATTGCAAAAGGAAAGCTATTTGGAATTGATTCACTAATGAATGATTTAAATATGATAGTTTACAACTATCCAGAACATCCAATTACTCCTACAATTGAAAATCAACTAAAGTATCTTAGTGCCAATTATAATATTGCAAGTCAAAACCTGGCCTATAAAGAAGAACCAATAAAAAGAGAAAAAGAATCTAATAAAAGTATTATAGATAATATTCAAAATCAAAAGAGCTCTTCTGAAGAAATTAAAACCGAAATAATTGATCATACAATTAATGATGAAGACATATTAGATGCCGAAAGTTTAGTTTATAGATATAGAGATATGGAGCATTTCTATGTTATGATATTTGATGACGATAAATTAAACTCCTCAGAAATTAAAATTAAATTCTCAAACTATAATTCAAAATTCTATAAGAGCGATAACTTAAAACTAACAAGTCTATTATTCACAATGTCACAACAAATGATAACAGTAAATAGATTTGAGAGTATAGAAAAAGCTATGAATTATTATAAAGGTGTTATTTCAAATAATGAAGTCCTAAACGATATTGACCCTACTCTCTACAAACACTTTATTATCTCAACTCAAAACTATCCAACATTCTATAATAGGAAAAACATACCGGCATACTTAAAATTCTTTAGGATATTCTATCTAAAACCTCCAACTAAAGAGTAATAAAACAGAAAAAGACAAACCTATTTACATTATTAACGTAGTAAAGAATATTAACAAAACAAATATAGATTATGGCAAAAACATATAACGATCAAGAAAGCACTAATGCAATAAATATTATAAGTAATAGAACAACAATTAAGGGTGATGTTATTTCAGATGGAGACTTAAGAATTGATGGTATTGTTGATGGCTCATTAAACATTAAAGGCAAACTTGTTATAGGTAGTAGCGGAAAAATTGTAGGAAGCATAAATTGTCAGAATGCAGATATTTCAGGAAAAGTTGAAGGGAATATTATAGTTAAAGAACTCTTATCACTACAAAACAATTCATCAATAAACGGAGATATTACAATTGGAAAACTTTCAATTGAACCTGGAGCAACATTCACAGGAAAATGTAGCATGACAACAAACTCACCAAAACCATTTGAACCAACAAAACCAATAGGAACAAACTCCTAAATATATTATTAGGTTATGAAAAAACATCCTTTAGTATCTTATTTTACAAATCTATCATTCTTTTCAATTGGAGTTAGCTTTGTTGCTCTATTTTCCATGATATTTTTCAGAAATAATATTAGTCCTAATTTGCCATATTATATATTAATGTTTTATATTTGCACTGCAATAGGATACGTATGGACTTATTCCTCTGTGAAGAACAAGAAAATGAAATTTGAAAATATTTTTATGTTAGTAAAATTTGCCAAGCTTTTTATTTACATAATTGTGTTTTTAGTTGTTATTATGCTTAAACGAGAAAACATAATACCTTTTGTAGCATCCTATCTAATATTATATGCCATGTATCTAATATTTGACACAATAACATTAAAAAACTTTTCAAAGAAAATCTAACAAACAAAAAAATATGAAAATTAACAGCCTAATCATTTTAAGTTCAATATTACTAATATCAGTTTTTAGTTTCACTGGATGTAATCGTGAGGTTCAAGACGATGATTTAATAACAGGGAAATGGATTGAAACAAGAATACTATTAGATACCCTATCCACCCCATGCGAAAAAGCATCATTTGTAGAATTTTCCGAATATAAAATATCAATTCAAGATAGAATATATAATAGATTTTTTGCTTGTGAAAGTATAGGTGAATATGAAGGTGAAGAAGGAACAGAAACATATACCATTCCGCCTTATACCGAAACAATAGGTAATTACACCATTATTGGTGACACCTTAGTGGTTAAAGATGTTAATAATATTACTCATATATATGTTATAGACACTATAAATGCTGAGAAAATGACATTAGAAACCTTAGATAGAAATGGAAATTTAGAATATCTTTTTTATAAAAGGTTCCAAAATTAATTTCTAATACTATTTTTCAGTAAAAGCCTTAGAATCTCCCCATTTATTATAACCAATCTTGTGATTAATCTTTTTTAATCTCTCATCCAAACATCCTTGACATTCCTGAGGCTTGTCCCCAACACATGCTTTATTTGGATAAATCATATACTCCTCTCTATACTTAGTTGGAGTAAGGTTAGGCATTATAATATTTGCACCAGCCATCACAGCCTCTTCCCTCCCATTTGGAGATAGAGTTTGGTCAGCAGTAGCAGCAACCATATTTATCTTTGGCATAAGTAACCTTAAACAAGCAATCATCTTCAAAGTCATACCTAATCTATCTCCATCCTTAGGTATTATATCCTTATACTCATAAAGAGGAGTATCGGAATGAGGAATAAAAGGACCCATTCCAACCATAGCAACATCCAATTTCTTGAAAAACAACAAATCATCAGCCAAAATCTCAGTAGTTTGAAAAGGAAGGCCAATCATAACACCAGTTCCTGCCTGATAGCCATTATCAATTAATGATTTTAGAGCGTTAATTCGTGTTTGAAAACAATGAGTTGAATCATTTGGATGTATCTTATAATATAAATACTCATTAGAACTTTCAATTCTAAGCAAATAACGATGAGCACCCGCATCAAACCATTCCTTATAAACATTATTAGTTTGTTCCCCACAAGAAAGAGTTACTCCAAGCTTTCCTCCAGATATTTTTTTAATCTCCTTCAATAAATAAGTGATTTTATCAGTAAAAGCCTTATCATTCCTCTCACCACTCTGAATAGCTAAAGAGCCATAATTCAAATCCATAGCCATTTTAGCACAATCAATAACCTCCTTGTCAGTTAGAGTATAGCGGTTGAAATTTGTATTCTTTGACCTAACCCCACAATACAAGCAACTCTTAACACAAACATTCGAATACTCAATCAACCCTCTTAAATAAACTTCATTACCAATCTCTTCAAGCTTAACTTCCAAAGCCCTATCAAGTAGTTTCTTCATATCGTTTCCTTCCAAAGAAAGAAGAAAGACTAATTCATCTCTAGTAAATTCCTTATTATATAATATCTTATCTAAGTTCATTCTAATAAATATAAAATAATTATTATCAAATCAAATTTTGAAATCAAATTGCAATTTGCAAAAATAGTAAATAATCACTAACCCTTAGCATATTTTAAGACCGTTGCACGGTAAAAATCAACATTAAAAACTGCCAAACAAGTTGTTAAATAGTTTTTTTTATTGTTTTTACACTGTGAATAAGATGGAACTCACAAGTTTTGCAGATATTGCAGCATATAAAAGAAAAGTCAAAGAAGTATTCTTCAATCAAATTAATTCAATAATAAATTGGGAGGAGACTTCTTCAAAAATAAGTTAAGGAAAA
>Ga0172377_10003534_pt1 | contig 16069 bp, 14 predicted proteins | sample Pumphouse3metaG_FD_119749 | JGI IMG/M metagenome (GOLD analysis project Ga0172377, IMG submission 119749) | Leachate microbial communities from a municipal landfill in Southern Ontario, Canada - Pumphouse #3 metaG | ecosystem: Engineered > Solid waste > Landfill > Unclassified | place: Canada...
TAAGGAGGCTCATATGGCGGGCAAACATTTTTTCGTTCGAAAGCATGCGATGAACATCATCTCTGTAATAACTATCATACTACTGGTGGCAATATTGGCTTCATGTGAGATGGAAAGAGAACCAAATGAGCCTTTGGCTAATGCGAACATAATCCCTTCAACGTGGAAAATCAGCGGAAATATTACTTACGATACTATTGAAACGGACCAAGACTACTACACAATCCTATTGTCAGCAGGTACTTATGTGTTTTCTCTTGAAAATCTCACAGCGGATTTACAGCTTATGCTCTACATTTATGATGATTCTTGGAATTTTGTTTCCGTTTTACCTCGTAGTGATAATCCAGGGCTTACCAATGAGACAATAACATTCACAGGGGGGAATGTGTTTAATGCAGTGTTGCTTGTACAAGGATCGGGAGACAGGCCTCCCACAGTAACAGGCCAATATGTGTTACGAATCCGATAAGTTCAGGTATAACTGCGATACCCACCTGCTAAATACTCTTCTTATAACATCGCCTTCGTTTATGTTGCACATGTTCAAATGATTTCCATTGGGTCTGTACATTCATATTGTCTTCAAGCTCGGGACCTGTTTCAGCAAACTGAACATGATTGGCAATCGCCCTCTTTATCCCTTCATTCATAATGACCGCATTGACGCCCCTGCCTAAATACTCGGGTTTTACCGCAATGATATACATGTCCAAGATGGTATGAGTTTTCAAAGCTCTCATGATTCTCAGCCAACCAAGAGGGAAGAGTTTTCCTTTTGATGCTTTCACTGCTTGAGCTAAGGATGGGACCATCAAACCGAAGCCAAGGACTTCATCTTGCTTATCCACTACTATCAATACATACTCCAAGGATACCAGGCTCACGAATTGCTTGATAGCCATCTCGATTTGGGCATCGGTCAACGGACAGAACCCATATAGGTTCGCAAAAGAGTCGTTGTACATCCGGAACATCTTGCGGACATACGGAATCACGTCCTTTTTCCGCTTGTATGAAAGCAATCTGTACCCGTGGCGATTTTGGGCAATATCGCAAATCCGTTCTATCCGTTCATCTACCTTTTCTGGAACTGTGATCTTGAATTCGATCCAATCGATATCCTTTTCAAATCCAAGCTGCTCCAGATGATCTTTGTAATAGGGATGGTTGTACAAGGTGATGAACATCCCCGGTTGATCGAATCCTTCAATCAAAAGGCCTTGTTTGTCCAAATCAGAGAACCCGATGGGTCCGATGAGGGTATCCATGCCTTTCTCTTTCGCCCATACTGACACGGCTTCAACCAATTCTTTTGTCACTTCGATATCGTCAATCACATCGAACCGGTGAAATCTCGCCTGATGCATGTTTTTCATTGCATTGAGTTTATGATTTATCAAACCACCGATCCTTCCGACGATTTTTCCTTCTTTATACGCTAAGAACAACACGGTTTCGACAAAATCATATGCCGGGTTTTTTTTGGAATCGAGGTTCCATTTCTCATCAAATAAAAGGCAGGGTATGTAATAGGGATTATCTTTATACAATTCTATAGAAAATTGGAGAAATTGATTCAAATCCTTTCGTGAAGCAACTTTTTTGATTGTGATCATATAGTTCTCCCTCATAATGATATGTAATTGTACGTAATTATGACGTTAGTGCAAGGTCTTTACAGTATTATTGTCATAATTTTATACTACCTTTAATATTGCTATAATTGAAATTGATGTGACAATTGTGGGAAGAATAAAGTTCCAATGACTGCTCGTGTTAGAGGTTGTTTTTCTGTGTTATGATCTGACTATAACGATATTTATATGTATGGATGAATAACATGGCAACATTTGCATCTGAATGTACAGAGAAGAGAACAATTACACCCATAGCAGCAATACATAGCCCATTCGCGTCTAAATTCGGTATTCCTCGACAAAGCGGTATTGTCCCCAGTGTGAAAGCCACGATAATCTTTACCCCCGACTTTAGAGATCCAAGCGCCATCAAAGGATTGGAACGATTTACCCATCTTTGGTTGATCTGGGATTTTCATCAATCTAAAAAGACTTTTGAGTCTATGACTGTCCGTCCACCGAGATTGGGAGGATCCAAAAGGGTAGGAGTGTTTGCTTCTCGAAGTCCGAATAGGCCTAATTCGTTGGGGCTTTCAAGTGTCAAGCTTGAATCTATTGAACTCACCAGAGAAAAAGGCCCCATCCTCCACGTATCCGGAGCGGATATATTGGACAACACTCCCATATACGATATCAAACCCTATATCCGCTACACAGATTGTCATCAGGATGCGGCAGATGGATTTGTTCTTGATACTCCACAAAAGATTCTAAGCGTAAATTTTCCTGAAAATCTATTGGTCATGCTTCCGTGTGAACATAGATCTCCAGTGATTGAACTACTGCGACAAGATCCCAGACCGGCTTACCAAAGCGATCCTGATCGAATCTATGGGATGGAATTTGCCCGTTATGAAATTCGTTTCAAGGTGAGTGATTCAATCGTCTCGGTAGTGGAGGTCGTGGATACGCTCGGCCTGTGAAGATACACACCCAAAAGCCATCTCGCGAAATAATCACAAGATGGCTGTCATTAATCATATCATTGGCGAGTCACTGGCTTTGAATGTGAGTTGATTCTTGATATAACTGTCTTCCGTTACATTCAAGAAATATTCCATGTCAAACATATCGCTTTTCCCATCATCGGGAAGATCTTCCAAATCAACCAGGTTTTTGATTGTGTCCAACGGTACAGTCCCGATAAAATAAATCTCATCTGTTGATACTTCAATCTTCTCTACATTTGACAACACGTCATCATAACGATTTTGATTCCACGTACCTACAGAACGAGCTTTACCACGCGATGAACTTCCGGAAACAGGCTCGGGACGATTACGTAATTCTATTCTGAATCCGATGTCATATTCTTCCGATTCATCGGGGATGATAAAAGCGTCGCGTTCATCCTTCGGGGGCGTAAAGAGGAAATGAACATGCGTGTCGGTGCTTTCATAACCGATCTCATTGGGAGTGTTTGAACTGAAACTCAAGTCAGTGTAGGCATCCAAGGTCATTGGAGGTGTGGCGGTGTTGGTTACAGCGATGCTCGTAAAGTGGGTTACATTACCATACACGTAATTGAGCATTTGGCTATACAACGCGACACTTCCATCTGCATAGGTGATTTCAACGGTGAACACATCACCGACTTCGAACAAGTCGTGAAAATTAGAAGGGATTTTTAGGGAGATAGCATAGGTGTTTTGATCGTTCAAATGCCTTGGAATATTGTAACCCCCATCGGTTCCGTCAGTTTCAAAATTCGACCAGGGAATTGACGCAGTGCTTGGTTTTATTGAGCTCCCGTCAGCAAAGTAATAGGTAGCGAAACCTGAAGCTTCCGGATCTGAATCAGAACTGAATTCAACAGCTTCAAGATGTTCCGCATAAGGAGGCGAACTAGGGAGATAGATTTTTACCGATCGGGCATTTGAAAATGCAGTCGTATCTCTGAAATTTAGTTTGATATCCAGGCGCATGTCACGTTGCAATGCTGCCTCTTTCTCAGTTATTGTCGTCGCGCTCAGGTACGAGTTGACGCCCGAGTTCTCTCTGATATCGAGTAAAAAGCCCAATGTGAATTCTACTGGCGAGGCTTCGGGGATATCACTTTCAGCTTCACTCCCATACGGTGATGTGTCCCAATCATCGACAATTCCATCTCCGTCATCGTCGGCATCGATGACATTTGGAAGACCATCCCCATCCAAGTCGGCCTTCCCCCCAAAAGGGTCGAACACCGAATCAGTAAAGAGTCCGCCATCAACCTGTAATGTATCTCCTTTTCCATGTTCGGCACCACCGGTGAACCCAATCAGTTCTGATGTGGTAGCGTCAATCTTGGCAACGATTTCCGCGTCGAGTTCGGCCTTGTTTGTCATATCGATCATTCCAGGAGTATTAGGAATCTCAATATCGCCGAGTGCCACGTCAGCATTCACTTTTATTCCGGTGGATACAACCGGATTTGACACGTCTCTTGATGAAGTTCCAGAAGGAAGGGTACCGCACAACACGCCGCAGGCTTTGCCTTCTTCGTCAATTATCGCATAAATCATGGGATTCCCTTTGGGAACATGCAACGTAAAAGTCCCGGTTGTTCCGGTATCGGCAGAGTAGGTTCTACCAGTCGTAGCGTCAGTCGCCACAATCACCACTCCCAACATCGGTGTTCCGTTGCTATCCTTGATGACTCCGGTCACCCGGGCAACAGATGAATTGGTAGGGTTGTTATTTGTCGTGTCGTTGTTATCTGCAGTCGGTTGTTGATCCAGTGTGCAACTGAAAAGAACACATAAAAGAACAAACAAAAAGAGTACCGGATGTTTGCGCTTCTTCATAGTAAAAACCTCCTTGCTGCCCGATCATCTGATGGGCTGTTAATGATGTAGGAATGTATATAAATATCATAAAATATGACATGAATCCTGACAAATGAATAAATAAAATTGTTAATTATTGTTATGAATATCAAGTAGATGTGACAGTACTGATATAAAGTCTTTAAAAATCACATTAAGCATCGTACCGTATGTCTGATACCATCTTGCAAGGAAGAATGGCTATAAACATGATGTTTAAAACATTAACCTGTGGATTATAATGCGTCAAATATTATTTCTATTGACAAAACAGACAGTCCATGCATCTCTGGTGGTTCATTATTCGGATGTCACTTATTGTTGTAGAATTTCAGGTTGTATTCTATGCTTGCATAGGAAGCTGTTGTTTATAAAGGATTACATTCATGCAAGAACGATTACGAGTATCATCGGAAGTTGGCAGACTCAAGGCGGTATTACTCCACCGTCCGGGGAGGGAACTTGAATCTTTGACTCCTCAATACCTCGATTCAATGCTGTTCGAAGATATCCCGTTCCTTGAACAGATGCAGAATGAGCATGATATGTTCGCTCAGCTGCTCATTGATCAAGGATGTGCTGTGTATTACATCGAGCAGTTGCTCGAAGAAGTGCTGGGTGATGCCGCACTTCGTCTGGAAGTTGTCAGACACCTTGTCGATACCGCTCATCTTCACTCACCTTCTCTTAAAAAGATAATCCTGGAGCATCTTCAAGAATCGGATCCGCAACAGCTCGTCGCTTATCTCATCGGAGGGTTATTGAAGGATGAAATCGATGATAAGGTAACCTATAAAAGCCTGTCATATTTTATCAGGGATGCGTATCCGTATTATATCTCACCATTACCAAATCTTTATTTCACAAGAGATCCCGCCACGATGGTGAAACAGGGATTCTTTATCAATCTGATGAAAACCGAATCACGACGGCGGGAAAACTGGCTCGTCTCGCTAGTTGCACGGCATCATCGGTTGTTTCATTCGGTCCGCATGTATGATGATTGTACCAACGGCAGTAGTATCGAAGGGGGAGATATTCTCATAATCAACGATACCTGTGCCGTGATAGGAAGCAGTGCCCGTACCGATGCCTGGGCAATCGAGGCTTTTGCCCGTACGATGCTGAAATCTCATCAGGACGGTGGCGAAGGTTTGAAAGAAATTATTGTTATTCAAATTCCCTATACGAGGGCTTATATGCATCTGGATACTGTATTCACCATGGTCGATATCGATAAATTCTGTATCTTCCCTGGGGTTGAGTCTGCTTTGCGTGTATTCTACATGACCCAAAATTCTCGCGATTCATTGAAAATCGAAGAAGTTTCAAGCCTGAAGGAAGCCCTGAAAAAGGCTTTGGGCCTTCCTTCGGTGGATATCATCAGAAGCGGAGGAGACGACATGATCGCCTCTGCCCGTGAGCAATGGAATGACAGTACGAACACGCTAGCGATCGCCCCGGGCACGGTGGTCACTTACAGACGAAATGTTGTCTCGAATGAAACGTTAGCCCGCCACAATATCCAAGTCTTTCCAATCCGCGGGTCAGAATTGGTACGTGGTAGGGGAGGTCCTCGATGCATGAGCATGCCGTTATTAAGAGAACCGTTGTAGGATAAAGCCATCATAACTAAAAAAGGTGTGCTATACTTATTGACATGCCATTCATGAGTGGCACCGATTGATGACACTAATAAAGGGTTAGCTACATATGGTCACTCGAACTCTTTGTGCAGAAGGACATCTGATTGACTCGGGTCTCCTCTCGAATATCCTCAATACGATCCTTCAGAAAGGTGGCGATTACCGGATAACGAGTTTTGATATCGGTAAAACTCCTGAAAAATCATCCAAATTTGAAATTGAATTGATAGGTAAGGATGAATCTACCATCAATTCGCTATTACATGCATTGAAACCATTCGGGGTGTATGAACAGGAGGTTACTCAGGCAGTCCTGATGCGCGCGTCGGGTGATCGCTGTGCCCCTGAAACCTTCTATTCAAGTTCCAATCATCGTACGGAGGTTTTTTATCAAGGAAGATGGTATGGAGTTCTTCACCAACGAATGGACGCTTCTCTGGTATATGATCCTGCAACAGATACCTTCGCATGTGTTAAGCTCAGAGATCTCAAACAGGGTGATTTGGTTGTTTGCGGCAGTGAATCTATTCGGATATTTCCCATCGAAGCCGAACGAACGGCAAACAACGAAACAAATGATTCGTTCGCTTTTATGACCAACGAAGTATCTTCGGAGCGAAGTGTCGATATCGCGGTAAAAAAGATCGCGGATGAATTGCGTAGGGTAAAAGCCAAAGGAGGAAAGACCGTCGTCGTGTGCGGCCCTGTTGTGGTCCATACAGGGGGAGCTGACGCACTTGCTTCGTTGGTCAGGATGGGATATATTCAAGGCTTCCTTGGCGGGAACGCCGTTGCTGTCCACGATATCGAGATGCGCTTTTTCGGAACATCATTGGGCGTCGATATGAATACGGGTAAAGTCGCAGAACACGGTCATAGTCACCATATGCGCGCAATAAATAAGATCTACGGATGTAAGTCCATCAAGGCGGCTGTCGATACGGGTGTTTTGAACAGCGGGTTGATGTATGAAATAGTAAAGGCGAACATTCCGTATTGCCTCGCCGGATCTATCCGGGACGACGGTCCGCTTCCGGAAACTGTGACCGATATGATTGAAGCCCAACGCCAATATGCCCAAATAATCGATGGAGCTGATTTGATCATCATGTTATCAACGATGCTACACGCTATCGGAGCAGGGAACATGACTCCTTCATGGGTCAAAACTGTTTGTATCGATATCAATCCGGCAGTAGTGACGAAGCTGAATGACCGGGGCAGTGGCCAAGCTATCGGCATAGTCAGCGATGTCGGATTATTCCTTAGGGCTCTGTCCGATACTATTGCTTCTCTCGGATAGATAGGACGCTTTTCATTGAAACGTGCCGATATCGGTATGATAAATAACACGCTGTAAATGTACACTACAAAAGCTTTTGCAATATCCAAATTGCATCCTTGATAATCAAATTCGATTTAGATACAATAGGTCAACATGCAAAATGATGATCTTGAATTAATTAACAGTCAAACTATCTTGCGTTGTATCGAGCATGACCTCGATAAACCCACACGTGCCCAAATAGCAAAATATACCGGATTGAGTCGAAACGCGACGTCTGTTATAACCCAAAAACTCATCAAGATCGGATTGATTAAAGAACTTGAAACGACACGGACCGGACGTGGAAGGCCCGGGACTCCGTTGGTTGTCGATACTTCGGTCTGGAAAGCGATCGGAACTGCATTTTATTCAGGAACTTGGAACTTTGTCATCGTAAATCTTTTGGGTGAAGTGCTTATGAACCATTTCATACCTGTGAATTCACGCGATAGAAAAGCAATTGTAGATTCGCTTATCGAGGGTTTGAATTTCATGCGCTCCCATTGCCCGCGGAAAATGATTCCTGCTTTTGGTATCGGGGCTCCTGGTCTGGTCGATCACAAAACCGGACATATTTTCCGTGCTGACGATTTGGGGTGGAAGGATGTCCTGCCGATCAAGGACATCATAGAAGAGAAAACTGGATTACCCGCGTTTGTGATTAATAGATACCAAGCAAACGGTGTTGCTGAGATTCGCTACGGTAATCATAAAAATTCACACAATATGGTATACCTTGGCATCGGGACCGGAATTTCCGGTTTGATTTACCTAGATAGAGAACCGCTCATGACGACAAAATACCGGCTAGGCCATATGGTAATTGATCCCCATGGACCGATGTGCGGGTGTGGTCAGGTTGGATGTTTGCAGGCGATGGCTTCTGAATTGGCTCTGGTTGAGTTCGCTTTGAGACAAATGAAACTCAAACCCGGATTCTTGCGTAAGATAAGGAAGGAAGATCTCAACGGGCAAGTGATCGCTTCATTGGCAGAAGAAGGCGATATCGATGCTCGTACCTGTTTGAACTATATAGCTGATCCGTTGGCCATAGCGGTGAGCACATTGGCAAATGCGATAGCTCCTGATGAGGTTATCATCGGAGGACCGTTGGGGGATTCGAGCAACTATCTGGTCGATTGTATTCGTAAGAGAGTCCATGCTCATTTACTTGACTGGCAGAATGAGCAGATTTCCATCTCACAGGGAACCCAGAGTTATTTCGGCCCGGCCATAGGTGCAGCAACTTTCATGTTGGAACAAAAGTTGGAATTGATTCTCAATTCAGCAAATGCCCAATAATCTACAACGGGAGTGTCACAAAAGATCCTGACTGTGAACTACGATAGATGGCTTCGATGATCTCAACAGCGTTACGTGATTGCTCTCCTGAAAGCTCGACCGGCGTATCGTTGAGAACAGCATCGGCACATGATTCGAACAGTTTGTAATGGCCATGATATCCGATGGCTTTGGGATCTGCCGCACCGCCTCCTGTTTTCGTTTTGTGTGAAAACCGTTCCCTTATTATTTCATCTTCAGCTGTTTCATGTTTGAAATTCCATGCGATTATGCTCTCTTCTTCCAGGATGACGCTTCCTTCGGTCCCTAGGATCTCTATTTTCTTTAGAAAACCGGGATAAGCGCCCGTAGTCCCTTCTATCACTCCCAAAGCTCCGTTTGTAAAACGGATCACCGCTACCGCGGTATCCTCGACTTCGATTCGTTCATGCGCAAGAGTGTCGGTATATGCGAATACTTGTTTGACATCACCCATGAACCACTGCAGCAAATCGATTGCATGGATCGATTGATTGATCAATGCCCCGCCCCCGTCAAGTTCCCATGTCCCCCGCCATGCACCACTATCATAGTATTGTTGGCTTCTATACCATTTGACTTGGGCATCCGCCATGACGATCTTACCAAAACGGCCTTGTTCGATGGCCTGTTTTATCAATATCGGAGCCTCATGGTACCGGGAAGGAAATATTCCGGCGAGCTTAACATCATTCAGCGCACATTCGGCGATGATTCGGTTGCATCTTTCTTTGGTTATCTCAAGTGGTTTTTCGACAATCACATGTTTTTTTGCACGAGCTGCCGCGATGGCACTGTCAAGATGTAATCCTGAGGGGGTAGCTATGGTGACGATGTCCAACTCAGGATCGGCCAAGAATTCTTCGAGGTCCGTATAAGAACGACACCCATGCTTGGAGGCGAATCGCGAAGCTCCCTCTTCGGATCGCGAACAGCCAGAGACAAGGTGTCCGTTCTCCAAATCTTTGATAGCCATCGCATGTACATCAGCGATCATCCCCAATCCAATTATTCCGAAGCCTAGCTTTTTCATATTCCCCCCTGAAGTGACATGATTCAGTCACGCTAGCATGTTCGTTTGGGATTGTCAAATTCGTTTCTGGAAGACTTTTAAAGATTAATAATCCAAAGAATTATCAAATTGTTGGAATTATGAATGAAGTTTGCTTGCTCCTATGCTATACCTTTAAGAAGAAATATGTAGGGTATGAGGTCAGGCAAAGATGAAAAGTATTGCTTACAATGATAAAACGGATTCGGTGATTGTTGATGAACATGTGTCGAGAAAGATTTTGGCTTACGGGAATGACCTCATGGCCGTTGAAGTGCATTTCAAACAGGGAGGGGTAGGAGCTCCTCACACTCATTCCCATGCCCAAATCTCGTACATCGTATCAGGGAAGTTTGAATTTACTACCAAGGAACGTAAACATATCGTGGGTCCGGGTGATTCTCTCTATTTTGAAAGTGGAGCATCCCATGGAGCAGTATGTTTACAAGAGGGAACTATTCTTGATATTTTCACACCGTTTCGTTCTGATTTTCTTTCACAATAACAAAACATATGTTTCATAAAAACCTACCTCGGGCAGATGGCTCTCCCAAGGTAGGCAGTCTTGTACTATGATTAGAGAAGATGATGTCTTTGATTCCTGTACTAATCTTTCCATTGGATAAATTCTAGCACATTGTTATCGGGATCTTTAAAGTAAACAAATATCTCACCGGCCACGCAAGCCGTTGGTTCGGACAAGAGTTCGATACCCGCATCGCGCAATTGTTTTACTGCGGTATCCATATCATCGACTTCAAAACAAAAATGGGGGCAAAATGGCGCTGATAGCTGAGGCTTTTTGAAATTACCCCTCAGGTCCTCAATCAGTTCAAATTTTGAACCATTGATTTCAAGAAACGCAAATTTGATATGGAGACTATCAGAGACTTCGACCGACTTTAAAGTAAGTCCCAAATTCGTTGTGTAAAATTCAATAGAAGCGTCAATATCCGAGACTTGAACGGCAGTATGATCGTATTTCATATATTCATACCTCACTATTATTTATTCAACAGAGCACACTGTTAGTACCATTGTTTATAACGTATATTCATATGAATAGCAATTCATATTTGAACCAAAGTCGAAATGAAGTCAGAAAGCTGCTTGAACCATTGTAGATCATGCAAGAAAATAGACGGATTAATTACCCACTTAGAACACCACTATATCGAAACAACGCTATTGACATAAAAAGAAGGGATCTAAAGAGTACTTCTTTAAAATCCCTTCTTGGCGGATATCTTGATTTGCAGGTATGGAGAAAGATTTGCGACTAATCATACGAGAAGTTCAAGTCTGAGTGAACTCACTCATATAAGAAAAGATGAGAGCCACGGTAATCGAACCCGGATCGGCATAGCCCAATGTGCGTTCTCCAAGATTTTTCATTCTTCCGAATGATGCGACCATATTCTTTGTTGCTTCGGAACCTTCCTTTGCTGCTTGTGCACATAATTTGAAGATCTGTCCTATTGATAACCCTATATTGGCCGCAGTGATGTCGACAGCTGGTTTCAACGCATCGAGCATCGTCTTGTCGCCGTAATTGGCCTTGCCTCGTTTCATAACGGAGGCCAAGCCAAGTTTCAGAAATTCAGAAAATGATGTGCTGTCAAGTTGTTGCAAATTCTCGAGTGCTTTTGCTCCGTCTTTAAAGAACGTTCCGAAAATTGCACCGGAAGCACCCCCGGAACTCATCATGATTGCCATGCCACAGCTTTTGAACAGGCTTCCCAAATCGGTGAATTCTTGGGCAGAAAGCTTTTTCACCACAGCAGTGAAACCAACTTCCATACCAGAGCCATGATCAGAATCTCCTAATTTATCAGCTTCATTAAGCATATCTACATTGCTTAAAATCCCGTTAGCAACAAACAACAGCATGTTTTTACATGTAGCCACATCAAATATCATTTGTGTCTTCCTTATTCAAAAATCAGCGATGAAAATCAAATGCGATAGAATTGGCATTGGTGAATAGGTATTTTTTCAATTCTTCATCCAATTGGATCAATGAAATTGAAAATCCCCTCATATCCATGGTGGTCGAGACCTTTCCTATGTGAGTATACAAATTCTTGATTCCGATTTGTTCGAGAAACTCGGCAATAGCTTTGTTCGCAATTAATAATTCCATATTGGTAAATGAACCCAGATCATTGATCATCAATGCCACCTCATCGCCTTTGTTAAATGGCAAGTCATTGATGATTTTGGTGAGCATGATACCTACCAATTCTTTCGATGATTTCAATTTTGTTACTTCGACACCCGGTTCCCCATGAATTCCCATGCCGATTTCAATTTCGTCTTCTGCCAAAGTGAATGTGCTTTTGCCGGTATTGAGCATGATTCCGGGTTCGAATGCAGTTCCCATCGAACGAATCTTGCTCACTGCCTTGGATACGATTCTAAAAGCTTCATCGAGATTGTCTACCGATGCGCATGCTGCCCCTGCAATCTTGACTGCGAAAAACAGTCCGGCGATTCCGCGGCGGCCGTCGATATCGTCGGTGGCCACGTCGTCGTTAATCCTGACAGTCTTGACCTTAATCCCTTCATCTTCGAGCATTTCAGCCGCGATATCAAAGTTAAGGTTATCTCCGGCGTAATTCCCATATAAAAAGAGGATCCCATTGCCTCTGTGGCTTGCCTTGGCTGTTTCGTAAATGATCTCGGGATTCGGGGAAGCAAAAATATTGCCTATTGCGGCTGCATCAGCCATGTTCTCACCGACCAATCCATGATAGATCGGTTCGTGTCCGCTCCCCCCGCCGACAAGCAATGTCACCTTATTTTCCTTGATTTCCTTTCTCATGATACCGTTTACATTATCGACCTTCACGACTGTTCCGTTATAAGCGGCAACGAGTCCCTCAATCATTTCTTCAATAAGAGAGTGGCGGTCATTGATTAAATGTTTCATCACATCCTCCTGAACTCACGTGTCTTGATCATGTTTCCATTATACCAATCATAAAAGGCAACATGCTCTGATGCAATAACTATTATTAGTTTAACTGTCGTTTAAGCGGTTTTATCCGTAATTCATTGACAAAAGTGGCTCCGAGAATCAATAGTCCTCCGAATAACTGGAGGATAGATATCGATTCTCCAAGAAGAAAGAATGAAACGAATAAGGCTACGACCGGATCAATATAGCTCAATATTGCCGCTTGCTGCCCGCTGAGCCGGGTGAGGGACGAGAAATAGATATAATACATAAGGCCTGTGTGTACAATCCCGACAAATAAGATTGAAAACCAATCCTTGATGGCCAAGCTATCCGAATGAAATCCATCGGTCATGATCACATATGGTGTCAAAACGATTATCACTGCTGCGAATTGTACCCATGTCCTCACCATGCTGTCTACTTGCTTCGTCGATTTATTGATCAGGATAACGGCGGCATAAAGCACCGCCGCACCGATACCGAAGAAGATTCCAGAGATGTCGTCAGTTCCACCACCTGTTACCCCGATGGTCAGCACAAGGCCTGATGTCGAGATTAAAAAGCATATTATTTGTTTCAGAGTTATCGATTCACGCAACAATAGGATACTTGCGCCTATGACCATCGTTGGCGCAAAGTAATAGCTCAAGGTAGCCAAGGCAATGGTGGTGTGTTGATATGCACTGAAAAGTAGTACCCAATTGACGGCTATGATCGCACCAGAAAGAAAAAATCTCCATAGATATCGGCGTTCTTTGACAATGATGCCAGTTTTTCCGCTTACAAAAATGAATATTGTCAACACCAGGAACGCTATGATGCCCCTGTATAACGCGAACTCAGCGGGCGGAAGCGGATTGTTCTTGACGAACGCTCCGATGGTTCCAAACGTAACCATCGCTACGATAATTTGAATCCTTCCGATAAGTAGTTCCTTGGCAGGGCTATGGACAGTACATTTCGTAAACACATCTACTCTCTTTACAGCATAATAGAATTACCTGTTCGATATTCATGCATAGGAACTATAAGAGCATGATATGTGATGTTTTCACTAAGTGCAATAGGACTTGTACTGGTAACATATTTATTGGTTTTTATTTACATACATCTATTCAAGGCAAATCATGTTTGATACAGTTTAGTGGGAAGGATTCCTGAGGTGGTTGAGATGATTATTCAAGTTTTGCATATAATAGGAAGCCTTGGTCTGTTCTTGTTCGGCATGAGGACAATGAGCGATGGCATTCAGAAAGCTGCTGGAGAGCGGCTTCAATCGATATTGAATTATATGACAAGAAACCGGTTCTCAGCAATCATGACCGGTTTTTTAATTACGGCAATCGTGCAGTCGTCTTCGGCGACTACTGTCATGGTTGTCAGTTTTGTCAATGCCGGATTATTACAACTCACCCAATCAATCGGTGTCATCATGGGTGCGAACATCGGAACCACGATAACAGGATGGATTGTTGCCATTTTGGGATTCAAGGTCGATATCGCTGCATTGGCCTTACCTGCGATAGGGATCGGGTTTTTCCTGATGCTTGTGAAAAAACTAGACAAGAAGGACTTGGGAGAAACGATGATCGGCTTCGGCCTGTTATTCATGGGCCTTTCCTTTCTCAAGGATTCAGTGCCTGACATAAGTAAATATCCTGAATTGTTAGAAGCCATCAGCAAACTATCAGGAATGGGCCTCCTCTCCTATTTTATTTTTATTGTCACGGGAGCTTTATTGACGATTATCGTTCAGTCATCATCCGCTGCCATGGCAATTACACTAACCATGGCTTATGCCGGTTGGATTGATTATCCGACCGCTGCTGCGATAGTGTTAGGAGAGAATATCGGTACTACAGTAACAGCCTACCTTGCTTCGGTCGGCACAAGTGTCAACGCTCGTCGAGCAAGCCGTGCACACACATTGTTTAATGTGTTCGGTGTCATCTGGATGACTCCTTTGTTTGGTGTGTTCTTGAAATTAGTTGATTATATCGTTCCTGGAGATGTGTATGGAGTAAGCGCTACAATGGCTCTTCCTGCGCACCTGGCAATGTTCCACTCAATGTTTAATATCGTCAATACGATAGTATCAGCGTTTTTCATTAAGCAATTAGCTGCCATAGTATCAAGATTGGTACCCGAAGATGGAAGTCTGCCTACTTCGTATAGTCTAAAATATATACGGGCGACACTTCAGGATACACCCGAATTCTATCTTCTTACTGTCAAGCGAGAACTATCGAAAATGGCGGATATAATATCCGACATGTTCAATCGATTCTGGGATTTCTTTAGTATAAACGAGAAACACTTCGGTGATGAGGTTGAAGTTCAGAAAAAAATGGAAGACCTCACTGACAAGATGCAAGAAGAAATAACCAAATTTCTCAGCCAGTGCAGTCTGGATAACATGAATCAGGTAAGTGCAAAGAATGTGTATAGTATGATACGTATCACCAATGAATTGGAATCCATCGGGGACAGTTGCTATAACCTGATGATTCTTGCAGAACGTAGATCTAAACAACACATCGTTATCAACCAAGAGGCTTTGGATAAGTTGCTGCCCTATGTTGATTTGGTAAAACAATTCATACGATTTATTCGTAGTCATCTCAATGAACACCTCTCCAGTGAAAACATGGCTGTTGCTGTGAAATTAGAAGAGAAGATCAATAAAATGCGCAATACGCTCAAGCAATCTGCTTCAAAACGCTTGCAAGATGGATCAAATGTACGATCTGAGTTGCTCTATATCGATATTGTACGTCATGTAGAGCAAATAGGTGATCATAGTTTGAATATCACACAAAGCTTGAATAGGCTGGGCTAGTCAAGTTTTTCGATGAAACCGTTCATGGAATTTATCTTCGGTCAAGTTCGGTGTTGGCCCATAATAGGGTAAAGTCCCCTCCATAATTTGAAAATATTACGTATAAGAGCAATGGATCTAAAAACTGTTAGTAGTTTCAAATATCCACTTACATACCGTCTGTAATCATAATCGAAACCATAGCTTGTACTTATGATCTGGAGTATGTTTCGAACATCTATGAGGGAACTCAGAAATTACAGGGTATTCCATGCTAGGCGACGCCAACAATATATCCTCAACAGAAAATTTAGACTATATATATCGCAATATGAACGTACTCTGTGTTAATAATCTGATCATACTAGTCAACTGTCTACTTTTTCTTCATCGCCAAGTGAGTTCATAACAGTTGTTCGTCTGCGATCCATTCAAGTGAATTTGTCACGATTCGATAGATTTGAACCATCAAATATCATAAAATAGTTATAATTTTAA
>Ga0172377_10003536_pt1 | contig 16060 bp, 12 predicted proteins | sample Pumphouse3metaG_FD_119749 | JGI IMG/M metagenome (GOLD analysis project Ga0172377, IMG submission 119749) | Leachate microbial communities from a municipal landfill in Southern Ontario, Canada - Pumphouse #3 metaG | ecosystem: Engineered > Solid waste > Landfill > Unclassified | place: Canada...
ACCCATTGCTGCATGGTGGTCAATGTGTTTCTTTTTGCACGATCTTCTGCCAAATCCAAATATGCAGAGACTAGACGGTTGAGAGTTTCCACATGTGCCTTACTCAAATAGTTTTTTGCCACAGTCACGTCCGACTTCAATATTTTTCCGTCAGGAGCCTGCTTCCATGTAGTTAGTCCCATATATAGTTTTGTTGCATCAGCAGAGGTATAGATGATTTCTGCTGCGGTCTTACCTGTTATCGCCCAATGCAGTTTGTTCTGCACAGTAGTGAAGAAATCTTTTGTTATCGGTGAATTCTTGTCATAGTCAGAAGACAGTGCATAAATGTCTGTTATCTTCTGATAGAACCGCCGTTCACTTGCCCGTATTTCTCGAATACGCTCCAATAGTTCATCAAAATAATCTTTTCCGAACGCCTGTCCGTTTTTCAATCGTTCATCATCTAAAACAAATCCTTTGATGATAAATTCACGCAATGTATTGGTTGCCCATATTCTGAACTGTGTTGCTTGATAACTGTTTACACGATAGCCTACGGCAATAATGGCATCAAGGTGATAAAAGTTCGTTTGATAATTTTTACCATCTGCGGCAGTTATTCGAATTTTTCGAATAACTGAATTTTCTTGTAGTTCACCGTTTTTAAATACTTCTTTCAAATGATAATTGATGGTATTCACTTCCACACCAAACAATTCTGCCATTCGCTTTTGCGTAAGCCAGAATGTCCCGTCTTCGTACTGCACTTGTACGCTGATATTACCAGTTGAGGTCTTATATATTATGATGTTTGATTCTTGCATGAGTTTTCTCTAAAAGTCTTTCTATTATATATTTCTATTTGCTATAAAATTCTCTTATTTACATTGGCTACAAAGTTAATAAAATATTTTATAAAAATAAAGTATAATGTTATTGAATGAACTTTTGCATCTAAATTTAGATACAGTAAGCTGTGGAAACTATATTTGAGAATGTCAATGCTTTTACTGGCCTAGCATTTCTTCTACTTTAAGTGCTATTTTCCCGATTGACTCGCTGATATTGTTTTCCATAGGGATTACATTCATGTTCTCCCAAAAATCAGCATCATAAACATAGTTGGTATCATTAAAGATATTAGTCTTTGAAATCAACTCGTCCTTATTATATTTTGCGACATTGACGGTATCTATATTGCATGTAGCCATCTCAAACCAAATGTGTATATGCGAAGTTCCAAAAAGTTTGTGTTTTTTCTTTACCTTAAAGTTCAAATCACCTCTTACGTAATTGACATAATAACGGTCGCCTATCTGCTTGTAAGATACATTATAAGATATCTTTTGAGGAGTTATGCTTATATATTTGCTCTTTCTTTGTACAAAAATATCTGTTGCTGACTCCACGTATCGTGGGTTGATTTCAAATTTGGCACCTAGTAATGCGTAGTTATCAGCATCAACGTACAGTTCTCCACAGCTTAGAGGGTCGGTTATGTTATGCTTTTGTTCAAAATATATTGTGTTTGCCGTTTGGTTGTCAATAGTAGTAACTCCTGTCGAAAAGTAATTATAGTCGTTGTTGGGCAGTTCCATAAAGTCGGGCGAACTTTTTATTATATCAAGCATCATGCATGCTTCTATCCCCGCCTTAATCTTTGCTACGATAGAGTCCTTATTATTTTCCAGAGAAATATTGCGTTTTTTAAGTAGTTTTACTTGTTCTGTCTCATGTGATAAGTATTGCGGCTTATAGATATTGAATACACCTTCGCTTAATCTAACAAACCGGTCGTTATTATCTACACCTTCTCTATAGAATGTGGTTTCGCGGTAAGGCGTCTGAGGATAATTCAGCTTCATTCGTCTCCGCATTTCCTTCAGCAGTTGCAATGGGTTTGTCATCCTTATTACAATCTCTTGCAGCGTAGTGATATATTCTTGCAATTCTATTGTACATTTCTGTTGCTTCAATACTTCAATCGCCACTTCTTTTGTCTGAAACCCTATATGTGAGAATCTTATAGTCTGATGACTCAACGAGTCGGGTATAGACAATCTGTAATCCCCATTGCTATTTGCCACGCTACCTATAGATGTGCCTTTAATGCTGACTGATGCATTGGCTAAAGGTCTTCGCGTCGCCATGTCTATTATATTTCCTTCGAGTACCGTATAACCGGCATGGATTTTTACTGCCTCAGGTTTGTTCCTATCTATATGCCTATTGATAAGTATATGATCACCTATTTCTTTTAATTCAATTCCGTTTTCACCGATGATTGTTTCTACCGCCTGCTTCAGGGTATAATCACCGCGACTTATTTTGGCCTTCTTCTCATTATTTATAACATTACTGTCATAAATAAACATTTTGTTAGTCTTCCTAGTTAGCATTTCAAGCAGTTCATACACCTTCCCTTTCGATTTCGCGATGTGCAAAATCTGATTATTATGCTGTGCCATAACCATGATGCAGTTTGTCATCAATAGTATTATAGCCGTGAGGATAAGTCTATGACCAGCCAATCTCATAATTTATGCTGTTTTTACTTTATAAGTATCACTTTTCCGTATTCGATATATTGTAGATGTAAAGCCTCGCTCAGAAGCATAGCCATCGTATTGGGACTGTCATTCGCAAATGCTACTGTGAGCCTGCGATTCTGCGCTTCTTCTGATGCTTTTATTTCCTTGTCATCATTTATCGTATTTATTGCTTTGAGAATGTTACACAATTTTTCATCTTTGAACCGTATATTGCTATTGTATTTTTTCATATCCCTATTGTCTGTCAATTTGTATCTGTACAGTTCATTCTTCTCAAGTCGCACCATCTCGCCAGCCTTGACAAGCGCTATTCTACCATTTTTCTTGTCGGTAACTTTCACCAATCCCCGATAAACGCCCAGTTCAAAAGCTCCGTTTCTATTGCATTTTACATTGAAGCATGTTCCCAGCACTTGTATTATCATATCCTTTGTATTGATAATAAACGGATGGTATTTATGATGAGTGACATCAAAAAGAGCTTCTCCATCGAGTTCTACTTTACGCGCATTACTTGTAAAATGTGTTGGATATCTCAAGGTTGAATTACCCGAAATATATACGGTGGAATTATCCTCAAGTGTCTTTACCAACGCTGTTCGACTGTCGCCATTATACTGAGATAAAAGTTTGTCGGCTCTGCCTGTCTTATTTGAAATCTGCCATGGTATCATGACCACCAACAGAACCACTGCAGCTACAGCTACCGCACTCCAAACCACCATACTCACAGTTCGCGCTTTGTGTTTATGCTCCACTAGCAGCCCGTCCCGGTCAAGTCTGTCATACAACTTATTCCAAGCCGCTCCGGTCTTATTTTGATATTTTTCTTTGTTCATCATTACTTACGAATTAAAATATGTTTCTATTTCTGCTTTTAGAGTCTTAAGTGTCTTTGTGATGTCGGCTTCCACTGTTTTGACAGATATTTGTAGAGTCTCAGCTATCTCTTTGTATTTCTTACCCTCTGTACGCTGCATGATGAATATCTGTCTGCATCTATCGGGTAATTTAGCCAAGGTCTCTTTTACCAAACCTTCGAGTTCGCTTATTTCCATCTGCTGTTGAGGGTTGGGTGAACTGTCATCATCACTTTGATTGTTCTTTTCTGAAGCATTATATCTGTTTACTACATTATTGTGCTCAGCATACTGTATTGATTGGTTTCGTACTGCATTATACAGATATCCGCCAAGTGAATGTAGTACAGGCAAAGAACTGCGATTCTTCCATATCACATAGAATAGTTCCTGCACTATTTCTTCGGCATCATTTCTGTTTTTCAGGATGCAGGAAGCATACATACAAAGAGGTGCGTAGTATTTGTCAAACACCTCTTTGAATGCTGCTATGTCGCTATTCTTTATTTTTGTGAGTAAGAGTATATCGCTCAGCATAATGTAGTGGTCAGTTGTTCATGTCTTTATGTTGTTTTTTTAACTTGGTTACAGCCTTGTCGAGTGATTCTGTCGGGGCCAGTATATTGTAATTTCCCCAAAAATCTTCATCATAGAAAGCCTTAACTTTATCAGTGAACGAGTCGTCTTCTTTGAATGACTCTCTGTATGGTATTTTCTCAACATTATTGTCATCCTTGTCTGTTACCACCATTTCGGATACTACACCGTAGCTTGTATGGAATAATCTTTTCTTCCAGTTGCATTTGAATTTGACCTCATTGCGCATGTAACTGAGGCACATCTTGCCATTACGCTCCTCGTAATTGATCAGGAAAGTAAGCTCCTGTGGCTTGAATATCAGTCCGAAAGGCTTTTTCTTCAGAATGGTTTGAGTAACCTTATTCTTATCACTCATATCAAGTGACAACTCAGCTCTGGTTACAGCCAGACTCTCCTTGTCGATATATAATTTACCTTCAAACAATGCATATTCAAGATTAACCATAGGCTTGAATGATATTACATATTGTATACGATGATCTATATATACAGGTTTCTCCATCATAAAACTATAGTAGTTGAGTGTGCTCTCGTCAAGAAATCCATCAGGATTTTTAACCACATCCATATATACTGACATATTAGGGCCGCCGATTAGTCTCACTGCAAGGGTATCGCTGGCTTTTTCGCTGAGCAGTTTGCGACCTTTTATAACCTGTACACGGTCGCTGTTGGCATTGCGTACATTATATCCTGTCTTAAACATGTGTACTACAGCCTCAGATATATTGATATAATGATTGCCCTTACGAGCTGTCTCCCTGTAAAATCCAGTCAGAAGTGTTGGTGTAGTTCCATAATTTTTGTCAATGTTGCGGATGGCCTGTGCCACAATATTACGTGATACAGAAGCTTCAACTATAACTTCGTCTAGGAGATTCTGCTTTGGTTTGAGCCATATTACAGCATTGTCAATGTTTTCTTCACCTATATTCATCCAACTGTTTGAATATCCTATTAGTGAAACTACGATGGCGTTGGCCTTTGTAGATTTCTTAATTTTAAGAGTGAATTCTCCGTCCTCATTTGTAACAGTACCTATATTAGTACCGTTGACAGATACATTGGCAAATTCAACAGCCTTCTTGTTAGACTGGCTTTTTACTATTCCACTTACTGTAAAATAGTCATCCGTCTGAGCGCTTGATGTAAGCGTACCTGCTATCATTGTGAAAAGCAGAATACCGATTGCTCTACTGATAAATGTTTTCATGACCTTAACTTTTTTGGTTTAACTTTGTTTTTCCTCTCTATTGATAAGATAGGTCAGATAGCAAATACCCTACGAAAAAGTGAGATTATTTTCGGTTTTATAAAGTATATGGCAAATATATCACAAAAATCCATTCGGTCGTACTATTATTAACATCTATTAATTAGCATATCTGCGTACAGCAAAAAACGTACGTGCAAAATTTGCGTATACAATATTATTATCCGGCTTTCTTAAAATAATTTGTTATATTTGCAGACTCTAATAAGATAATCTAAGTATATGAAGATAAAGCATTTATTAATTGTCCTGATATCGGTAGTGATGTTGACATCTTGTGCTACCGGGAAAGCTACTCTTTCGAAAAAGATCAATGTACAAATGTCTGAGGCAACAGTTTTGGAAAATGATGTTGCGTATAAGATGGTGGCAGATACAGCAATCAGACTTGACATATATACTAATCGTGATGACAGCGCACGACTGAAACCGGTGGTGGTCTTCATACATGGTGGCAGTTGGATACATGGTAATAAAAATGAGATAAGGAATTCGTATCGTATGGCACTATGCAATGCTTTGATAAATGAACATTGCGCCGTCGTGTCTATAAATTATCGATTGGCTGACGGCGAAAACAGCACTTTCGATGAGGAACTGGCCGACTGCCGTGATGCAGTGAAATGGGTGAGGCGCAATGCTGCAAAATATCATTTCGACAGTAATAAAATAGGATTATGGGGCACTTCGGCAGGCGCACACTTGTCTATGGTGGTTGGGTATCAGCCTACCGACTCCACCCGTGTACGGTTTGTTATGGATAATTTCGGCCCTGCTAATCTAAACAGTCTCTTTATGACAGATCTAACACCTCTTGGATTAGGTATAGCCCGAATTGCTTTGCCCGGATTATATAATGAGCGACAGCTGATGATGAAAATTTTTCATGATGACTATTGTACACGTTACTCTCCGGTGAATATGGCCGGATGGTATGCTGTACCGACATTAATTCAGCATGGAGATAAGGATAAACTTGTACCGATTGGTGAATCATATGAGTTGAAGAAAGTGCTTCAACGAATGGGCATACCTTATGATATGTATGTATTAAGAGGCGCAGTACATGCTTTTCCGGGCTTAACTCAAAAACAGATTGACGACATCGTAGAACAGTCGATGAATTTTGTAAAGCAGCATTTTAATTAGTAGTAAGTTACTCTTTAATGGAAACTTCTATTGAGCTATTTATGAAAAAGTTATCCGTTTTGGGAAACTTTTATTAGAAAATTAAAGATAAAATATACCAGAAATGATTATGTGTTTCCATAAAAAGATTGTATATTTGCATCAACATTCTAATATAAGTAAGCATAATGGAAAAATTAAAGACATACAAGTTTGATGAGGCTTTCGAGGCTTCATTAGATTATTTTGGCGGTGATGAACTTGCTGCCCGGGTGTGGGTAAACAAGTATGCCATGAAAGACGGTTTGGGCAATATCTACGAGAAGAGTCCTGTAGATATGCACTGGCGTATAGCTAATGAGATAGCTCGTATAGAGAAAAAATACAAGAATCCTTTGTCTGCACAGGATATCTTTGATCTGTTAGATCATTTCCGCTATATTGTTCCGGCAGGAAGTCCGATGACAGGTATAGGTAATAATCATCAGGTGGCTTCATTGTCTAACTGCTTTGTTATCGGTCTTGATGGTGATGCAGATTCTTATGGTGCTATTCTGCGTATTGACGAAGAACAGGTGCAGTTGATGAAAAGACGTGGAGGTGTAGGTCATGATTTGTCTCACATACGTCCAAAAGGTTCACCTGTAAATAATTCGGCTCTTACGTCTACAGGTCTTGTTCCGTTTATGGAGAGATACAGCAATAGTACCCGTGAGGTAGCCCAGGATGGCAGACGTGGCGCATTGATGTTGTCGGTTAGCATAAAGCACCCTGACAGTGAGGCTTTTATTGACGCAAAGATGACCGAAGGCAAGGTTACAGGAGCGAATGTGTCTGTAAAACTTGATGACGAATTTATGCGCGATGCAGTAGAAGACAAACCTTATATACAGCAATTCCCTACTAATGGCAAGAATCCGCTTATTAAGAAAAGTATATCAGCTAAGACATTATGGCAGAAAATTGTGCATAACGCATGGAAGAGCGCAGAGCCTGGTGTCCTGTTTTGGGATACAATTATTCGTGAGAGCCTGCCTGACTGTTATGCTGATCTTGGTTTCCGCACAGTAAGTACAAATCCTTGTGGTGAAATTCCTCTATGCCCTTATGACTCTTGCAGACTGCTGTCGATAAATCTATATTCGTATGTAGTTAATCCATTTACAAAAGATGCTTATTTCGATTATGAGCTGTTTAAAAAACATGTAGCTTTGGCTCAGCGCATGATGGATGACATCGTCGACTTGGAACTGGAGAAGATCGAACAGATAAAAAATAAGATTAAACATGATCCTCAAAGTGAAGAGGTGAAAGGCACAGAATATCATCTGTGGGAGAAAATATATAACAAGAGCGGTATGGGACGCCGTACCGGTGTTGGTATCACAGCAGAAGGTGATATGATTGCTGCTATGGGCTTATGTTATGGTACCGATAAGGCTACAGACTTCTCTGTTAACGTTCATAAGACTTTGGCTTTGTCCGCTTACGGTTCTAGTGTGCAGATGGCAAAGGAGCGCGGGGCTTTCGAAATATATGATGCAAAGAGAGAAGAGAATAATCCTTTTGTAAAGCGCATCAAAGAAGCAGATCCAAAACTTTATGAATACATGACTAAATACGGTCGTCGTAATATTGCATGTCTTACTATAGCACCTACAGGTACTACAAGTTTGATGACACAGACAACAAGTGGTATAGAACCAGTTTTCATGCCTGTATATAAGCGTCGCCGAAAGGTTAATCCAAATGATACGGATGTTCATGTTGACTTTATTGATGAAGTTGGCGACTCTTATGAGGAATATATTGTTTATCATCGTAAGTTCCTTACATGGATGACTATAAATGGTTATGATACTAATAAGAAATATACGCAGGAGGAAATAGACGACCTCGTTGCCAAGTCTCCTTATTTCAAAGCTACCGCTAATGACGTAGACTGGCTTATGAAAGTCCGTATGCAAGGTGCTATACAGAAATGGGTGGATCACTCTATCAGTGTTACTATAAATCTTCCGAATAATGTAGATGAGGCTCTTGTTAATCGTCTTTATGTTGAGGCATGGAAATCCGGTTGTAAGGGTTGTACAGTATATCGTGATGGTTCACGTTCCGGTGTTATGGTTTCTGTAGACAAGAAAAAAGAGGAAAAGAAGGCCGTAACAATCAATCCTGACTCAATGCCTTGTAAACCGCCACAGGTAACAGAAGTTCGTCCTCAGGAGTTGGATTGCGATGTAGTTCGTTTCCAGAATAATAAGGAAAAGTGGGTAGCTTTTGTAGGATTGCTTAATGGTTATCCTTATGAGATATTTACTGGTCTGCAGGATGATGATGAAGGTATTGTGCTGCCTAAGACTACAACAAAGGGGCGGATAATTAAAAGAACCAATGAGGACGGCTCTCATCGTTATGACTTCCAGTTTGAGAACAAACGTGGATATAAGACAACGGTAGAGGGACTTAGCGAGAAATTCAATCCTGAATATTGGAATTATGCAAAATTGATATCCGGGGTGTTACGTTATCGTATGCCTATTGATCATGTTATCAAGTTGGTGGGTTCATTACAATTGGCTTCTGAGAGCATCAATACATGGAAGAACGGTGTTGAGCGTGCTTTGAAAAAATATGTGATAGACGGAACCGAAGCTGAAGGACAGAAGTGCCCCGTATGCGGACATGAGAGTCTGGTATATCAAGAGGGATGTCTTATCTGCAAGAATTGCGGAGCATCGCGTTGCGGATAATCTGACAGTGTGATTATGAAGGTGGAATCATCTTATATATACATCAAGAATCTTCGTCTGCATTCGTTTCATGGCGTTTTGCCTCAAGAGCGACTAACAGGCAATGACTATATATTGAATCTACGGGTGAAATATCCCGTAGGTTCTGCTTTGATTTCAGATAGGGTGGAGGATACTCTTAATTATGCCACTATGTGTGATATGATAACAGTAGAGATGGAAAAACCTTCTGCCCTTATAGAAAATGCAGCCTACAGAATATGTAAAAGACTGTTTAAGGATATGCCAAAAATAGAATCCGTCGATATTTCCATTACTAAAGTTAATCCTCCGATGGAGGCAGATTGTGATGGTGCAGGCATAGAATTACACTTAATAAATGATAAAACTATTTGAAAGGTCTAAGTTTACAACTTATTTTTATTAACTTTGCACTTTAGTAGTTCCCTTATAGATGGTAATGATTGATTGTTGATAAGTTATGTTAAGAAAGATAATATATTTATTTACTATTCTTATATTTTCTGCTTCTTTATCTTTTGGAGCGGATCATCGTTTTACGCTTGTTATTGATGCTGGGCACGGAGGTCATGATGCCGGTGCACTTGGTGCATTTTCAAAAGAGAAAAATATAAATCTTAATGTAGCTTTGGCTTTCGGCAGATTTGTGGAGAGAAATTGTCCCGATGTACGTGTCGTATATACACGAAAGACGGATGTCTTCATTCCGCTTGATGACCGTGCTGATATAGCTAACCGAAATAAGGCAGACCTTTTTGTCTCGATTCATACTAATGCATTGCCGGATGGAAGGATAGCACGTGGGCTTGAAACGTATACTCTTGGTATGGCGCGTGCACAGGCTAATCTTGATGTGGCAAAACGTGAGAACTCTGTAATCTTGGTGGAGAAGGATTATAAGCTGCATTATAAGGGGTTTGACCCGAACTCTTCAGAGAGTTATATAATGTTTGAATTCATGCAAGATAAGTATATGGAAAAAAGTGTAGAACTGGCAAAGATGGTCCAGAGAAACGTATGTAGCTGCGCCAACCGGCCAGACAAAGGCGTGCATCAGGCCGGTTTCCTTGTACTTCGAAAAACTTCTATGCCAAGTTGCCTTATAGAACTAGGTTTTATTACTACACCAGATGAGGAACAGATGCTTAATTCAGAAAGCGGTATAGAAAATCTTGCTAAAGGAATATATAATGCTTTTGTGAGTTATAAAAAAAAATTCGATTCGGCAATATCCGTCCCATACAAAACCTATCAACCGGACGAAATAAACATACCGACAATAGTACCAGACAACGAAATAAGTCAACCAATACAAGCAAAAAGAGAACCGATGCCTGTAAACAAACCGGAAGTGGAAAAACAGGACTCGGACAGCAAAACGGCAATGTCGGACGTAAACAACGTGACTGTCACACAATCAGTAACTTCAAAAAGTGCTAATGAGGAGAATGAAGACTCTGATACACTTTCATTTAGAATTCAGGTGCTTGCAAGTAGCAGGATGTTAAGGCCGGGCAGTCAGCAGTTTAACTCTATGACTGGCCTTGACTATTATCAGGAGGATGGAATGTTCAAATATACTTATGGATCTTCGTCTAACTATAATGAGATATACCGTTTGAGAAAAACTATCATTGATAAGTTTCCAGGGGCATTCATAGTAGCTTTCAAGGGAACAAAAAAGGTAAATATCAATGAGGCAATACAAGAATATAAGTCAAATAGGAAATAATATAGATTATGAAATACTTCAGTAAAGAGGTCCGCATAGGACTCGTCGCAATAGCAGGAATAGTAGTACTTTTCTTTGGATTGAAATATCTAAAGGGACTTAATCTATTCTCTACAGGCAATAAATATTATATAGAATTCACTGATATCAGTGGATTGACTGTGTCAAGTCCTGTATATGCTGACGGTTACAAGGTCGGTGTCGTAAAAAAGATAGAATATGATTATGACCATCGTGGGGACATAAATACAGAGGTTGAGATTGATCAGAATCTGCGCATACCAAAGGGTAGTAGTGCTGAGATAGTAAGTGATGTGCTTGGTAATGTGAAGATCAATATGTTGTTTTCTAACAATCCTCGTGAGCGTATACTCCCTGGTGAAAGAATACAGGGCGGTATTAATTCAGGAACACTCGGCAAAGTGGCCGATATGGTACCTGCAATCGAGAAGATGCTACCTAAGTTGGATTCGATCCTTACTAGCGTGAACACTCTGCTTGCTGATCCTGCTTTAGCTGCATCTCTGCATAACGTTAAAACCATTACTTCTAATCTTACGGTTTCAACCCGTGAACTGAATGTACTAATGGCACAACTAAGTAGAGATGTGCCTGGTATGGTTACTCGTGCTAATGGTGTGCTTGATAATACTAATAAGTTGACTCGTAAACTGAGCGATGTGGATGTAGAGGGTACGATGAACAGCGTGAATGCAACATTAAACAATGTTAGAGAGCTTTCTGAAAGATTGAATAGTAATGAAGGTACTTTGGGACTGCTTATGAGAGATCCTTCGTTGTATAACAATCTTAATAGCACTATGCGTGATGCTGATTCGCTGATGATAAATCTGAAGCAACATCCTAAAAGATATGTGCATTTCTCTGTGTTCGGGAAAAAAGATAAATGATTGTAGTTATTTGAAATTTGTATAAATACCGAATGGGACTTTATTAATAAAACAAAATCGTTCTAAATTGCTTAAAATATAATCGTTTTGAGGTATTTTACCTGTTCTACAAATAAGATTGGTCTTGGTTTAATGAAAATTCGTAACATATTGATTCACAACATTATCGGAATTTACAAGTGTCTTAAGTTGTAAATTATCATGAAAAATGGTATAAAGTGCGGACTTCTAGATAGTTACGTAAATTGTGCATATGGTTCATAAATTTAAGGATTTGTTTTCTTCGAAAAAGAATCCTAATTTTGCAAATTGAACATATAACCTTAGGCTAAGAATAACAGATGATTTAAAAGTTTTGATAGACACATAAAAAGTGTCTAAGACTTTTAGCCTCTATTTATTCTTTGATTAGGATATGTTATAAATAATTTCATAACGGTAAAATATTAATTTAAGAATGGTTGGTAACCCAAAAATTCTCTGGAGCGAATGTCTTCAAAAGATAAGACAGAATGTTTCAGAATCGCAATATAAGGCATGGTTCAAGACGATTGCTTTTGATTCCTTCTCACAGAAGGATAAGACGCTAACGTTGAGGCTTCCAAGTAACTTTGTATATGAGTACTTGGAGGAAAACTATGTTGATTTGCTTACCAAGGTTCTTAATTTTTATTTTGGTGACGGAATTCAGTTGAGGTATCGCGTACTTACTGATATGACTAATAACATATCACAAGAAGTAGAGGCAGAACAGCCTGCTGTTATTGATGAACCAAAGAAGACTGAAAATGTAAACCGTTCGCCGAGTGCCCTTGATTCTGCGACTCCTCAGCAGATTGATTCACAGCTTAATGTGCATCAAACATTTAAAAATTACATTGAGGGTGACAGTAATAAGATGCCTAGAAGCATCGGATTGTCTATTGCAGAACATCCTAAAAAGAATACATTTAACCCTCTTTTCCTTTATGGGCCGTCCGGATGTGGTAAAACGCATCTTATTAATGCGATCGGCGTTAAAATAAAAGAGATGTATCCGGAAAAACGTGTGCTTTATGTAAGTGCTCGTCTATTTCAGGTACAATACACAGACTCTGTAAGACAAAACCGCACGAACGATTTTATTAATTTCTATCAGACTATTGATGCTTTGATAGTAGATGATATTCAGGAATGGATGACTGCCACCAAGACGCAGGATACATTCTTCCATATCTTCAATCATCTGTTCAGGAATGGCAAACGTATTATTCTTGCCAGTGACCGTCCTCCTGTAGAGTTGCAGGGAATGAACGAGCGTCTTCTTACGCGTTTCAAGTGTGGACTTATAGCTGAGTTGGAAAAACCTAATGTGCAGTTGTGTGTTGATATATTGAATTGTAAGATTCGCCGTGACGGACTTACTATACCGAGAAACGTAATACAGTTTATTGCTGAAACGGCAAATGGCAGTGTTCGTGATTTGGAGGGAGTAATTAATTCTCTGTTGGCTTATTCTGTAGTATATAACAGTAACATTGATATGAGACTGGCTGAGAGGGTCATTAAACGAGCCGTGAAACTAGATAATCATCCTCTTACTGTAGATGATATACTTGAACGTGTATGTTCGCACTTTAATGTCACACAGACTAATGTGTTTACAAAGAGTCGCAAACATGAGTTTGTTATAGCCAGACAGGTTTCTATGTATCTGGCTCAGAAGTATACCAAGATGCCAGCTTCTCGTATTGGTAAACTAGTTGGTGGAAGAGATCACTCAACAGTGGTACATAGTTGTAACCTTATAGAGAAGAGGATTAAGGTAGATAAAGAATTCCAAGATGAAATGATTAGTCTTGAGAATTCGTTCAAATTGAAAAAATAAATTCTTAGATTTTGGTCTATAAAAATGTAAAAGGACAGGCTTTATAAGTCTGTCCTTTCTGTTTTGTTATAGGTTTATTTTCAGATTACCTCCTACCATTATCCAGAAGCCCGGTTGTAACACACCTCCCAGATCATAGTATCTATGGTTTGTTATGTTGTCCATCTTCACATAAAGGTCATATTTTGGTTCTGTCCATTGCACCTTGCAGTCTATCTTTGTATAAGGACTGTATCCATTCATACGCTGCTGCCAGCGTATATACCATGCAGCACTCAATTTGCTGAATATCCTGTGGTCTGCTTCGGCCGTAAATTTATTCTTCAGGTATTCCAATGCATATAGAGATTTGTATATTGGCTGGTCAGTGTCGTGATTCTGATGTATATATGCATAGCCAAATTTCAGCTTAGTGATGTATGAAGTCTCGCATATAAGTTCAGGAATATTTAACGTGATATCTGCAGAGTATCCGATATTGTTAAGGGTGCCTATATTCATAGCATGATATTTTGTTGATGTGCTACTTTCAAACACCCAGTCGATCATGTCTTTGCCTCTACTGTAAAAGCCACTCAAAATAGCCTCTATGCCTTTACAGCGATATCTTGTACCTATCTTGTAGGTATCATTTTTCTCAGGATTCAGTTTTGTGTCGCCCTGTTGTATCACATTACTCATGTATAAGTCAGTGAAGGTTGGCATACGCAAAGCCTTGTTCCATGAGGCATACAATTTCCAATTATAGTTTGGGCGATATGATATATCTATACCAGGGTAGAAACGCAAGCCACCACTAAGTGCAGTATTCTTGTTAGCAAGAACTCCGGCAGACAGCGTGAACTTATCAAGTACCACATCATGCTCCATAAAAACACTATTGTTGGTACGTTCACCTTCATGGTTATACATACGTTCTGTGCCGTGAATGCTTTTCCATTGCGACTGATCCATCAGTTCGCCTAAGGCAGTACTGTATATATGTTCTTTCCTAATATCAGCACCGATAGCTGTTGTACCAAGCAACCAGGAGACATGAGCATTTATGCTTGCTCCGTAAACGTCATCCCTATGATAATTTTCGCCTGCTTTATCACCTTCCATGCCACGTATCAATTGATAGTGGTCTGTGCTTCGGTTCCAATATACAGTAGGGGTAATGACAAGTCCTGCAGGAAGATTGTGGATATCTCCGCTTACAGAGGCAATCATACGGCGTGTCTCTTCGTATTGGTTAGGATATTTTGCCGAGTAGAAAGTATTGGCACCATAATCCTGGCTACTTAAACCAAGTTGCCAGTTCAGGTTGATGTAGTGAGATGCCAGATCACCTTGGTAGAACCCATGCCACTTCTTGAAGTCGCTGTTATCCGAACCACCGTCACTGCGCATATAACCACTGCTGATCTGATTGTGCACATTCTTTCCGGTAAGAGCCACACTGGCTCCACCTCCAACAGAACCGAACGAACCGCCTTCAGCATTAATGCGTACGTCACTTTGTCTGTCAGACCGCGTAACAATGTTGATAGCACCATTGAATGCCGATGAACCGAATACACGTGCAGAAGCACCTTCTAGTACCTCTATTCGTTCGATATCATTAAGATTTACAGGGAAATCGGCTGCGTTATGACCGGTTTGTGGATTGCTGATGTTAATACCATTCAATAGAATGGTTATTTGGTCGAACGTGCCGCCGTTGATACTAATATCCGTCTGAACACCAAAGCCACCGCGCTGACGGACATCCACGCCTGTGGCCATTTTTAGTAGGTCATTTACACTCTCTGCCTGCGCACGATTGATATCGTCGCGCGTTATGACAGAAACTATTTTGGCTGACTGTAATGCAGTCATTGGTGCCCTCGACCCGGTGATATTCACCTCATCGAGCATTACCTCTTTGCTGCCTGCCATTGATAAAGAATCTTTCTTAACCGGTTGTGTGCTTACACTTTCCGCTTTAGCATGACTTAAAGTAGCCACGCTAAGAGTTCCGATAAGAACCTCTTTGCCAAGACAAGAGAAGAGTGAGTATCCCTTGTGTCCGAAGTGTTTGAACTTCAGGGAACTGCACCTACTTGAAATTGTTTTGTACATAAATTAATTGTTAAAAATGTTATGCATTATTGCAAAACGAGTGCAAAGTTACGGAAAATAGCTCAAAAGTTAGTACTTTTGCATTCAAAATATATATACATGGGTATAATATCGTTTCTTAAAAAGTGGACGTTGCCGTCGTCATTGTTAATCGGCGCTGTGGTTTATCTTCTATTCGTAAAGATTCCTTTTTTGGTTCCGTCGGGTAATATTTTAGGTCCTATAATTGTGCATATTATACCATATGTATTATTTATAATGCTTTATGTTACGTTCTG
>Ga0172377_10003538_pt1 | contig 16053 bp, 9 predicted proteins | sample Pumphouse3metaG_FD_119749 | JGI IMG/M metagenome (GOLD analysis project Ga0172377, IMG submission 119749) | Leachate microbial communities from a municipal landfill in Southern Ontario, Canada - Pumphouse #3 metaG | ecosystem: Engineered > Solid waste > Landfill > Unclassified | place: Canada...
AAATGTGTTTTGCAGGACTCCTCGTCCGGAAACTTCTTTGTGAATTCTATCAAGTCCATCGTCTCTTTTTTTTGCAAAAATAACAATTTTACTTCACTTTAGGTGGTTATTGCTACATCAAATTACATTTTTATTCTTTTTTTTGATTTTCTTTACATATATTTGTCACAACGTAAGACAAAAAACACGTTTCCTTATTTTTAGAAGAAAACCATAAATAGTAAAAATCATGAAAAACAAAAAGATTACTCTTTTAGTGTGCCTTTTTATGGCAATGTGTGGTGCGTATGCCGGACCAGACCCCAACTTCCACATCTATCTCTGCTTCGGGCAATCCAACATGGAAGGACAAGGCCCCATCGAATCACAAGACAACAATGTGGACAAACGATTTCAGATGATGGCCGCAGTCAATTGCAGCAACCGCACAAAAGGCAATTGGTACACAGCCACGCCGCCCCTCTGCAGATGCAACACAGGGTTATGTCCTGCAGACTACTTCGGCCGGGAGATGGTGAAAGGGATGGGAGACAGCATCAGAGTGGGTGTCATTGTTGTAGCCGTAGCAGGTTGTGACATCCAACTCTTCGAAAAAGACAAATACCAATCCTACGTGTCGTCGGCCGCCAGCTGGATGCAAAGTTACATCAACGAATATGGAGGAAATCCCTACGGGAGACTGATAGAGATAGCCAAGTTGGCACAAAAAGATGGAGTCATCAAAGGCATATTAGTACACCAAGGCGAGACAAATACCGGACAAAGCAATTGGCCGTCAAGAGTCAAAGGCGTCTACGACAACATCATAAAAGATTTGAGCCTAAATGCGGAAAAAACACCGTTGTTGGTAGGAGAAGTAGTACCCGGAGGATCTTGCGGATCACACAACAACATCATAGCCCAAGTGCCAAACACCATACCGAACTCTTACGTCATCTCCGCATCAGGACTGGTAGACAAGGGAGACGGGCTCCACTTCACTTCCGAAGGTTATAGGACTCTAGGAAAACGATATGCAGAACAGATGCTAAAAGTGGTTGACATGGACTACGAGACCGGAAGTAATGGTTCGGAAGATCCAGAAGATCCGGGAAAGTCAGACTACACAATGGATTTAGACCCTCTTATGATACAAACGGAGGCGATGCCAACGATAGGAGGCGAATACTGCCAAAAATATAACGATAAATTTGAAGGCATGGCCTACTATGCCAACAACGATTACACAGAGGCCATTATCACTTTCAAAAAAGGTGACAATTACAACATCAAGATTAACGGATGTGCAGATGCCAACGTAACGGCAAAAGTAACCCTATCCATCGGAGATCAGAAACTAGAGTACGAATGGAACAGCAACACTCCGGACACCGTCTCCCATAATCTGAACATAGCAGCAGGCACTTACAATATAAAGGTAACTATGGAAACAGACCAAGGCCAAAGCGACGCATTTGTAGACTATATTCTGATTACAAAGGACACAGCAACTACCTCATTGAATGAAGACAATACAAATAAAAAAATCATTGTATATCCAAATCCTTGCAAGGATAGGATATACATCCAAGGAGCTGACAATGTCCAAAACTTTGAGATTATAGACCAAGTTGGCCGCACCATACTAGAGGGAGAAGAAGGTCGTAGCATCCAAGTAAGTTCAATTAAAAAAGGCACTTACATCCTTAAAATACAGACAATTTCAAATTCATTTATATATCAAACATTCATTAAAGATTAACCTTCATCACCTAATGTATTATTAATAGATTCCTGTAGGGGCTGCAATTGCAGTCCCTACTTTTTTTGACACAAGAAGAGATTGGAAACGCACCAATAATCTACCTACAAAATCCAACAAATCATTATACATGAGATTGATTGGACTGACAGATTGATTGGATTGTCAATTCAGACAGGATATACAAGATGGACAGGATGGATTGATTGGGCTGATTGGATGGATTAGATTGACAGGTTGAGGATGTATGAACGGCTGGATGTGATTTGCGCTTATCCCGTAAAGATTACCTATTTGTAGAAAGACGGCGGATGACAAAGCCAGCATTCTGTAGATTGATTAGATTGACGGATTGATGGGATTGGACAATTCAGACAGGATTGACAGGATGTACGGACGGGTTGATTGGGCTGATTGGATTGACGGGCTGGACGGATTGAGGGCAATCTGACGCTTATCCCGTAGGGATTACCTATTTGTAGAAAAACGGCTGATAACAGAGCCAGCATCCTGTAGATTGATTTGATTGACAGGTTGATTAAATTGGGTGAATGATTGATGGGGGATTTAGATCACCTCAATAGAGTCGATTATTTTCACTTTTCACTTGATTCTAAATACAGAGGAACCATTGTTCATCATATAACATAACGAAAAGAGAGATTTCCGAACGAATCGGAAATCTCTCTCCCTTAATTATCAAGCAAATGAAATTACTTCACCTGCAATTTCTCTACAGACTTACCAGCAACCGTGTATACCTGAACAAAATACGTTCCGGCCGGCAATGAGATGTAAACATCACTATCATTTTCTTGTGAATAAACAACCCGACCCAACATATTGACAATCTCAACACGTTGGATAGCAGCTGCACTCTTCACGGAGAAACGATCCGTAGTTGGATTTGGCACCAATACGACAGAACTAGCAGAAGAGGATTCTTCCAAACCAACACCAGCAGAGACATTGATGGAAACATTGTATAGCTGACAATCCTCAAAAGCAGTAATTTTTGTACTTTCCGTGTAGGTTTGACCCAAGTAACTAACACTACCAGTTCCTTCCACATTCTTCTCCTTAATATTTGGCTCCGGTTTCCAAATTTTGAAGCTTCCACAAAGGTGAAGCATGGACAAGTAGTGGACCAATCCGTCGTAGTAGCGGTATTGACCCGTCATCAACTGACCGCTCCAAGCCTTATTCAAATTGGTTTTAATCTTCGTGTCGTTAGCAGGGTCGTCCATCAAGGCAAAACATCCTACAGCATTTGCGCCTGCCTCACCAAGGGTGTAGCTCTCGCTTCCGCCTGTACCGTCCCAGTTGAAACGTGCATGGCTATAACCATCCTTTTCGAAATGGTTGATCAACCTGCCCATCATATTCGTCTGGTTACTTTTATCGGCACCAAACAGATAATAATCCATACCCACGTTCATGGCACAACGCATAGCGTCATACATATACTTGTTTGAATTTTCACTGAATCCTCCAGTCGTTGGCTGTCCATTAAACTCGGCATAGTCAGAGAACAAACCGGATGTTGAATGGCAAGACACCTTCAAGTGGTTACGGGTAGCGGAAAGAGCTTCGCTCCATTTGCTATTGTTGGACTTCGACCATCTTGCGAACAACTCCACATAAGCAGGAAGATCATAAGATGGATCTCCGAAATTAGAACAGTTATATGGTTGGAATGTGATGATTTTATAACTTTCGTTGAACAATGATCCATTGCCATTTTTCCAGAAACGCTGTAAGCAATATTGAGCATCGTCATAGTAAGACTGTTCGTTCCAACGGTTGGCGGCAAGCAGCAAAGATGTAACGAAGTACATTTCGCCGTCAGGGGCACAGTTCGCATCCTGAGAAGATCCGTCAGGATTACACTTCCATTTGAAGTAACCTTCCCATTGTCCGCTTGTATGAAGCATATTCTTCTTCGCCCATTTCCAAAGTTTATCAAACTCCTCTTTATGTCCGGTTTGCAGACAAATCATCATTCCGTAAGATTGACCCTCAGAGCGGACATCATTATTGTTGATATCCTTGATGTATGCACCATCACCAGTTTCATAATAAACCTTGCTATTGTCATTTCCTTTGAAATAATGGTTCCAAAGCTGATCCAATTTCTCTTGGACTTCCTTATCCGTCTTACCTAAATAAGTTTTAAATGGACTCGGATAATTTCCCGTATAGAAGGCTCCGCTCTTTTGTGAACCGTCGCTCTCACATTCAGGACCGAAGTAGGCTCCATCCTCAGAAAAGTACGAACCACTACCAGAAATAGGGTCTGGATCCGGATCTGGGTCTGGGTCTGGGTCTGGGTCTGGATCACTGCCACCCGTGCCTTCCAAACTGAACTTCACATAATCCAAGTTAGTGTACGAACCTGCGAACTTCACTTTTAGAATATGTTCGCCCACAGCCAGACTAGAGGTTGTTCCTTTTATCTTTTTGTAGGTATCCCAGTCTGCGGTTGAAGAACCCGAAAGCGTCGCTACTTTGGCATCATCAATATAAAGTTCTATTTCCATATCGGTGTTGCCGTTAGCAACCAATGCCTCGACATCGTATTTGCCGGCCGTCTTCACATTGACTGAGTATTCCAACCATTCGGCAGATGTGGTATAGCCAACAGCATATCCACCCGTCACCTTAACGATATCAACACCATCTTCACGATATTCTCCACCTTCGTTCTCATTGTCCGTGTCATTGTAAGCGAAACCGTTTCCGCCCACATCATAATTCTCAGCCTCTACCGTTCCGGGAATTTCTATCACACCTTTATATGGACCTTGAGGAACCTCGGGATCTTTTTTAGCAGGCTCACCTAAGTACATCGTAGCGTAGGTATATTCAATGGAACCCGTACCTCCACCAGCTTCGCACACCAGTTTACAGTCATACAATCCTCCCATATTAACACCTTTGCTCTCCCAGTTTTTGAAGTGCTCGCTGACGGATATATGTCCGCAAGTACGTGCGCTTGACCTTACGGCAAACACCTGTGTGAAAGTTGAGGTTCCGGTGATGGAAGGTGCGTTGGTACGCGTACCGGTATAGAGTTTGTAGGTAGCTCCATCCACCGTATATGAACCCTTCTCTTGAGTGTTGTATGGAGTTCCCATACCATTGTACGAATCATCCACAATGTAGTACTCAATTTGCGGGGTATTAGTCCATCCATAGACGCCGATGTAGGAGTAGCCGCCACCGTTTCCTGTTTTCGTATAGCTGTACTCAGCATGGATGTCACCTATTTGGCTGTGGGTTTTCGAATTGCTACCACCATAGTAGTAACCAACCCTAGCAAGATAGTCGCCAGAATTGTTCCAATTGGCTTTGAAGGCACAATCATAATCACCACCGAATACCGTCATAGAACCAGAGCTACCGTCTCTCCACAACTCATAATTATATCCGTTGCCAATATCCTTGATTCCGTTGGCAGTTACAGTAGTACCAGCAGCCGTTATTTTGGTCTTTTGAGAACAAGGGTCTATCGTTTCCCCGGCAGAGCCGCCGGTATCACCTCCTGCATTTCCACCTGTATCACCGCCAGTGTTGCCGCCAGTATCACCGCCAGTCGTTCCACTATCTTCTCCTATCTCGACCGTAGCATAAGTGAAATCAACATATCCAGAACCACCACCTGACTCTGCTAAAATCTTAGCCTCATAAAGGTTGCCCAACGAAAGACCAAGTTTCTCCCATTGTCTAAAATGCTCTGAGATGTTGATTTTTCCGCATTGACGACGAGTCTTGCGTATACTAAATATTTGAGTAAATGTAGAATTACCTTCGATAGAAGCTCCCGTACGGGTACCAGACCACACTACATATTCATCCCCATCGACGGTGATGGTACCTTTATTTGAACCCATGTAAGAACCTCCGGGATTACCTCTGTCGTGCAACCAGTCGTCAACGATGTAATACTCAATTAACGAATTCTTCATCCATCCGTAGATACCTATATAAGAATAGGAACCTCCGTCGTCACCCGATTTCTTGTAGGCATAGTTGGCAATCAAGTCGCCACCTAGTTGGGTGTACTTTTTGTCGCTGTTGAACTTCAGACCAACGCGTCCTAAAAAATCGCCGGCATTGTTCCAGTCGGCCTTAAAGGCACAGCCTTGAGAATAAAGTGTAAGATTTCCACCGTTACCATCACGCCAGATTTCGTAATGATAACCGGAATTTCCTGAAACGTAGCCCGTTTCGTTTTTGTTTGAGATTGTCCTTCCTCCCGACAATTGCGTTGTCTGCGAACAAGGATCCACTGCATAACCATTACTTGACAAGCAAAGGAAACCCGTCAAGAGCGCACACCAAAGGAAGTGGCGCGACACAATTTTCTTGTTATTCATTCGTATTTAATTTAAAGTAAATAACCCGATAAAGGAAAAAAAGAGGAAAAAAACGTATAAGAATAAATAAACCCTCATTCCTTTTCCTTTCACCAAATCATCATCCATAATTCTTTTCGTCACAAAAATATTTAAACCGGAAGTCATCAACTATGATTATTTCGTCATTTATGGATGAAAAATCAGTCAATGCACCAAAAAAGTTTCACAGAGAGGGCATTTTTGATTCATTCACCAGTTTTTAACAAAAATCAGAAACAAAAGTTATTTTTTGTTGGTTCAACAACACTTAAGTGACCATAAAAACACCGGGCAAAGTTCAGCACATCTTGTGTGAATCATTTCACGCGTTGCACTATTTAAAGGCAGAGATCAAAACTTAGCCTCACCATCAGTAGGCAGGGAGGAGGAAAGATGCGTACGCAGCGAGAAGAAACCATTTTGCAAGAGGCATATGGAAACAAAAAAGGTTTTAGAGGAGGAACGTGCAGTACCCATTTTGGAAAGCGGGCAATGGGATAGTCATTTTTTCATACTTTTCTTGGCAAGAAAAGCAAGTGTCCGTCCGGCAGAAGGACAAAAAGAAAATAATATCCGTACATCCCTACGAAATTCTGTCGCTATCGCTCGTTTTTTAAATAATGCCTACGGCATTTTATCAAAATCGTCAAAAATATATGGACAATTTTATTGATATGACATATTACATCAATGGAAACGAACACTCTCTTTTTCCTCTCGATTCGAAACAGAACCTCTTTGGGACTATTCCGAAGCAATGCAAAACTTAATTTTTGACTTCATCCACTCAAAATTGGAAATTACCACCAGACATAGGCATTTTAACTGCGCACTCATATATGGAATGCAAAGGCATATTTTCATCATTAGAATGTGACAAACATCCCGCTTTGGGAAAAAAGCAAAAAGGCGGATGATCGGTTATGACCACCCACCTTCTAATTTATTCAGCAACTATTTAAATTACAATGGCAGATTACCGTGTTTCTTAGCCGGATTAGTGCGGATTTTCGTCTGCGTCATATCCAAAGCCTGAATCATCTTAGCTCGAGTTTGGGAAGGAAGTATAATCTCATCCAAATAACCCAACTCAGCGGCACGATAAGGATTGGAGAATTTTTTCTCATACTCCTTCTGAACCTCGGCCTTCTCCTCGGCAGTTTTGTTTCTATACAATATATTAACGGCTCCGGCTGCACCCATAACGGCAATTTCAGCGCCAGGATATGCAAAATTAACATCAGCACCCGTATGTTTGCTAGACATAACGATATAAGCACCTCCGTAAGCCTTTCTTGTAATCAATGTAACCTTAGGAACTGTAGCCTCCACATAAGCATATACGATTTTCGCACCATGTCGAATAATGCCATTATGCTCCTGAGTACAACCAGGAAGGAATCCCGGAACATCCTCCAAGGTAATAACCGGAATATTGAAGCAATCGCAGAAACGGATGAAACGGGCGGCCTTATCGGAAGCGTCAATATCCAAAACGCCAGCCTGAACGGCAGGTTGATTAGCGACAATACCAACAGACTTTCCGTCCATTCTAGCAAATCCTATAATAATGTTAGGAGCGAAATTTGCCATCACCTCAAAGAAATTTCCATCATCCACTATAGAGTCAATCAGCTCCTTCATGTCATATGGTTTGCTCGGATCTTCAGGAATGAGGGTATTCAACTTCTCATCCTCACGCAACGGGCTGTCGCTTGTGGCGCAATATGGAATATCTTCCATATTATTGGAAGGCAAGAAGCTCAACAATTCACGAACCATCATCAACGTATCTTCTTCCGTCTCTCCCAAGAAGTGGGAAACACCACTCTTCGAGCTATGAGTATAGGCACCGCCCAACTCCTCTTTATCCACCTCCTCGTTCGTCACTGACTTCACAACATCAGGTCCGGTAACAAACATGTGGCTCTTATCCTTCACCATGAAGATGAAATCCGTCAGAGCAGGAGAATAGCAAGCACCACCAGCACAAGGTCCCATGATGACAGAGATTTGAGGAATCACACCAGAAGAGATTGTGTTCTGATAGAATATGTCTCCATAACCGGCAAGACTACCAACGCCTTCCTGAATACGGGCACCTCCCGAATCGTTGATGGCAATGATAGGAGCGCCCATTTTGAGGGCAAGTCGCTGTACCTTCACTATCTTGTTCGCATTGGTACGGCTCAACGAGCCACCAAACACGGTAAAATCATACGCATAAACATAAACAAGACGGCCATCAACCTTTCCGTAACCGGAAACGATTCCATCACCGTCTATAAATGTCTTATCCATACCCAGATTATGGCTCTGGTGAATAACAAACTTATCAAGTTCCACGAACGTTCCTTTATCCAAAAGGACATTTATGCGCTCCCTAGCGGTCAACTTGCCAGCTTTTTTTTGCTTGTCAATCTTTTCCTGACCGCCACCAAGCTCCGCTTGTTTGTTTCTCTCTATAAAATCTTTAATCTGTTGATTCATCTTCGATAATTTAAAAGTTACTTCAGAAGGAGACCTCAAGCCAACGGCTCAAGAGAAATAAGCGTTTCGTCACCACGGATGGTAACGCCTTCCGAAACAAGAATATCTTTAATTATGCAATCATTCTTCACTTTATACTCGCTCTGCATCTTCATTGCCTCAACTATGATGACAGGCTTTCCGGCTTCCACCGTTTCTCCCTTCTCCACCAAAATTTTAACGACCTTGCCCGGCATAGGCGAGAAAATACGGTCTTGTGCCATACCTCCATCCGCATTCTTCCTATTTCTGAGATATTTCGTCTGAAGGTCTATCATCTCCACCTGATAAGAATCGAACAAGACATTGACTATATATTCGTTACCCTTATCCGGTCTTCTAATTTCCGCATTATACGACTTACCATCATTGGTAATAATAGAACACAAACCATTCTCTGCCATCACAATATCCACATCGTAAACATTGCCATTTATAGAGATACTGACTTTATTGTCTTCTTTACTAAGAAGTTCAACCTCAGCCATTTTATTTCCTATACGTACTTCCATTAATATGCTTTTAAATCAGCCTTCGAAAAAAAAGAGGCCCATCTATTAAAAAAAGACTAAATTCTTATCATTCCCGAACGCTTACCGAACTCTCTCCATTTGCTGATTGGACGGTTATCTGCCGTCTTCGGTGCATTCTCTTCTAAGTTGACAATATAATCAATATATGCGGCGATAATAGCCACATTCTCTGATTCCGGAACATCTGCGCCTTCTTCCTTCTTGTCTCCATTCAGATATTCCTTATTGTCTTCAAGAAAATTGGTGTTATATCTTCCTTTCACAAAATCGGGCACGTCAATAATTTTTCTCAGATAACTGATATTTGTCTTCACTCCTGTGATTTTATACTCATAAAGCACACGTCTCATACGCTCTATGGCATACTTCCTATTCACAGCCCAAACAACCAACTTTCCAATCATGGAATCATAATACATAGGTATTTCATAACCGTCGTATACGAAACTATCCAATCTTACGCCGATACCCAACGGTTCGGTAAGTTGCTTGATGATACCAGGAGCCGGAGTGAAGTTATTATCGGCATCCTCCGCACAGATACGGCACTCTATTGCATGTCCACGCTGGTGGATGTCCTCTTGTTTAAAACGGAGAGGCAATCCATTGGCGACATTAATCTGCTCTTTCACCAAATCCACACCAACTACCTCTTCCGTGATAGGATGCTCCACCTGCAGGCGGGTGTTCATCTCAAGGAAATAGTAGTTAAGGGAGTCATCCACCAAAAACTCGATGGTACCTGCGCCCTCGTAGTTAACAGCCTTAGCAGCAGCCACCGCCTTAGCACCCATCTCAACCCTCAACTCAGGGGTCATCAATGGAGAAGGAGACTCTTCCAGCACTTTTTGGTGACGTCTCTGCACAGAACATTCACGTTCGCACAGATGTACCACGTTACCAAACTGGTCGCCCAATATCTGAAATTCGATATGATGAGGTGATTCGATATATTTTTCAACGTAAACGGTTCCATCTCCAAAGGAAGAGATGGCTTCTGACTTTGATGTAAGAAATGCGTTTTCTATCTCATTTTCTTCGTAAACCAAACGGATACCTTTTCCGCCGCCACCAGCCGAGGCCTTGAACATGATAGGGAGTCCGATGCTCTTTGCTATCCGGACAGCATCTTCGACAGAATCGATGCCTTGCTGCGTACCAGGGACAACAGGCACTCCAGCATCTATCATCATCTGACGGGCCGAAATTTTGTCTCCCATATTGCGTATGGCATTTTCCGGTGCTCCGATAAATATGATACCTTCGTCCTTACAACGTTTTGCGAAATCCGCATTTTCGGAAAGGAATCCATATCCCGGATGGATAGCATCCGCACCAAACTGTTTCGCTACAGAAATAATCTTATCGATATTAAGATAACTATCCTTAGCGGCCGCACCACCTATGCAACAAGCTTCGTCGGCATAGAACACATGACGTGAGGTCCTGTCTGCCTCCGAATAGATAGCTACCGTTTTAATGCCCATCTCTTGACAAGAGCGCATCACGCGAATAGCAATCTCGCCTCTATTGGCAACTAAAATTTTGTTTATCATATATTAATTTTTTCCTTATCAACATAATTCATTAACGTAGGAGTTAATCCCAAAATCTTCCTGTCTACCAACCCCATGAACAACAATGGCACTATTCTCACACATGCTATCCACACCATAGGATTGACTATCAAAAAAAGCTACAAAATAGAATAGACACAACATCCAATCACCTTTTTTCCCGAAGGGTTTTGAATCAAATGCAATAGATTCGGCAGGTTTTCTGACTTATCCCACTCTCAACCCCTTCCCGCATTATTAGCAGTGGACTGTACGTTTCGAGCTTTGTCCATCTCATTCTCTCTGACCGGACTGGGCTTACAGCAGCGGGAACTGTTCCGGACTCAAACCGGATTCCCTTTTCACCTTTACATACGAACGCAGCAAAGGCACCGAAATCGGTCGCAAATTTATAGAATTAATTTTACAAAAGCCAACGGCAACCTTTCTTTTTTAGGAACACAGACACTAACATATTGAATATAAATACAATAACTACAAAAACTATTTTATTTCCATCAAAAACAAATAGATTAGGAAATCAAGGTATCTCCGCACGCTTCCTTATGTTTGTATATTTATTCAAAAATTTCATTTTTTTATTTCTGTTTTCACAAACTATTCGTACTTTTGCGTCGATTTTTTGGTATGCGGATGCGGATTCAAAAAAGAGAAGAGAGGCTCACTAAAATGAGCCATTCCACGGAGAGAGTGATTCACCAAGCTTCCCCCCAAAGCAGAAGCTGAAATAATAAAAGAAAAGACGAAGCTCCCTTTCATTTTCGGAAGGAAAAGGACGTCGCAATAAAAACAAAAAAAATTTCAAAAGATTTCAAGGCTCTTGATTTTCTGTTAACCTTCGACAATTGTCGACACATAGAAAATCTGTTTCTTACTATAGGCCCTCCATTTTATGAGTGGAGCGTTCCCCATTCCGGAAAAAACGAGCTGAACGGACAATATATATATGTATCAGAGAAAAAATTAACAACATAAAAAACATCATGGATAAAAAGAAAATCATCAGTTTGTTCATTTCCATCGCAATCGGGCTCATTGCCTGGATGCTGCCCACGGAGGCCTTCGGAATAGCAAATCTAACAATTTTGGAGCAGCGAATCATCGCTATTTTCCTGTTCGCAGCAGCGATGTGGATTACCGAGCCAGTGCCAATCTGGTCAACTTCAGTTCTCGTAATGGTAGCGATGCTACTCACCGTATCAGACAGCAGCTTCTCTTGTCTGCTTGCAGCAGACGACAACGGTTTATACCATGGAGTTGTTTTAGGAGAACCCATCAAGTACAAAACCATCATGGCAGCCTTTGCAGACCCAACCATCATGCTCTTCATGGGAGGTTTCGTCCTGGCCATCGCAGCAACAAAATATAAGATGGATGCCGGATTGGCCAAAGCGATGCTCAAACCTTTCGGCACGGACTCCAAATATGTCCTTCTCGGCTTCATCATCGTATCTGCCGTATTCTCCATGTTCATGAGCAACACTGCCACCGCAGCCATGATGCTCACCATCCTCTCTCCCGTGCTTGCAAGCTTGCCTGCCAACGGAAAAGGACGTATCGGACTCGCATTGGCAATTCCCATCGCCAGCAACGTAGGTGGCATGGGCACACCTATCGGCACACCGCCTAACGCCATCGCAGTAGGATACCTCGAGCAAAACGGATTTCCTATCGCATTTGGACAATGGATGTTGCTAATGGTTCCCGTCATGATCATCATTTTGGTGTTTGCATGGTTGCTTTTAATAAAGATGTTCCCATTCACACAAAAAAACATTACGATTAAAGTTCCGGGCAACTTCGACAAATCACCAAAAGCATATATTGTCTATGTCACATTTGCAGTAACGGTATTCCTTTGGGTGTTCGGAAAAAATCTATTCAACATCAACGCAAACGTAGTAGCATTGATTCCATTCGCCATATTCACCATCACGGGCGTCATCAACAAAAAAGACCTTCAGAGCGTAGACTGGGACGTGCTTTGGCTCGTTGCCGGCGGTTTCGCCCTCGGTGTAGGATTGGACAAGACAGGATTAGGAAAAGACTTGGTCTCTGCCATACCTTTGGCAGAATGGCCAACCATGCTTATGCTTATCGGTAGCGGAGTGCTATGTATCGTCATGAGTACATTCATGTCCAATTCGGGCACAGCTGCCCTACTCGTCCCTATCCTCGCAGCTGCCGGAATGGGAATAAAAGATCAGTTGGAGGTTTTTGGTGGCGTACCTGCCTTGTTGATTGGAGTTGCGCTTTCCGCTTCGTTGGCAATGGCATTGCCAATCTCTACACCTCCAAACGCATTGGCCTACGCAAAAGGATTCATCAAGCAGAAGGACATGGCAATCGTGGGCATCATCGTTGGTGTATTCGGTATGTTCATCGGATATCTCGCACTGATTATGTTCGGATCTGCATTGTTCAAATGAACAATTTAACAATACATTCATTTATATAATAAGTTACAAGATGAAGGTTCATTCTTCATCTTGTAACTTTTTTACTAAAAAACAATTTATTCAAATAAGATGAAACGATTATTATTGATCGTAGCGGCATTATTGTCGCTCCATGTAGTCTCGGCCCAAGAGACAGCCACCGTAAAGGAGGAGAAAACCATAAAATTCAAACCATACGGGTTTGTCAGGAATTACTTCTATTACGACTCCAGACAGAATCTGCAATCATCGAACGGTCTGTTCAATCAGATTCCGAAAGACGAAGCCAATAACATTCTCGGCGAAGACATGAACGAGGTGGCTTCCTCCAGTTTCTTGGCCATCACCACCCGACTTGGATTGAACATTACCGGTCCGGACGTATTAGGAGCAGCCTCTTCGGCCAAAATAGAGACAGACTTCTCCGGATTCAGCAGCAGCACCACGATGCTCCGCATCCGTCAGGCATACATGAAGTTAGACTGGAAGCGCAACTCGGTCTTGGCAGGACAGACATGGCACCCTATGTACGGCGATATATTCCCCGACGTACTCGCACTTTCCTCCGGGTCTCCATTCCAACCATTCAGCCGTGCACCTCAGATCAGATACGACTATCGGATCAGCAGCTTGAAACTATCATTGGCCGCACTCTACCAACTACAATACTTGTCTGTAGGTCCAGACGGAGCCAATGCCTCTTATTCAAAGAATGCCATTCTACCCGAACTCTATGCCGGCATTGAGTTCAAGAAGAGCGGACTTACGCTGGGCGCCGGAGTCGATTACTCCAGAATCAAGCCAAGAAGCACCGCCGACGTCGAATATCAACTTGCATCCGGGAAAGACACCACCATCAAAAGAAAGGTATCCGACTACGTTCAAGGCATCTCACCTATGGTATACTTCAAATATACCGTCGGACAATTTGACATCAGCGCGAGATCTGTATTAGGACAAAACACCGCACATCTTAACATGATGAGCGGATATGGAATTTCCGGGACAAAAAGCGACGGAAGTCTTGAATACACGCCACTACGCAGCTCAACCAGCTGGGTAGACATCTCCTACGGGAAGAAATTCAAAGGGAACCTTTTCCTCGGTTACAGCAAAAACTTGGGAACAAGCGACGATGTGACAGGTACTGTTTATGTGAGAGGATACAACAACATAGACCAATTCTACAGAATTGCACCTTCCTTCTCTTACAACCTGAAGCACTTCAACATCGGCATCGAATACGAGCTGACCACAGTAGCCTATGGGAAAAAAATAGACAAGAAATGCAAAGTATCTGACACCCACAACGTAAGCAACAACAGAATCTGCGGAATGATCAAATACAACTTCTAAAGACAAAAACACTCAAGAAAAAGCGTCACCATTCATGAGAATGGCGACGCTTTTTCGTCATACCAAGTCAAGCTATTCCTAAAATAGACAACCTGCCGGTCATTTGCCATCATACATGTTTTCAAAACAAAAGCCGCCGCATGAGAGAATTTCGGGTAAAAAAAACAACGAATACCGACGTGAAAAGTATCCACCAAGATTCATCCGATAAAAAATCATCTGAAATCCATCCTCCAAACACGCAGAAGGCGGTCTCCTTCCATACCACGAACTTAGCATAAAGATTCTCTTCCTCCCTATTCTTCATAAATCAACGTTAGGAATAAACAAAAGACATAGCATGTTCAATTTGAAATATTATCCTATATTTGCAAGCATTAACAGAAAAAACAATAAAGTAAACTTCTAACAACCAATATTTTTCAGAACGATTTATCATGGATGAACTTGACGCGACAGACATAGCCATATTAAGAGAGTTGCAAAAGAATGCGAAACTGACCATCAAAGAGTTGGCGCTATCCGTACACAGATCTCCCACCCCCGTATTCGAAAGAGTGAAATATCTGGAAAAGAACGGTTATATTAGACAATACATCGCTGTGCTAGATGCAGAAAAGCTAAACAAAGGATTCTGCGTGTTCTGCAACGTCAAACTGATGCAACACAGCAGAGAGAATGGAAAGAAATTTAAAGACGCCATCCTAGCCATCGACGAAGTGTGCGAATGCTACAACATATCCGGAGATTTTGATTTCTTACTGAAAGTTCGAGTACCAGACATGAAACATTATCAAAACTTCGTACTAAACAAACTCGGAGAAATAAACGCCATAGGCAGCCTGCAAAGCATATTCGTCATGAGCGAGATAAAACAAGAATATGGCATACCACTCAGCAACGACGACAAACCAACAAAATAAGAAACAATAAGGTCCAAAGCAGAAACTTCGGACCTTATCATAGAAAAAACGACTCATGACGGATAGTACAAAATGCCATAGAAATTATCTTCTGACAAAGGAAAACAGGCATCGACAACCGCATTCCCGACGGAACACCGTCCCGTCTTTCATCCTTTCTTCTATCAATAGAATATCCCTACGGGACATTCCGCCAATGTTTGGAAACTAATCCCCATCCTCGTATTTCAAAACGATGGCGCTACGAGAAGGAATATAAAGTTTCAGCCAAGCCTTTTTCTGCTTCGGATCAGAATCAGGAACCGTGAAGTGAGGCTGTAGATCATCAATCAGACCAAAACCGCCAAAACGTTTCGCATCTGTATCCAACACCATATCATACCTACCAGCCTGAGTCAGAATGCCATAATCCGCATACGACTTGTTTGGGTGGAAATTGAAGACGAACACCAGATTTTTCCGACGAAACGCCAACACCTGATCATCCGACTTATCCCACAACACATCTACCGGCGATTCGTTCATCTTCTTCTCTGCATTGATGAGTTCCACCATC
>Ga0172377_10003539_pt1 | contig 16050 bp, 13 predicted proteins | sample Pumphouse3metaG_FD_119749 | JGI IMG/M metagenome (GOLD analysis project Ga0172377, IMG submission 119749) | Leachate microbial communities from a municipal landfill in Southern Ontario, Canada - Pumphouse #3 metaG | ecosystem: Engineered > Solid waste > Landfill > Unclassified | place: Canada...
GGTTCATTTGAACTATACAATCCGTTTTTAATTATTGAAAAGTGGAAAGAGCGTTTATTAAAACTCAATAATCTATAATCTTTATGTACACAACCATATAAGCAAAAAAAAAGTTCAACACAATTACAATAGACAACCTAAGGTGTTGAGGCAGATTTATTCAAATACCTGCAAGAAATGAGATTGACCCGGTATTTATTGTCTTTGCTCTTTTATTCCTTTTTTTCTTCTCTGCCTATAAAATATTGCCTCGGCATATAGTTCAATTAGTTGCACCCTTAAAAAACCAAAACCGCTTTCATTAAATCGAATCGAAGCGAAGCGGTTTTTTTTATTTGTAATTTCATTTATTTGATAAAAATAATTATTGTCTTTATAGTTAGGTAATCATAAATTGGTTTTGTAATTTTAAATAAAAATAGACAAAAAACAAACCTAAATCATGAAAAAACTTTTATTTATTGTACTTATTGCTATCGTTTTTTATGGATGCAAAAAGGATGAAGTTTCGACAATTCCTAATTTGACTACTGCAGAAATAAGTACAATAACTCATGCCACAGCTACCAGCGGGGGAAATATTACTAATAACGGAGGAGCAGAGGTTATATCAAGAGGTGTTTGTTGGAGTACTAATGAAAACCCAACAATTGTAGATAATAAAACAACTGATGGAACTGGATCTGGAAGTTTCACAAGTAGTATTACCGGATTAATTGCTAATACGCTTTATTATATCAAGGCTTATGCTACAAGTAGTGTTGGAACTGCTTACGGAGATCAACAATCATTTACTACGCTGCCAAAATTTGAGATAACCAATGTTAAATGCAGTTCATTAAAAATTGTACTTGGACAAGTTATTACCTTTACCTCTGTGCTTTCGGATCCAATAGGTAATATTAACTACGAATGGAAATTTTTCTTTGATAATAAACAAGTTGGCGTTACGCAATCTGGTATTAATCTGAAAGATGTTACGGTATTTACCTCAAAAATAGGAGAATACACTCTTCGCCTGAATATAACTCGTGGGGTTTCAGATAACGATAATTACGAAATGAAATTTATTTCCAATAATCCCGACTTTCAATTTGGTATTTGGGGTGACAATGAAGCGACAATAAAAATGGCTGAATTAAATGTTGGTAACGAAGTTTTCAATGGATCGATTGGAATACTACCCGTTTTACCCAACAATACCGGATTAACAACAATTACATATGAGAAAAGCGGTGATTATTATACTTATTATCTAAAGAATGGTAAATTATATGCCGGTGCCTTTGTTAAATCTTGGACATTTTATCAGGGTGGCGATGCAAGAGGGCAATATGGGTATTATTTACAAGAAAAAGCTAATCTGGAAACAATTTTAAAAACTACAATACCAGAGGGTAAAATATGGTCTGGCCCAGCCCTAGACAGTAGCCAACAATCTTTTTATGATGAAAGCAACTATAATAGGTCTTTGGCTTTAGGATATGGATATTTGGAGTTACAGACAGGTGCTACAACCTCTTATGGAAGAGGAAGTATTCATATGTATAATTGGACATCCCATTCGAAAATATTTTTTGAATACGTTTTAGTGTCACCAAATTAAACATACTAAGAGTAAAACCCTACATAATCAAACCATACAATAAACCATTCTATTAAATCTAAGCGGTTTTTTATTGAATACCTGATGAGATTTACCAGAAATTTGCAAAACAACGGAATTGTATTTTTGAATGTGTTTTTGTATGTAGTCAAAAAAATATCCTTGTAAATCAGTAACTTACAAGGATAAAAGTGATCCCACCGGGACTCGAACCCGGATCGTCAGAATCGGAATCTGATATTCTATCCATTGAACTGTGGGACCTTTTTTAAGAACGATTGCAAAAGTAAGATTAAAAAAGTTAAATCCGAAAGAAAAAACATAATCAAAATATTTTGTTTCTGAATTTTTTTGGAACCTTGTTTTGGAATCGGATTTTTTTATTGACAAATTCCCTATAAATTTGATTTTGTCTAAATGACGTTTTTAATGAAAAAAAATGAAAAAGCAAAGAAAGAATGATTAACTTTGGGATTGAATATATATAAATATATATAATATAGTTATTGTATTGATTAACAGGCACTTTATAAATATTATGGAAGAGATAAAAAAAGAAAACGAGAATTTATTTGAAGCAGGAAATGCTTTTTTTAAGGATTATTCCCAAAAAATGATCCAAGGTGAAAATTCTTATGTCACAGACAATTTGCAGTTAAAAAAAGATCATTCAATAAAAGTGGCTGCATTGAGTAAGTCTATTGCAGAAAATCTTGATATGAACAAGGAGGATTGTAAACTGGCTGAAATAATTGGTCTTCTTCATGATATTGGACGGTTTTCTCAATTTCAAAAATATGAAAGTTTTGATGATTTAAAGACGGTCGATCATGCAGTATTGTCTATGGATCTTATTAAGGAAGAGGATTTTTATAAGAAATTTCAGGAAAAGGATAAACTTGTTATTCTTTCTGCTATAGGTAATCATAATAAATTGGCTATTAACGAAAAGGATGAGCGTTGTTTAAAATTTTGCAAAATTCTGAGGGATGCTGATAAACTGGATATCTGGGAAACTTGTGTTTCTTATATGAAGAGGGATGGTTCTTTCAGTATGCCGTCTCTAAGTCTTGATTTACACAATAAACCAATTCTTAATGATTCTGTACGAAAAGATATTGAAATGGGTAAGTTGGTACAGAAAAAGGATTTAAAAACTGTTCTTGATTTTAAAGTGTTTTTATTGTCAATGGTTTATGATCTTAATTATAAGATTAGTTTTCATTATTTGAATCAGAAACAACTGATTAAAAATATTTATGAAACTCTTCCCAAGAGGGATGAAATTATAGGTATTTATCGTCAGATTAGATTGCTTATTGAAAATAAGTTTGTGCTGTAATAAATTGATATTAAGAAAATAAAAAAAGGCAATACAAAACAGATTAAAATCTGATTGTATTGTCTTTTTTTATTGTTTTTAATAATGGGATAGGAAGAGTATAAATTTTTAGAATGTAAATTTTGTCTTACCAGATAACTGCTCTTTGTTCTTCCGGCAGATACATACTATCTCCTTCTTTAATGTTGAAAGCATCGTAGAAAGATTTAACATTGCGCAGAGGACCGTTTACACGATATTTTCCAAGGGAATGTACATCAACTTTTGTGAGTCTTAATTTTTCTTCGTCTCTTATATTCTGAGCCCAGACATGAGCATAGGAAAGGAAGAATCTTTGTTCTGGCGTCCATCCTTCTATCTTCTCTTTGTTTATCTTTTCTTTGTCTCTGGTTAATTCTTTTTTAAGAGCATCGAAAGAAATGTTTAAACCTCCCAGATCAGCTATGTTTTCTCCGAGACATAGTTTACCGTTTGCCTTTACAGTGTCGAGTACAGTGAACTGGTCGAATTGCTTTACGAGGATAGCTGTCTTATTTTCAAACTTTTTAGTATCTTCTTCTGTCCACCATTCATTCAGATTCCCTTCTTTATCAAATTTACGTCCTTCATTGTCGAATCCGTGAGTCATTTCGTGACCTATTACTACTCCTATGGCTCCGTAATTTACGGCTTCATCTCCATTAAAGTAGAAAAAAGGAGGCTGCAATATGGCTGCAGGAAATACAATTTCATTGGCTGAAGGATTGTAATAGGCATTAACGGTTTGTGGGGTCATGTACCATTCTTCTTTGTCAACGGGTTTGTTTATTTTTTTAAGCTCTCTCTGAAAATAGAATTTGTTGGCATTAAGGACGTTTTCCATATATGAATCACGGGAAACTGAAAGGTCGGTGTAGTCTTTCCATTTATTGGGGAATCCTACCTTTACTGTTATTGCTTTTAATTTTTCCAGAGCTTTTTGTTTTGTGGGGTCGGTCATCCATGTAAGCTTTTTAATTCTTTCGCCAAGAGAATTAAGAAGGTTGCCAACTAAGATTTCCATCTGTTCTTTTGCTGCTGGCGGAAAATATTTTTTTATGTACATCTGACCTATGGCTTCTCCAAGTATGGAGTTTGTTAGTCCCTGAACTCTTTTCCAGCGGGGACGGTTGACAAGTGCACCGCTTAGTGTCTTTCCCCAAAAATCAAAGCTAAGGTCAACATATGTTTTGGGAAGCTGCCCGGTAAAATCGGAAATCAGATGATATTTTAAATAACTTTTCCATGAATCTATTGGTTCTGATTTTATCAATAGATCGAGGTTTCTAAAGAAATCAGGTGTAGATACATTTATTTTGCCAGGGTTTTTTAATTCTATTTCGTTGAAAAAATTTGACCAGCTGAATCCCGGAGTTAGTTTGTCAATTTCTGATGGGGTCATCATGTGATAAACGTTATATGGATTTTTGCGGTCTATACGACTCATTGAAAAGTTTGCTATTTTCTCTTCAATACTATATATAATGTCTGATTGTTTGTCTGCATAATTTTTTGTTGCTCCGGATAACTGAAATATTCCGGAAATAAGTTCGCGGTATTTTTTTTGAATAATTTTTGCTTTATCGTCTTTATCCAGGTAATAATCGCGGTCGGACAAGCCCAAACCTCCCTGGTCAAGAGAGGCAATTCCCATGTCTGAATTTTTTAGGTCAGGTTCTTCTCCAAATGAAAAGAATGGATTAAGGTACAGAGGCTGCCATTTTATGATTAATTTTTTAAGATCCTCTGTTGTGGATATTGATTCTATCTGATCAAGATATTTCTTTAATGGTTTTAATCCTGCCTTTTCTATTGCATCGGTGTCCATTCCGCTTTTGTAAAAATCGGATATTTTTCTTTCAACTGTCCCTTTCTTGTATTCTTTGTCGGTGAGATCTTTAAAAACTGACTGGATTTGTTTTATGACATTGTCGTTGAGCTTGTCGAAAGAACCGAACCGGCTTTTTTCGGCGGGAAGAGGATTCTTTTTTCTCCATTCGTTATTGGCGAATGCTTCGAAGTCGTTTTTAAGATTAACGGTTGTGTCGGTGTCGGCAAAATCAGGGCGTTGTTTCTCTGATGATGACCTGTTGCATGAAATTGAAAGTAAAATTAACATCATAGATAATATATATAAATTTAAAATTTTCATAATTTAAAATTTTATTATTCGTTTAAAAAAAGCCAAAATTAATCTTTTTATGACGTTTTTGCTGATTACTGTAATATTTTAATGTTATTTATTTCTTTTTTGGTTGTTTCTGACGTTATTATAATCTCAATTTTTTAAGAGAATGAGACTGATCTATTTCCTTTTCATGGATTTATTTATCTTTGTGTTATCAAAGTAGAAATTCATGGAAGAAAAAATAATTATTCTTGATTTTGGTTCTCAGTATACACAGTTAATCGGAAGACGCGTGCGGGAACTGAATATTTATTGTGAAATACATCCTTACCATTCGGTTCCGGAGATGGACGAATCGGTTAAAGGAGTTATTTTAAGTGGAAGTCCTTGGTCTGTAAGGGACAAGAAAGCTCCAATTCCCGATCTTTCTAAGATTAAGGGTAAAAAACCTTTGCTTGGTGTCTGTTACGGAGCTCAGTATCTTGCTCAGTTTTACGGCGGGGAGGTTCTTCCTTCTGATTCACGTGAATATGGCAGAGCAAATCTGGAATTCGTTGATCAGAAAAACGTCTTATTTAAAGGTGTAAGTCAAAATACACAGGTATGGATGTCTCATGGTGATTCTATTGTGAAACTTCCGGGAAATGATAAAGTTCTTGCTTCTACAGATGATGTAAAATATGCAGCTTATCAGATTGAAGGTGAAAAAACTTTTGCTATTCAGTTCCATCCTGAAGTTTATCATACTACTGAGGGTCTTAAAATTTTGAAAAATTTTGTTGTTGATGTCTGCGGATGCACACAAAATTGGACTCCTGATTCTTTTATCGATACAACTATTAAGATGTTGAGAGATAGAATTGGCAGTGATAAGGTATTGCTTGGTTTATCCGGTGGTGTGGATTCATCAGTAGCAGCTCTTCTTATACATAAGGCTGTGGGAGAACAACTTACCTGTATTTTTGTGGATAACGGACTTCTTCGTAAGAATGAATTTGGGGAGGTTCTTAATTCTTATAAGAATATGGGTCTTAATGTGATAGGGGTCGATGCAACTGACAAATTTCTGGAAGATCTTAAAGGTGTACGTGAACCTGAAAAGAAACGAAAGATTATAGGTCGTGATTTTATTGAGGTTTTTGATGCTGAGGCTCAGAAACTTAAAGAGGTTAAATGGCTGGCTCAGGGAACTATTTATCCTGATGTTATTGAATCTCATTCTGTTAATGGTCCTTCTTCTGTTATTAAATCACATCATAATGTAGGTGGTTTACCCGAAAAAATGAATCTGAAAGTTATAGAACCTTTAAATCGTTTATTTAAGGATGAAGTTCGTCGTGTAGGGAAAGCTTTGGGTATGAAAGCTGAGCTTATAGGAAGGCATCCTTTTCCTGGTCCTGGTCTGGGAATTCGTATACTTAGTGATGTTACTCCTGAAAAAGTTCGTGTTTTACAGGAGGCTGATGATATTTTTATTAAAGGGTTGAGAGAATGGAATCTTTATGATAAGGTATGGCAGGCCGGAGTTATGCTGCTTCCTGTTCAGTCAGTTGGAGTTATGGGAGATGAGAGAACATATGAAAATGTTGTTGCTCTGCGTGCTGTGATGTCTACGGATGCTATGACTGCTGACTGGGTTCATTTACCTTATGATTTTCTATCTAAAATGTCCAATGAAATTATAAATAAGGTTCGCGGTATTAATCGTGTAGTTTATGATATAAGTTCTAAACCACCTGCAACTATAGAGTGGGAATAAATTACTTAAGAAATATTTAAAGGTAGATGTGAAAAAAAATATAGAGGATTAGAAATAGGAACGGATTTTTGAAAATTAATTTTTCTGAATTTTTCCATAAAATTTATTTATAATATGATAAAGAAAATAGGACTCGTTGTAGTGATGATTGTCCTGCAGTTTTCCATGGGATGTCCATTTTCTCAGGCACAGGATCTGGAGAAGAATATGCTTAAATATGGCCGTCTTTTACAGTTGGTGAACAAGTGTTACGTTGATACGGTAAATATGGATAAATTGACAGAGAACGCTATTGTCGGTGTGTTAAGTAATCTTGATCCTCATTCTGTTTATATATCCAAAGAAGAGGTGGAAAAAATGAATGAACCTCTGGTAGGTAGTTTTGATGGTATAGGTATTTCTTTTAATATTTTAAGGGATACATTGCTTGTGGTGACTACTATCCCTGGAGGACCTTCTGAAAAAGTGGGCCTGATGCCTGGGGACAGAATTATTTATGTTGATGGAAAACTTATTGCAGGGGTAAAGATTGAGAATAGTGATGTTTTTAAGATGTTGCGGGGAAAGAAAGGTACGACTGTAAAACTGAAAGTTTATAGAAAAGGAGGAAAAGATCTTTTTGATTTTACTATTATAAGGGACAGAATTCCTATAAATAGCCTTGATGCTTCGTATATGCTGGATGATCAGACAGGATATGTTAAACTAAACCGTTTTTCTGCTACAACAATGGATGAATTTACTGATGCATTGTCTGACCTTGATGAGAATCCGGGATTTAAAAATCTTATCCTTGATTTGAGAGAAAATGGTGGCGGATATCTTAAGGCGGCAATTGGAGTGGCTAATCAGTTTCTAAAATCAGGCAGGCTTGTTGTATATACCCAGGGAGTTCATGATTCAAGACATGATTACCGTTCTTCTTTTCGTGGAAATTTTGAAGATGGCAGACTTATTATTTTAACAGATGAATATTCTGCTTCGGCAAGCGAAATTGTTTCCGGTGCTGTTCAGGATTGGGACAGAGGTCTTATAGTTGGAAGAAGATCTTTTGGTAAAGGTCTGGTTCAGCAACCTTTTGAATTGAATGACGGTTCTGTTATTCGTCTTACTACTGCCCATTATTATACTCCAAGCGGAAGATGTATTCAGAAATCTTATGATGATGGTATTGCTGCTTACAATAATGATTATATTAACCGTTTTCAAGACGGAGAACTTTTTTCGAAAGATAGCGTACATCTTGACAAGACTAAATTATATAAGACATTGATTTCTCATCGTACTGTTTACGCCGGCGGTGGAATTATGCCTGATATTTTTGTGCCTATGGATACTTCTTCTCATTATATGTATTTTAATCTTCTGAATCATAAAAATATTCCATATATAACATTGCTGGATTATTTAAATCTTCACAGGAAACAATTGCAGAATAAATATCCTGATTTTAAATCTTTTAATCTTAATTATACGGTTGACGAGGATTTGATTGATCAGATTATTGCAAAAGGCGCTAAAGAGGGAATAAAGGGTGACGAAGAGAATGTAAGTTTTGCGAAACCATTAATTAAAAGACTGATGAAGTCTTTACTGGCAAGGGATTTATATGAACCTTCCTGTTATTATCAGGTATCGAATGAGGATGATGATATTATTAAAAAGGCAATTAGTGTTATTGAAGATAAAACGTCTTATGATAAATATTTGAAAGTGCCTTCCACTACTATAGAATAAATTCACAACAATGGAAGAAAATCAGCTGGAAAAAAGTATTGTGGAAAAGATTGACCGGACTATAGCGCAGCTTTCGGAGAAGGAAAGTTACAAGCATGTTTGTTATGATCCCCGCTGGTCTGACGGACCTGTGCCTATTCCTTCAAGAGAGAAACTCTCCAGGATAGTTGATCTGGTCAGAGAGATTTTATTTCCCGGATTTTTTGGTAATACAACTGTGCATCCCGTAACTATTAGCCATTATATGGGGGTTTATGTGGATAATTTGTTTCGACTTTTAGTTGAGCAGATTTATGAAGGGCTGTGCTTTAACTGTAAAGAAGAAAATTCCGATAAAAGGGATGCTCATCATGAGTCGGCACGAAAAATTTCTTCTGATTTTATATCGTCTCTTCCTGAAATAAGGAGGAAGATGGTAAAAGATGTTGAATCTACTTATGTAGGAGATCCTGCTTCGAACAGCAGAGGGGAAGTTATTTTTTGCTATCCCGGTATTCTTGCTATTTCAAATTATAGAATAGCTCATTGTCTTTTAGAATTGGGAGTTCCTTTGATTCCTCGTTTTATAGGAGAAATGGCACATTCAGAAACAGGAATTGATATTCATCCGAAAGCTCAGATTGGGGAATCGTTTATGATTGATCATGGTACCGGTGTTGTAATTGGCAGTACCTGTATAATAGGTAATAATGTAAGGTTGTATCAGGGCGTAACATTGGGAGCCAGAAGTTTCCCTCTTGATAAGTCAGGAAATCCTATTAAGGGTATTCCCCGTCACCCGATTGTTGAGGATAATGTTATTATTTATGCCCAGGCTACCATTCTGGGACGTGTGACTATAGGGAAAGATTCCGTTATTGGCGGTAATGTATGGATTACTCAAAGTGTGCCGGCCAATTCAATAATTATGCAAACAAAAGGAAAAGAAACACCAACTAATGAGAGATTATAAAAAAGTTATAGCTACTACCTATGCAGGGCTGGAAGAAGTTCTGGCGGGAGAGCTTAATGAGTTAAAATACAGGAATATAGAGGTACTCAGGCGTGCTGTGTCTTTTTCAGCATCTCTGGAAGAAATATACAAGGCTAATTATTGTCTTACTACTGCTTTAAAAATTCTTGTTCCTGTCAGAAATTTTAAAATTTCCAGTTCCGAAGATTTGTATAATCGGTGTTTAGAAATTCACTGGGAGAGTTTTTTTGATGTATCAAAGACTTTTGCAGTTCAGCATACTGTGTTTTCTGATATATTTAAAAATACTATGTTTGCTTCTTTAAGACTGAAGGATGCCATTGTTGATCGTTTCAGGCAGGTTGAGAACAAACGTCCGTCTGTGGATACCAAAAATCCGGATGTTGTTATAAATCTTCATATTTCAGGAAACGATTGTAATATATCTCTTGACAGTAGTGGTGAATCTTTGCATAAAAGAGGTTATCGTATTGAAAATCATATCGCTCCTATAAGTGAAGTTCTTGCTGCAGGAATGTTGAAATTGTCGGGATGGACAGGTGATAGTGTGCTTATGGATCCTATGTGTGGATCGGGAACTATTGTTATTGAAGCTGCAATGATGGCCTCTGGAATTCGTCCTGGAGAGGTTGGAAGAAAATATTCTTTTCAGTCATGGGATAATTATAGTCCTGAATTATTCAAAAAAATAGAAGATGATTTACATCACCGTCCATTGAAATTTCCGATTTACGGGTCTGATATTTTAAACCAGAATATTAAGAAATCTATTGTAAATGCACAGGAAGCAGGAGTTGATGATATTGTATTGTTTGATGATGATGATTTCTTTAAGTCGGAGAATAAGAAGAATGTTCCGTTTTTAATTTTTAATCCTCCTTACGGTGAAAGAATGGAAGACGGAGATGAGTTGTTTTATGAACAGATAGGAGATTCTCTGAAAAATAATTATCACGATTGTCAGGCCTGGATAATTAGTACAAAAGAGTGTTTAAAATCTTTAGGGTTGAAACCGTCTAAAAAGATTCCTCTTTTTAATGGTCCTCTGGAATGTAGTTTTAGAAAATATGAGATGTATTCAGGGTCACGGAAAAGGAAAAAACAGGAATAATTTGCATTATGCTGATATTTTTTATCTATATTGTTTTATGACATTGCTGCTATTCGTGAAGGTTCTTTTAAATGATAATTATTATTTTTTTCCTGTGAATATCCTGTTTTAATTATTTCAGAGAGTGTTTTGCGGAGGCGAATGATGTCTTTTTCACGAATAGCTTCTTCAATTTCTTCGTGTAATTTTATTTCTTTGTCCAGTTTTTTATCTGATTTTATTTCTTTGTCCCATTGCTGTTTTTCTGATGGGGACATTTCGTTGTGTATATAACGGTCAATGTCTTCAGTGGTACATTTTTCCATGATAAATTTGTTTCTGTTTGAGGTTTTTTTAATATTAATTTGTATTTTCCAGCTCTTTAAATTCTCTGTCCTGTTTGATATTGTTGATGAGATTTTCTTTGCATTTGTATTTTTTCTTTTTAGCATACTTTTCATTTTTATATCCCATCAGTGTTGCAATTTTTTTTAGGGGAACTTCGTCCATAAATAATTGTAGTGTTTTCTGACAGTCTTTTCCGAGTCTTAAGAAATATTTTTGATATAACTTATACCGTTCGTTTTTTTCTATGGTGTCTATGATATCCTGATTTTTTTTGTTTATCAAATATATGGGTAACTTTTCTAATACGAGAAATCTTGTTTTTCTTTGTCTTAGATGTTTTAACCATAATAATTTGCAAATTGAAAACAGGTATGTTCCGAAAGAACATTTTAAGAAATATTGATTGTCTTTAATCTTGCGATATATTATAATTAAACCTTCCTGAAAAACATCATTAGCATCTTCTTCTATACCGTTGTTTTTTAATATGTATAAATTAATTCCGGGATAGTATTCATTATATATATACTGTAAAATAGAATTGTTATTTTGTAGTATTCCATGAATAATCTTATTGTTAGAATAATGTTTCATGCTATATAAAACTTATTTATAGATAATATAGTGAATTGTTACCATAAAAGCTTTTTTATTAAAATAAAAAAGTAAATATCAGTTGTTTTTATTATGTTAATTTATTTATAACAGAAAGGTGATCTTTATTTTTAAAGTTTTCTTAACATGATATTTTGGTACATTTGTCTCTATTGTAAAATGGGAAATATTTTTTTATTAAATATAAAGTAATGAGTAATCTGCAAATAGCGTTGGAATTGTTGAGTGTCGGAATGGTGACCGTTTTTATAATCCTGTGTATGGTTGTCCTGATTGGCAACGTGGTTGTTAGTTTTGTTAACAAGTTTGTACCGGCAGAAGTGCCAAAGGTTAAGGTTTTAAGAAGAAGAACTTCAGAAATTAGTAGTAAGAGTATCGCTGCTATTGTCAGTGCTGTTAAAACTGTAACAGGAGGCGAAGGTCACGTAACAAAAATTGAAAGAAGGTAATTAAGAAATAAAATATAGATATGAGTAAAGGAAAAATAAAATTTTCATTGGTTTACAGGGATATGTGGCAGTCATCCGGCAAATATATGCCGCGGGTTGATCAACTTGTAAAAGTGGCTCCTGCAATTATAGATATGGGATGTTTTGCACGTGTTGAAACCAACGGCGGAGGATTCGAACAGATAACATTGTTGTCAGGTGAAAATCCTAATAATGTTGTAAGACAATGGACAAAACCATTTAAAGAGGCTGGTATTCAGACGCATATGCTTGATCGTTCATTGAACGGTCTTAGGATGAGCCCTGTTCCTGCCGATGTTAGAAAATTGTTTTATATAGTTAAAAAAGCACAGGGGGTTGATATTACAAGACCTTTTGATGGACTTAATGATTCAAGGAATGTTTTGGCTTCAGTTAAATATGCTAAAGAAGCCGGAATGATTTCTCAGGCTGCTTTATGTTTGACTTATTCTGAAATTCATACTGTAGATTATTATATTAATCTTGCAGATACTTATATTAAAGGCGGGGCTGATGAAATTTGTCTTAAGGATATGGCAGGTATAGGTCGTCCTGCATGGCTTGGTAAAATTGTTGCAGGAATTAAGAAAAATCATCCTGATATTCCTATGGAGTATCATTCTCATTCTGCTCCTGGTTTTTCAATGGCTTCTATATTGGAGGTTTGCCGTGCCGGTGTACAGTATGTTGATGTTGCTATGGAACCACTGTCATGGGGAACAGTTCATTCTGATGTTCTGGCTGTTCAGGCGATGCTGAAAGATGATGGTTTTGATGTCCCGGAAATTAATATGAATGCATATATGAAGGTTCGCAGCCTGACACAGAGCTTTATTGATGATTTCTTAGGTTATTATATTAATCCCAGGAACCGTTATATGAATTCTTTGCTGATAGCTCCCGGATTACCTGGTGGAATGATGGGGTCTCTTATGGCTGATCTTGAGAATAATCTTAAGAGTCTTAATAAATGGAAGATCAAAAATAATGAGCCATCTTTAACTCAGGATGAACTCCTTGTTAAATTGTTTCAGGAAGTAAAATATATATGGCCTATGGTTGGTTATCCTCCTTTGGTTACTCCTTATAGTCAGTATGTTAAAAATCTGGCTTTAATGAATGTTATTCAGATGGAAAAAGGTAAGAAACGCTGGGGTCTTATTGCTGATAATATCTGGGATATGCTGATGGGCAAAGCAGGAAAACTTCCGGGTGATATTGCTCCTGAACTTAAAGCTATTGCAAAAGAGCAGGGTAGAGAACAATTTACTGATGATCCTCAGAGTTTATTCCCTGATGCCATTGATGATTTTAAAAAGGAAATGAAAGAAAAAGGATGGGATTTTGGGCAGGATAATGAAGAATTATTTGAGCTTGCAATGCATCCTGAACAATATCGTGCGTATAAATCTGGTGCTGCAAAAAAATCATTTGATGAAGATCTTGCTTTAAAGAGAAAAACAGGTGCCGGGTTAAATAAGGGTACTGATAAAATGGAAAGTGTTTCGGGTGAAGCTTCTGTTGAATCAATAAAACCTTCAACTCTTTATGTTGATGTAGAAGGTGAAAAGTTTAAAGTTTCTGTCAGTTATGACGGTAACGATCAGGCAGATCAGTCATCTGCTGCACCTGTAGCTGCAGATTCTGCTACTCAGGGTGGTGCTATACATGATATTCTTGCTCCTCTTGAAGGAAAATTTTATCTGACGAAAGAAAGTTCTGAAACTGCGCTTGAGGTTGGAGATCATATTGAAAAAGGTGATTTAATCGGTTATGTTGAGGCTATGAAAACTTTTAATGCTATCCGTTCTGATAAGGCAGGAAAAGTTGTTGAAGTTTGTTTCAAGACTGGTGCAGATGTTGAAGAAGATGATATTTTAGTGAAAATTAACTGATTATATGGATATTCTAAATAAATTATATGAAATGACTGCGTTTGGGGCTATTTTTGGTAACCCCGGATATGTCGTCATGCTTCTTATTGGTTGTTTGTTGTTATATCTTGGAATAAAGAAACAATATGAACCTTTGTTGCTTATACCTATTGGATTTGGTGTTATTCTGGCTAATCTTCCAAGTGGTGGAATGGGCGTAGTGGATGCATCTAATATTCAACTTGCAGATGGTCGTTATATGAATTTTTTCGAGATAGCTCATGAATACGGAATAATGAATTTGTTATATTATTCTTTGATAAAAACTGGTTTACTTCCTCCTATTATTTTTATGGGAGTGGGTGCTTTAACCGATTTTGGGCCGATGTTAAGGAATCTTAAACTTGCCTTTTTCGGTGCAGCTGCTCAGCTTGGCATTTTTATAGTAATATTTGCGGCTATATTTTTGGGATTTACGCCAAAGGAAGCTGCTTCTCTTGGAATTATAGGTGGTGCTGACGGGCCAACAGCTATTTATACAACTATTAAATTAGCTCCGCATCTTTTAGGACCAATTGCTATTGCTGCATATTCTTATATGGCTCTTATTCCGGTTATTCTTCCTTTTGTATCTAAACTTTTGTGTTCAAAGAAAGAATTGATGATTAACATGAAGGATATGGATCGTAAATATCCGCCTAAGGTGAAGATTAAGAATCTTCATGTGGTTAAAATAATTTTCCCTGTTCTTCTTGGTATCATTATTTGTATTTTTGTTCCTTCATCTGTTCCTTTGCTGGGAATGTTTCTTTTTGGTAATCTGGTTAAGGAAATTGGTATTTCAGTGGGACGTTTAAGTGATACAATTACCAATGCAATTATGAATACGGCTACAATATTCTTAGGACTTACTGTAGGTGCTACCATGACAGCTGATGTATTTTTGAACTGGAAAACAATTATGATTCTGGTTGGTGGCTTTTTAGCATTTGCCATTTCCATTTTTGGTGGTATTACCGCTGTTAAAATCACGAATTTATTTAATAAGAAAAAGATAAATCCTTTAATTGGTGCTACCGGACTGAGTGCAGTTCCTATGGCTTCGCGTGTTGCGAATGAAATAGCTCTGGAGCATGATCCTTCTAATCATATTTTGCAATATTGTATGTCAAGTAATATTTCCGGTGTGATTGGTTCTGCTGTGGCAGCAGGTGTTCTTATTTCTTTTCTGGGATAATTTTTGATTATTTCGAATTATGGTAATATTAAGACTGTAAATTTTAAGTAATTTTAAGGACATCCTAAGTTTATATTTAGAATGTCCTTTTTTTTGAAGAAGAAGTTATTAAATTTGAGCATTATAAAGGAATGTTCTTTTTATTGCATTCTTTTTTTATAAATGATTAATTTCAGCGCTTAGAGATTTGGTGCTGTTTAAAAAACAGGAGGTAATTATGAATGTAGAAATTAAACAAATTGCGGAGAGAATAAAAGGCTTGCTGGAGGTGATGGATATATCGCATGAAGAATGTGCAAAAACATGTCATATTACTGTGGAACAACTGGAAAAATTCGAAAGTGGCAATGTTGATATTCCTGTTGGTTTTTTGGCTTCACTTGCCTCTTCATGTAATATGGAATTGTATACACTTGTTACAGGAGAAGTTCCACGTATGCATTCCTATTCCGTTACAAGAAAAGGTACAGGATCTGTTGTTAAAAGACGAAATGAATATGATTATCAGTCATTAAACGAAGGTTATATAGGAAAGAAAGCTCTTCCTTTTATAGTTACAGTAAAACCAAATGATATTGATAATACGGTTCCTTTGTATCGTCATGAAGGTCAGGAATTTAATTTAATATTGGAAGGCAGACTTAAATTAGTAATAAATAGTAAGGAATTTGTATTGAAAGAGGGAGATTCTATATGGTTTGATTCTTCTTCGTTTCACGGAATGAAATCTTTAGATGATAAAGAGTGTAAATTTCTTGCTATGATATTTAAATAAAATGAGATTAGTTGATCGTTTTCTTGAAAAAAGTGAATTTTCAGATACTGAGGATTTTCTTAAAAATTTTAAAGTAAA
>Ga0172377_10003542_pt1 | contig 16046 bp, 13 predicted proteins | sample Pumphouse3metaG_FD_119749 | JGI IMG/M metagenome (GOLD analysis project Ga0172377, IMG submission 119749) | Leachate microbial communities from a municipal landfill in Southern Ontario, Canada - Pumphouse #3 metaG | ecosystem: Engineered > Solid waste > Landfill > Unclassified | place: Canada...
CAAGAAAATGTTTGTATGTTTCGGAAAAATCCTGAATGTTCATGAATGCCTCCTAAATATTTATACATTTTTTGTATTTTTCATTCAATAATACTTGTAAAAATTTTTAAACCAATGTACATAGTATGAAAATGTTTTTACAAGATGACGATTGGGGAAGGAATTGCCATCGCGATCTTGCCGGCTTTGCCGGTACGAACCAAGGAGAGTGGATATGAAGAAACCATTGGTTGTTTTGGTGGTGCTTCTCGGTCTGGGAGTGATGGGGTTTGCCCAGGGTTCCCAGGAAAGCAAGCAATCCGCGCAAGCAACGGGGACGCCGAAGAATTCCGACATTCTCGTTGTCGGACGTCTCAACGATGCCGCGTATCTTGACCCCAATGCGCCGACCGTCGGCGGTGCGGAAGTCAATGTCACCCAGCAGATTTACGAAGGTCTGGTGACGGTCAGCGATGACGGGACGACGATCATTCCGTGTCTTGCCAGCGACTGGACGATCAGCGATGACGGTCTGACCTATACGTTCAATTTGGTGCCGGGCGTGAAATTCTCGGACGGAACGCCGGTGACCGGGCAAGACTGGGAATGGTCCCTGCTTCGTGCGCGTGACTTGGAAACGAGCGCGTACCGGTTCATTGCGGAAGCGATCCAGGACGTCAAGGCGACAGACAACCAGGTGGTCATCACCCTCAAGTATCCGTGGGCTCCGTTCCTCGCCGATCTTTGCTGTTTCAACATGGTCGTCGGTTCGAAAGCCCATTACGATGCGGTAGGGGAGGAAGCATATCTGAACGATCCGATCGGAACCGGTCCGTACATGCTGAAGGAATGGAAAAAGGAAAACTATATTCTCCTTGAAGCCAACCCGTATTACCGTGTGGCGGGACTTCCAAAGACGAAACAACTGAAATTTCAGGTCATCAGCGACGACAATACCCGCATGATGCAGCTTCAGGCGGGCCAGGTCGATATTTGCGGCGACGTACCGTTTACGCTGGTCAAGCCCTTGGAAAGCGACAAAAACGTCACTGTCCAGATTTTCCCATCGACGCAGATTCGTTACCTGATCCTCAACACGACCAAAACGCCGTTCAGCGACCAAAAGGTACGGCAGGCGTTGGTCCATGGTATCGACAAGCAGGAAATTTCCGACCTTGTCGCCGGTGAGTTCGGTGCACCTGTCGCCGCATTGGTATCCGAGGCCGAAGGGAAGTGGTTCAATTCACAACTGAAGGTCGCCGATTATGATCCCGAACTGTGCAAGAAGATGTTGCAGGATGCGGGGTATACGTTGCCCGTTCCGTTCACCATCAGCATCAGGTCCGGCTCCGCCATCTACGAACAGATCGCGACACTTCTGAAAAGTCAGCTGGACAAAGCCGGTTTCGATGTCACCATCGAGCAACTTGAACGCGCTTCCATCAGCGCGAAGTACACCAGTCTCTCCCATCAGGCGACGATCCTGCAGTGGATCGATGACATTACCGATCCTTCGGGCATCACCGGTTGGACGGTCGACTACGATCAGTGCGACTCATGGTATACGGGATTGAACGACGTGGCGTTGGATGAACTGAACACCGCGGCGAACAGGGAGATGGACGAGACGAAGCGGGTGCAGATGTATTATGACATCCAGCAAAAGGTATACGACAACGCGAACGTCATTCCTTTGTTCCGCAACGGTTTCGCTTACGCCTATGACAAAAACGTGAAGGGACTGTACGTCAGTCCGTTCTCTGTGGTGTTCTACAAGAACGTCATCAAGAACGTAAAGTGACGATTTTTCGGCGGGATGCCTTCTCGGCGTCCCGCCGGTTTGGTTTTTCTGAAAGTGGGTGCGTATGAACCAATTGAATTACATCATAAAACGAATTCTTCAGATCATTCCGGTGTTGTTTCTCACCACTGTTTTGATCTTTCTGATGATCCATCTGATCCCGGGCGATCCGGCTCGTCTGATGCTTGGGGAGAAGGCCACCGATTCCGCGGTGGCCGCGCTTCGGGAAAAAATGGGGCTGAACGAGCCGTTGACGACACAGTATTTCACGTACTTGAAGGGATTGCTTACTTTTGACCTCGGTACGTCGATCACCTACCAGCGTCCCGTTTCCCAGATGCTTCTCGAACGGATCCCCGTGACATTGTCCCTCACCTTGCTGAGCACGCTGCTCTCACTTTTGATCAGTTTTCCTCTCGGATATCTGGCCGGCATCCACAAGGACGGCCCAGGGGACCAAATCGTTCGAGGTTCCGCATTGGTCGCCATCGCGATGCCTTCCTTTTGGGTCGCTTTGTTGTTGATGTTGTTGTTTTCGGTGCATTTGCGCTGGCTTCCCGCCGGCGGATGGGGTTCGACGCCGCTGCAACATCTTCAGGGGTTGATACTGCCGGCGCTTACCCAGGCCATTGCCACCAGCGCCATTCTGATCAGGAACATCAGAAATTCCGTCGTCGAAATTTCTGTCATGGATTACGTGGATTTTGCGCGCAGCAAGGGGATCAGCGAACGAACGGTCAGGGACAACCACATCCTGAGGAACACGCTGATTTCCACGGTCACATTGCTTTCGATGCGAATCGCCTACATGCTCGGCGGAAGCGTCATTCTGGAGACGATCTATTCGCTTCCCGGCATCGGGAAACTGATGGTCGATTCGATTTTCGGACGGGATTACGTCGTCGTCCAAGCCTTGGTATTCCTGTTCGCGTTTCTGGTGCTGGTCATCAACCTGTTGACCGACATCTTGTATTCCGTGCTTGACCCGCGTGTGCGTTTTTGAGGTGACGATATGATACGAGAACGAATTTTCATGAAACGCAGAAATCTGCCGCCCGCATTGGTCGCGCCCTCAATGATTGCGGGGATTGTCATCGTTGCGTTTGTGTTTTTTGTTGCCTGTTTTCCCCAGGTGTTCACCAAGTTTGACCCGCTGGAAGTAAATACAAAGGCGAGGATGCTCGCTCCGTCCGCAGGACATCCGTTCGGTACGGACAACTATGGCCGTGACATATTCTCGCGTGTCGTATACGGTACTGCGATCGATTTGAAGATTGGTATTTTCGGCATGATGATCCCGTTGGTCACCGGGACGTTGATCGGTCTGGTCTCCGGATATTACGGCGGGGTGTTGGACAGCATCCTGATGCGGGTCATCGATATTTTCATGGCGTTTCCCTTCACCATTCTGGTCATCGCCATCATGACGATCCTCGGTCCCGGAATCCAGAATGTGTTCATCGCGCTGTGGCTCGTCGGATGGGTGGATTATGCGAAACTTGTCCGCGGAGATACGCTTGCGGTGAAAAACGCCGAATACGTCCAGGCCGCGAAGGTCGCCGGATTCTCCGACCGAAGGATTCTGCTTCGCCATATCATGCCGAATGTGATCAGTTCCTCCATTGTCTTCGCGACGAGCGATATCGTTTTGTGCATGCTCACCGGAGCGAGCATGAGTTTTCTTGGCCTTGGCGTCCAACTCCCCACCCCTGAATGGGGCGCGATCATGAACGAGGGAAGGGCGTACATCAGTTACGGCTGGTGGATTACGTTCTTTCCCGGTCTGGTCATGGCTGTGACGGGGATCGGATTCAGCATGATCGGCGACAGTTTCGCCGATCTGATCAGGACGAAAAGGATATGAGTATGGAAGACGCATTGCTTGAAGTGAAAGATCTTCGCGTGGAGTTCCAGGGCAAACAGGAGACGGTGAAAGCGGTTGACGGAGTAAGCTTCGCCATAGGGAAACACGAAACGCTCGGCATCGTGGGAGAATCGGGATGCGGAAAGAGCCAGACATGCAGGGCCATCCTCAGGTTGATCAAGAAACCGGGGAAAATCGTCGGCGGACAGATTCTCTATCAGGGGCAGGACATCGTCACCATGTCGGAACAGCAATTAAGAAACATCCGAGGCAAAGAAATCAGCATTATTTTCCAGGAACCGATGACCAGCCTGAACCCCGTGATCTCCATACGCAAACAGATGATGGAGGCGTTCTGCCATACCACGATGAGTGAAGAGGAAAAATACCGAAAATCCTTGGAGATGCTTCGTTTGGTAGGCATTCCCTCGCCGGAGGAACGCATCAACGGCTATGTGCACCAATTCTCAGGAGGAATGCGCCAAAGGGCGATGATCGCCATAGCGCTCTGCTCTCATCCGAAACTGCTCATAGCCGACGAGCCGACGACCGCTCTCGATGTGACGATCCAAGATCAAGTGATGAAACTGCTCAACTCGCTGAAACGGGAATTGGACATGAGCGTCATTCTCGTCACCCACGATTTGGCCGTCGTCGCGCAAATGTGCGACAACGTCGCGGTGATGTACGCCGGAATTGTCGTGGAAAAAACGGATGTCGTGACTTTGTTCGCGAAACCGCGGCATCCTTACACCTATGCGCTGATGGGTTCGATTCCCGATCAAAGCAAAGTCGGATCAGACTTGGAGGTAATCCAGGGCAATCCCCCAAACCTTGCAAATCTTCCCCCGGGTTGCCCGTTCGCTCCACGATGCGGCTATGCCGACGGGATATGCAAAAAGGAACGGCCAGAACTCAAGGAGATCGAGAAAGGGCATCTGGTACGATGCCATCATCTTGAAAAAACACGGTTGTTCTCAGGAATCATCAATGAACCCGTGAAGGGAGGAGCTTGAACCATGAAAGAACAATCGACTCCGTTGGTGGAAGTGAGGGATCTGTGCATGTGGTTTCCGGTGAAGCGAAGCATCGTCGATTCGCTCTCAAGAAAACCGAAACGATACGTGAAAGCGGTGAACAACGTCAGCCTCACGGTGGAACAAGGGGAAAGCCTCGGTCTGGTAGGGGAATCGGGATGTGGGAAAAGCACATTGGCGAAGAGCATCATCAGATTGTACGAGCCGACGCATGGCAACATCCTGCTGAAGGGCGACGACATCACTCACCTGAAGGGGAAGACGCTTCGGGAAAAACGAAGCGCGATGCAGATGATTTTCCAAGATCCCTACTCATCGCTCAATCCGCGGATGACAATTTATGAGGCAGTCGCCGAAGTGCTTTCCGTACATCATGTCGTTCCGAAAGATCAGATCCGCGAGGAAGTGGAACGGCTGCTCGGTCTGTGCGGACTGGGAATGGAAGTTGCGGACCGTTATCCGGGAGAATTCTCAGGGGGACAACGGCAACGGGTCGGCATCGCCCGCGCCTTGGCGGTATCCCCCGACATCGTCCTTGCTGACGAGCCGGTGTCGGCGCTGGACGTATCCATCAGGGCCCAGATCATCAACCTTCTGTCCCATTTGCAAAAAGAACTGAATCTGACCATCCTCTTCATTTCCCACGACCTGCATCTTGTCCATTACATTACCAAACGGGTCGCGGTGATGTATTTGGGGAAAATCGTGGAGATCGGACCGACTTCGTCGGTTTTTTCAAATCCGATGCATCCGTACACGTCGATCCTGATCCAGGCCGCGCCGGTGCTGAATCCGCTGGATCGGGAACGTTCCTCCACCATCAAGGGGGAACCGCCGAGTCCTTTGGATCTTCCCAAAGGATGCGCTTTCGGACAACGTTGCCCCTACTGTACCGAAGAGTGTACGATGAAAGAACCAGTATTGCAAAATGCAGGCGGCGGACAATACGTCGCCTGCCATCATCCGTTGCATAAGGAAGAAGTGAAATGAGACTCGCGACAATGACATGGCCGGCCGTACAGCGTTATTTTGAAGATCACGACATGGTGCTGTTCGCACTGGGAAGCATCGAATGCCACGGACGGCATAATCCTCTCGGGACGGACTACCTTGTCCCCGATCATCTCGTCTCGATGGTGGAGAAGCAAAGCGACATTCTGGTCGCGCCATCGCTTCCCTATGGGAGTTGCGACTATTTCACGGGGTTTCCGGGTACGGTGAGTCTTGGAGGGAATCTGCTTTCCCGGCTGTTGGGGAAGATCACCTCAGATCTGTACCAGTATGGCGCAAGGAAATTCGTCATTCTCAACGGACACGGGGGAAACAGCCCCGCAATCGAGGAAGTGGGGTACGCGTTGCATGACAAGGGTGCATTGCTTGCCGAACTGAATTGGTGGAAAATGGCGGGACAGATCAACAAGGAATGGGCCGGCGGCCACGGCGGGGCGGAGGAAACCGCGGCGGTGATGGGGATCAATCCCGCATGGGTCGACGCATCTGAATTGTCCTCCCCAAACGGCATCTCGTCGATCGGAGACGGATTTACGGCAAGCGGACTCCATACCCAACGTATGGACGGGGTGGACGTTGTCATTCCCCGACGTGTAGCCGGAACGACGGAGAACGGTTGGTGGGGACCAGACGAACCTTCGACCGCTACAAAGCAGTGGGGCGACGAGATGCTCGAAGCTGTCGCCACGTACGTGGTGCGGTTCATCGAACGGTTCAAGGAGTGTCATTGTGCCTGAGACGGTCACTGAAGCGATCAAAAGCAAAATGGAAGAAATGTCCCCCATGTATCGGAACATCGCATTGTATTTGTTGGACAACATGTACAGTCTGGGGCTCGTTTCCGTAAACGAGATGAGCCATATGCTTGGCGTGAGCAACGCGACGGTCGTGCGGTTCGCACAGTTCCTCGGGTTTTCCGGATACAAGGAAATGCGCGAATGCGTCAGCCACGAGATCAGGAGCAAAAACAACGACGAGAAGAAGGTCGCCTTGACCAAACTGGATGAACTCCCGTTTTCTTCCCAGATAGACGAATTGTTTGCGAATGAGATTTCCAACATTAAGGCCTGCCAAGAACGGATCAAAGCGGAAACGCTTGAGCATGTCGTACGCCATATCGGGGAAGCAAAGAGAATTTTTGTCGCGGGCTTCGGGGCAAGTTCCGACGTCGCCCATCTGTTCGCCAGACAATTGGTGCCGCTGGCGCAAGGAACGGTATTGTTTCTCGGAGGATCCGTCTCGGATTATTCAACGGTTCTCCAACAGATCAACGACGCGGATTACCTGATGGTCCTTACGTTGCCATCCTATTCTCCCGAAGCATGGCAGGTCGTCGATTATGCGAAAAAAAGACACGCAAAGGTTTGTTTGTTCACCGATTCACCGTCGTGTCCGATGTATCCCTTAAGCGACGACGTCGTCTTCTTCGGAAGAAAATCCTTGCTTTCCCTCAATTCCTATGTGGGGTTCGTAGCCGTCGCCCAAGTAATGAAGAACCTGCTTCTCGTCCAAGGAAAAGGGCAGAGAATGCAGAACCTCGAACAGGTGAACACAGGGGAAGCGGAAGGATACCAGTTCATAAAAACTCATATTTCGTGATAAGAGGTAGGTATGAAGAAAGTATTTGTCAGTTTGGATACGGAAGGACTTTCCGGCGTGACCAGCTGGAAGGAGATGGAAAGCGACCCGTCGTTCGCCGGTAAGGCGTATATACGGGAACTGGGATGGATTCTGGATGAATTATTCAAATCGGACCCGGAAATCGAAGAAGTGACATTGTGCGATTCCCACAGCAGGGGGGAGAACCTTCCTTATGGGGCATTCGCCGACAAACGGATCACATTGGTTGAAGGATATCCTCGTCAGGATTATATGCTCGCAACGCTCGATTCCTCGTATGATCTGCTGATGCTCGTCGGATACCATGCGATGATCGGGAGCAAGTTCGGCGTTATGGACCATTCCTACAGCAGTTCCGGGCTGTACGAGGTACGGATCAACGGGACTGCCGTGGGAGAGAGCGAACTGAATGCGATGTACGCGGCGCAGTTCGGAATTCCGCTTGGGTTCGTCAGCGGCGACGACATTCTGGAAGAGGAACTCAAAGAAAGCGGATTGAAACCGGTCTACGTGAGGACGAAGGAAGGGCTCGGCCGTTTTTCGGCGAAGATGTACAGTCCCGATCGTCTCGAACCGGAGTTCCGTAAAGCCGTGCGTATGATGGTGGATCGTCAGAAACGTGCCGGATTTGTCCCACTCAGGCCTACGTCCCCCGTAAAGCTGGAAATGGATCTGGTGACAACCGTAATGGCCGATGCCGTTTCGATGATACCCGGTGTGACTCGTCCGAACGGCAGAACGATCGCCTACGAAAGCTCGTCATTCACCGACATCATGCATCTGATTTTGGTTACCGCACTTCTGAGCGGTAGATTTCGCGATTATGCATAAGAAGGGATTATGAATAAGGAAGAACAGATAGGGTTGATCAAGCGCCTTTGCGACGCAAACGGAATCTCTGGCTTCGAGGACGAAGTCGTCGATGTCGTGAAGGATGCGGCGCGTGGCTTGGGGAAGACGAGCATCGACTCGATGCGTAATGTATATCTGGAACGCAACGGCAATAGGCAAGGACTACCGACGGTGCAACTTGACGCCCATACCGATGAAGTGGGATTCATGGTCAAATGCGTCAGGCCGGACGGCATGCTCGAGTTCATCACCATCGGCGGATGGGTGGCGAGCAACATACCCGCCCATCTGGTACGCGTGAGAAACAGGGATGGACAGTACGTTCCTGGATTGGTTGGTTCAAAACCGCCACACTTCATGACGGAAGCGGAACGCAAGGCTCCGCTCGATCCTTCCCAGTTGTTCATCGATGTCGGAGCGAAGAGCGCCGAGGAGATTGCCAAGGATTACCGGATTGATGCGGGTGCGCCGGTGGTGCCCGAGGCGACCACGACATACGATTCGGTACATGAAGTATTGTGCGGCAAAGCATTCGACAACCGCATGGGATGCGCTTCCATTCTTGCCGCAATGCGTGAACTGGACGGAACGCCCCTGAAGGTCAACGTAACGGGTGCGTTCGCAACCCAGGAAGAAGTGGGGTGCCGTGGGGCCATCGTGACGTCCCAAAGAGTAAAGCCGGATATCGCGATCTGCTTCGAAGGTTGTCCTGCGGATGACACCGTGGTTCCCGCGTACCAGAGTCAGACGGCACTTGGTAAAGGGCCGATGCTTCGTATCATCGACGCAAAAATGATCACCAATCCTCGTTTCGAAAAATATGCGCTGGATCTTGCGAAAAGTCTTGGCATTCCGACCCAGGCGGCGGTACGCAGCGGCGGTGCGACAAACGGTTCTGCGATTCACCTCTCGAACGGAGGCGTTCCCGTAATCGTCATGGGGATCCCGGTTCGGTACGCCCACACGCATTACGGATATTCCTCGTATTCCGACTACGAAAACGGCGTGCGCTTGGCCGTCGAGATTCTCAGACGAATGGATGCGGAAACGATATCGTCTTTCTGAAACAAGCCAACGGACGTATAGCAGTATTCGCATTGCAATCAATGACCGTTTTTCGGTATACCGACGTATATGGAAAAAGCCCTCGAACGCGATGATCGGGCACAATTGCTTGTGCTCGACCTCGCGAGTTTTTGGCTGAACATTTCTGGTTCGGCCATGTCGTTCGCACTTGTCTACCACTATCGGAGAATCTTTGGGCTTCCCCCTGCGAACATCGGATTGTCCGTATCGATCAACACGATCTCCTATTTTATCGGGTGTATGATCCTCTCTCCGGTTGTCCGCGCTTTGAAGCCAAGATATTGCGTAAGCATTTCCTTGTGTGGAATGAGCTTGTTTTTATTTCTTTTTTCCAACTCGACGGCGCTTTCCATCGCGTACACCTGCATCTTCATCTACGGGTTGTTCAACAGTCTTTTATGGCCTGCCGTGGAGATGTGGATATCGCGGGGACGCGAGGGCAGGGCTTTGAGCGCCGCTACGGGAAGCTTCAATTTTTCATGGAGCTTCGGCGCCGGTCTTTCCTCCTACATCGGAGGACTCCTCGTATCCCATTCAACGTATGCAGCATTCCGCTTCACCGAAATCGTCTACGTGGCTACTACGGCTTTTCTGTTGTTCATGTCCACGATCAACCCTACCATCAGGGCGGCGCAAAGCGAAAAGGTACAGAACAGACGGAGCAACGAAACGGACCACAGCACGCCCCTTCGGTTTTTCTGTTGGGTCAATGCGACGATCTCCAATGCAATCGTTTCGATGGTGGGCATCATTTTCCCGCTGTATGCCTTGGATGTACTGGGTATCAGCGAAAAGGAAACCGGTGCGTTGCTCCTGGTACGCGGATTCGCCACCTGCGGTATGTTCGTCATTCTTGGACGGACAAACGGTTGGCGCTTCAATAAAAAACTGATCCTCGCCGTCACGTTCTCCCTCGCTGCAATGTCGTTGTTCGGTGCGGCGATCCATACGAAGTTGCTGTTCATCCTGTTCTTTTTCGGTCTCGGACTGATTCATGCGTGCGCATACAACATGTCGATGTTCCATGGAATTTCAGGAGCGTTGAAACGTTCGAGGCGGGCGGGTATCCACGAGACGATTCTCGCGTTGGGAAGCATCAGCGGAGTGGTGAGCGGCGGGTACTTGTATCAGCGGTATTCCTTTTCCACGACATTGTTCGTCATCGGAATCGTATCGCTCATAGCGTTCGTGGGGGAATGCGTGGCAATGGGAGTGCTTTCCCAGAGGAACGTCGTCTGACATATTGTCACGTGGCGCCGAGCTTCCTGTAGACGGTAAAATACATCGTAAGAAAGCACGCCGTTCCACCGATCAGGTTTGAACACGGTTCGGCGAGAAACACGCCGTCTGAACCGAGAAAATGAGGAAGCAACAACGTGAGCGGAACGACCATGATGACTTTTCTGAACAACGAGAAGAAAATCGCCTGACGTTTCATTTTCAACGATTTGAAGACGTTTTGACCGCTCGACTGAAGTGATTGGAACAGGAATGCGAAGAAATAAAGATGCATCGCATGCGTCGCGTGTTCCAAAACCGTTGCATCGGAACTGAAAATGCGAATGAACATCCCCGGTTTAAGCAATACGAGCACCCAGATGACCGCAGTGTATCCGACGGCCCACGTCGTGGTGATTCTGATACCTTCCTTCAGTCTGTCGTATCGCTTTGCGCCATAGGAAAAACTAAGAATGGGAGAGGAACCGTCGGTGACCGCCCCCACCGGCACTTCAAGAATCTGTCGGACCGAGGAAATGATCGTATAGATGGAAATATACAGGTCTCCGTATTGCGCGAGCATGAAGTTGCAGACGAGAGCGACGATGCTGTTGGTGAATTTCATGATGAAACTGGCGAACCCAAGTCCGACGATATCCTTGATCTCACATTTTCTGACATGACAGAACAGCGCCGGCTTGATCTTCAGTTCCGAAGGCCCTCGAACAAGAAACACAAGGACGATCAAGGCGGAAATACCTTGGGAGATCACCGTGGCGATCGCAGCTCCCCTCACTCCCATGCCCCATACGAAAATGAACAGAGGATCAAGCACGATGTTTGCGACCGCCCCGATAAAAATCGTCAGCATTCCGACGCCTGCGAACCCCTGGGCGTTGATAAACGGATTCATGCCCGAAGCGATCATTGTGGCGACGGTCCCAAGCAGATAAATCCTCAGATACGGAACTGCGTACCGGATGGTAACATCGGAGGCGCCGAAGGCAATGAGTAGGGTACGCATCGAAAGGAGACAGATGATCGTAAGGATCACTCCGCTGCAAAGCAACAGCAAAAAGGAAGTGTTCATCACGCGTTCAGCTTTCGATATATTGCCGCGCCCCCGTTCGAACGAGCAAATGGGCGCCCCTCCGACACCATACAAATTGGTGAACGCGAGAATGAGCGTAATGATGGGAAAGCACAAACCTACACCGGCGAGAGCGGAGGTACCCTCGCCGGGGATCCTTCCGATATAGATACGGTCGACGATGTTGTACAACAGACTGAGTAAGTCCGCCACAAGCATAGGAACCGCGGCCTGAACGACGTTTCGGCTTGTCTTTCCATTGGAGAAATCAATCTGGGTCATAAGGGCCAGTGTATCGAGAAACAACAAAAACGCATATAGCCGGTGGAAAAAAAAGACGGAAACGATGTACACTCTCAGAAGGAGAGGTCATGAACGCCGTAATCGTCTATTATTCGTATTCCGGTTCAACGGAAAAACTTGCCGGCGTCATCGCCCGCCAGAGCGGATATCCCATGGTGAGACTGGAGGTGATGACGCCTTACCCCAAGGGTGAAGAAGCACTGTTTGAAGTCGCCGCATCCGAAATCAAAAGGGATGTCTTGCCTGCACTTAAGCCGATCCACGTCGATTGGAATACCTTCGAAACATTATTCGTCGGCACTCCCAATTGGTTCGGAACGTTCGCCCCTCCCGTCGCTACGTTTCTTGATCAAGTTCCCTGTGAGGGGAAGACGATCGTTCCATTTTGCGCGAATGACGGAGGTCATGCCGGCAACATCGGCGAAGACATGCGCGATTTTTGTCCGAAGGCCCATGTGCTCCCTTGCTTCGAAATCTTCGGATGGAAGGATTCGCAGAAAGCCGTGTCCTTGTGGCTTGCATCACTTTCGTTGTGACGATGAATCCGAAACCAACGGCAGAATATTTGCCTCTTGGGCGAGGACTACACTGTCGAACGCTTTTCTCGACAGATGTGTGTACAAGTCGGATAATTGTTCGCTTGTATGTCCGATCGTCATTCTGAGCACATATTCGTCCACGGCCCCCCGGAGCAAAGAGTTCGCCATGTGGCGGAACGAGTGAAAGGTGATGTTCCTGCGCTTTACTTCTTCCGGGGACAAAATCTCCGATCGTTCCAATGTCTGGTGAAAAATCTCGCAGAAATAGTGGGAGGATACATGCCCTCCTTTCTTGGGACTCCAAAATACAAGCGTTTCTTTCGGTCGATACGGATTCGTGCGGGCGAAATCGCACAATGCCTCACAAAGCGCGACGGGGCAGGGGACGATCCTTGTCTTCTTGCCTTTCGGACGCTTTTCCCCTTGTCTGTCGGCATACGCCCTGTCCACGGTGATCATCCCGTTCCCGACCTGTCCTGCCGTCAATCCCCTGAGTTCCCCGCTGCGCATCCCGGTAAAAAGCGAAAGAAGCGCGGAAAGATATATCCTTTTGTTTGAAACGGTCTTCGCATAAGCAAAATACGCCTTCGTCTCATCGTCCGTCATGACGCCACGCATCCTGTGGCAAACTTTCAACGGAATGATTGACAAGGGGGTACGTAATGGGATTTTCCCACGCCGTTGCGCTTCCTTCAGCGCAAACAGAACGGCTTGCATCGCCATGTTCACCGTCCCTTTGCTCAGAGTGGATGTTTTCACCAGTGTGTATTGTAAATCCTCAAGGAACCCGATATCCACATCCTCCAGCATCATCGTACGGGGAACGATGGGCACCACATGTTTTGACAGAAGGTTGTGACGCGTCGCCATATAATCTTTCGACAGGGATTCCGAATCAAGTGTGATGCGTCGTTGGATGTAAGGACTTTTTCCCCAATCGTAAAACGTCTCAAGGTATTTCCCCACAGGTTCCGTCTCAGGTTTTTCACGAGTCTGCCGTTTTTCGAGGATACGTACACAAATCGCTTCGGCCTCCCGTCTGCTTTCGATCGCATCCTGCGTTTGGTCGCCAAGTTCTTTTCTCAGAACTTCGACGCTCTTTTTTGTCATGCGTTTGCCGGTTTGCGGATCCCTGAACATTACGTACCAAAAAACGCCTCTTCCCTGTTTCACCTGCGTCAACGTGAATGGTTTTCTTCGTCCCATACCAACCTCTAGAATTTGTGCAATTATGTGTTCAATATTACAGATAATATCGTACATTTTCAAAATGGAAAAATCAAGTATATCTATATATATAAAATAAAAATATTTATACATAACATCCTTATTATATACTTACTTGATAAAAGTAAGTATATACAACATTTTTGCTGTATGAATAATATAGGAATATATATTTAATTTTCATAAATACTGCAAAAATATACGATACTAAATAAACAATATATAAACGATTAATATGATTATTATCATAAATAAAAATTATTTTATATATAATAATACAATTAAACATATTCATACTATATTGATTGCATAAGAAATACTTGTATTATATATATGCATATATAAATTTTATAACTATTTTATCGTAAACGTTATTGATTTATTACCATAAATTTGATTAGTTGTAATTATATAAAGAATATATAAATGAAAATACTAATTAATTTATAATAATTATTTACTTTATAATTAATTAAATATATGATACTGTATACGCGTAGCAAAGCAAGGAGATCAAACAGAGAAGATCCAGGACCCTTGGTGGAAAACACTACAGCAGACAGCCGTGCTCAGGATGAGGAAAAACGCTCCAATGCGATCAAACATACCGAAGAACGTTTCGAATCGGATGAGTACGCTACGGGGTGTATGGACGGAAGCCCATGGAATCCCAGGAGGGACGGTTTTGTGTAGACCGAAACGCATAAAAAGAAATTTTGTTATCCAGAAGCAGACCGGTCCCAAGAGTGAGGTAGCTGGATGGCGTTGGATTTCCATCCGATATGAAAAAGGAACAACCGGATGTTCAGACGCAAAAGGGTGCTGGAGATGAAACGGTGTTTGAACTTCTGATCAATTTTTTTACGCCCGTGATCCTTCCAAGAATCACATTCTGTGCGTGAAATGCCGGGCTTTTCATTACATGTAATGACACATTAACATAATATGTAATTATGAAGAGTATTGTCTGATTGTTGCATAAGAAGGGAAACTGCTATACTGTGGGTTGAATAACTAGTAAATTCTTATCATTTCCTTCGTTTGCAGAAGTGACTTGAAGGTTTTGCTAATGCAAGGAGAACTAGTAAATGCCAAAGAACAAGTACAAAGACGTATACCCTTGGAAAGTGTTGGACCAATATCGCGGAACGGATTTCCAAGGGGAGTGGCCTACGATACCGGAGCTTTTTGATCTAAGCACGAAACGGTTCCCGCACAACGCATGTTTCACCTCGATCATTCCGGAAAAAGAGGAATATGATTATACGCAGGCACACGAACTTGCGACGGGAATCGGAAACTATCTGGTCAAACTTGGAGTCAGAAAAGGGGACAAGATCGCGGTTTCCGGAAAAAACAGTCCCCAATGGGCCATTGCGTATCTCGGGATCGCCTATAGCGGTGCCATCATCGTGCCTCTTGATTACGCGTTGCACGACGAGGAGATGGAACGCCTCATGATCTTTGCAGACGTTTCCTATCTTTTTATCGACAAGGATCGGATCGATGCCATAGACAAAGACGGAAAAGTCGGACTGAAAGGCAAATTCTCGTTGGAAAAAGGCGATCCCAACCATCCCTATGTGTTTGATTGTATGGAAAAAGAAGCGCTTCCCCGCACAAAGGCTACGGAAACGGACACGGCGGCGATCCTTTTTACCAGCGGGACGACGGGAACTCCAAAGGGCGTCATGCTGAGTCACAGGAATCTGGTTTCCGATACCTTCATCTGTACGTATTACATGCCGCTCTACGAATCCGATGTGTTCTACGCGATCCTGCCGATCCATCACGCCTACACGATGGTCGCGGTCTTCTTCGAGACATGGTCCGTCGGTGCCTCCTGTGTGTTCGGCAAACGCTTGATCGTAAGCATCATGCTCAAGGAACTCCATGAAGGACATGTGACGATGTTCCTCGGAGTTCCCATGTTGTTCAACAAAATGATTTCCTCTCTTCTGAACGGAATCAGGAAGAAGGGGATCGTCGTCTACGGTTTGGTAAGAATGATGATGGGATTCTCCGGGCTCGTGAAAAAGCTGTTTGGCGTGAACATCGGCAAGAAATTGTTCAGGGGATTGCTGGCTAAGCTTTCTTTGGACACCAACCGCATCTGTATCTGCGGGGCGGGGCCGCTTCCCGCTTCGACGTTCCGACATTTCAATCAGCTGGGGATCGATTTTGTCCAGGGATACGGACTCACCGAGGCAAGCCCCATCACCCATCTCAATCCTCCCTGGCATTATAAAGAAACATCAGTGGGTACGAAATTTCTTCAGGAAGAGGTAAAAATCGTCGACCCCGATGAGGACGGCAACGGATTGATTTACGTCAAAGGGCCGAACACCATGCAGGGGTACTACCACAACGAGGAAGCGACGAAGGAAGTGCTTTCCGACGACGGATGGCTGAATACCGG
>Ga0172377_10003548_pt1 | contig 16027 bp, 16 predicted proteins | sample Pumphouse3metaG_FD_119749 | JGI IMG/M metagenome (GOLD analysis project Ga0172377, IMG submission 119749) | Leachate microbial communities from a municipal landfill in Southern Ontario, Canada - Pumphouse #3 metaG | ecosystem: Engineered > Solid waste > Landfill > Unclassified | place: Canada...
ACGCAATAAATTGCTTGCTCCTTGTCTTGCCATTATATTTTTATCCTTTTTTTAAGTCGTAAATTTACTTTTTTTATGTCAGCTTTCAATGTTGCACGGTCTTCTTACACTGACGGCTAACGGCTACGTATATGAAACGTTAGGGAATTCGAAGCAATTATCTATCAAAATATTACTAACTTTGATGCGAGAGCAAAAGTTTAAATAACCACTTAAACCCCAATGTTTTATATACATTGTTAGGGGCAGTTTTTCCTATTTCCAATTCAATTCAGTTAGCAATTCTTGAATCCACTTTTTTGTTTCCTCTTTACAATTAATCTCATTTGCAGTTTCAAAAATTGAATCAACAAATTCAGACTTTTTATAAAGTTCAATTTTCATTAATGAATGTTTGCTATAAGAGTAAATATCATGGAGTAAGGTATAAAATCCCTTAGTTTCAAATTCCTTTATTTTGCTTTCAAGCTTTTCTTGGTCAAAAGTTGCATTGGCTCCAAAAATAAACTCACCCTTTTTTCCATTTGCCTGAATAATTTTCGAAAATGCATGTTCAACATCATGTTCGGTGAAGTTTTTATCCTTAACTTCGATTGAGTACAACAATGAATCGCCTTTAAAAATATCAATATCACCTGTCTCTTTTGACGATGCGCCACTTTGATTTACTTTGTGTGCAACAACTTTGTAGTCCTTACCTAATCTTGAATAATAAATCTTCTCAATTGCTCCTACAATAATAGCAGACGTTTCTCCTTCAAATGACTTTTCAAGAAACAAATAAATGAATTCATATATTTCTATTAAGGTTGGATTGTATTTTATCGAGCTATCATTTAAGACTTTTAGTTCTGTTATTCTTTCACTTAGCAACTCCAAAGCACAAGATAAATAAGCGAGAGCATCTTTTGATTTCTTTATGGAGTTAAATATATAAATTAGAGTCAGTAATGTTTCTTTGTCTTTTCCTTTCCTTACAGCATTATCTTCACTTAAATGAGTAAATCTTGCAGGTTTATTCAAGAAAGGTTCATTTGAGCCACCCAAAGCATTTTGTAGGAAATCCCTTTCAAATGGGACAATAACATTGTGACATAAACTTCTCGCATCAAATGCTCCGTCAACTGGTGCTCCAGCTTGCAAGGCTATTGGATTTGCTTTTCCATTGGTCGCTTTTGCAAGCAATCCATTTACAAGAACATATTTGTAGGTTTTGTGTGTACCTGTAATAACATTTTTAATTTTCTTACAAATCTCGTCTGATTTGAGGCAACGCTGTCTAAATGCTTTTAATAAAGTTTGTTCTGCATCAGTTTTGCTAATATTTATGGTCATTTTAGGCTATTTCTAATTGATAAGGTTTCTTTATTATGAATTTTTCTAACTGTTCATGAGTAAGATAATCTGATAACATATTTGCAATTGAAAAGCCTAAGTTACATGGTACAGCATTTCCAATTTGTTTGAATATTGAGGACTGAGAACCGCAAAATTCATAATCTTCTGGAAATGTTTGTAAAATTGAACATTCTTCTACTGTCAATCTCCTTAATCTTTTGGGTGCTTCCTTAAATTCAGAAGGGCTGCCCCCTTGCATGATTTTTGAATGATATGATTCGACCCAACTCTCTTTATTTTCATAAAGTTCGTCTTCGTCTATTATAGGTGTTTTGTTACCACCCATCGAAGCAGGTAACGTCGCACAGTATCCATTAATTCTAACAGGTCGTCCCGCTCCATTAAATAGCATTCCTGCGTATGGAGATTTTCTCAAAACAGGGTTGGGGGTCAAAGTAATCTTTGCTTTACAAATGCTACTATTGTTTCCTGTTCCTGCTTTATCAAGTATAGACAACGATTCTCTTACCGTTGGAGCTTTTTTTCTGTAATTATCAAGCATTTTATCTAAATCAGGCACAATTAAAGGATTACTTTTAAATCCAATAAAAAACACCCTTTCTCTTGCCTGAGGTACATTAAAGTCTGTTGCATTTAAAACAACAAAGTTAACAGCATAACCATTCTCTCTAAAATGTTTTAATAATTTACTGCGTATTGGCTCCCATTTACTCAATGAACCTAAAGCTTTAACATTTTCCATTACAAAAGCTTTGGGTTTAACTATATCGACAATCTCAGCAAAACTCCAAATATGTTTGCTTCTCGGGTCGTCAGGATTCATTTTACCAGCAACGGAGAATCCTTGACATGGCGGTCCACCAAAAACTAAATCAACCTCATTTGTGTATTTATGTAACTCACTTTTAAGACTATCTATATCGCCACAGTGAACGTGCTCACCAATGTTTTTAGCATATGTTTCACAAGCGTTTTTGTCAAAATCATTTGCCCATAAAATATCGAATCCAGCTTTTTTAAAGCCAACATCCAATCCGCCTGCTCCTGAAAATAATGATATTGCTTTCATAATACAAATTTAATCATTTTACTTCTCAATTCTTGCACGATGTTTCGGTTTTCTTAAATTGCCCCTAACGTTTGTGTATGCCTATTGTGTTTATTCCTCCCAAATGGGAAGTATAAGCTATTGTGTTTATTTCGCTTTTATGTTTCAAACATCTCATCCAAAGGGTTTTGTATATTTGAGATCTTTTTCTTTGACACATGAGTGTAGATTTCGGTTGTCTTGCTACTTCTGTGTCCCAATAACTCTTGAATATACCTTAAATCTGTGCCTTGTTCAAGTAAATGCGTGGCAAAACTGTGTCTGAGCATATGTGGTGTAACATGTTTGCGGATCCCTGCCTTAGAGGCAGCATTTTTAAGTATATTTGCCACACTTGAAGCCGAATACTTATTTCCAGTGGGACCTTCAAATAAGTATTGTTGTGGTTTGTAAACCAGATAGTATTCCCGAAGTAGAGTAAGTAAATTTTCTGAAAGAAGTGATATCCTGTCTTTATTTCCTTTCGCATCTTTGAGCATGATCAACATCCTTTCAGAGTCAATATCATCAATTCGAAGATTTAATAATTCACTTCGTCTTAATCCCGCCGAGTAAAGAAGCATTAGAATACATTTATGTTTAATGTTTTCGCATGCTTGAATAATATTTTTTATTTCATTTTTACTCAAGACTTTAGGTAAATGATGCTCTTTTCTTGGGCGTTGAATATTATAATATTCTTTTTCCTTACCCAAAACCTTTTCATAATAAAACTTTATGGCATTAATGCGCTGGTTTTGTTGACTGGAAGAGATATTTTTTGTTTTAATGAGCATTAAGATATAGTGGTTGATGTCATCTTTGCTTATATGATCGATATCTTTAAGAGGGAAATAGTCGCGGAAATCAGAAAAGTACCCAATATATGTTTTTTGAGTATTAGGGCTATATCTTTTTTGTGTTAATAAATTACAATATGCTTCCATGATTTCATCCATATCCCATCGCCCCGAAAAATGTTAACTTAAAACCATATTTATTCAATTATACAAAATTAAGCTTTGTAAATCAGAATTCCAAGCGCTTTTTCCGGGCTAAAGCCCGTAGAAATTAGTCTTTAGATCTTTTGCTGCCGCTAGAGTCAATTGATTCTGATATAAATTTTTGTTATAATTTTATTTCATTTTTACTTGGGACTTATGGTTTTGTAATAATCTTTAAGGATCTTAGTAAGCAGAGGGCGATAATAAAGCCAAAAGAAACTTTTTCGCTCATTAATTACTGATTTGTAAAACAAAAAATCAAAGACTTTAATGTATTTATAATGAGATGTTCTCATGGAAATTGGATTATCGGCAAAATCGCCTGCAAAATAAAAGTAGGGGTAATCCTGATTACTTTTAATAACAGCAGGAAAATCTTTTGGGATATTCCATTTTTCCAGTATCGAATCCCCTTTGTTATTGCTCAAAATATGATATTCCGAAATAACATCATTTTTTGGTCCCGTAGAACAGATATCAAACCAAAATGAATATTTTATAACCCTAGGAAGATCATATAGTTCAAGATAGTCCGAATTTGTAATTATCATGGGAATTTCATATTTAAGATGCGTCTGGTTTTCAAGAATTACTATTTTGTCGTCGTTTCGCACAAAAGCTATGCCCGACTTTTTAAATGGCCATTGCTTGTTATTCTGTTCTTTATAATTTCTGACCAGCCAAACCGGTAATTCCTTATTAATATTTGTATCTAAACTGGCAAAGTAGCGACCGGTCCAACCGGACCAATTAATATCGAACTCTTTTTCATATTTTTTGCGTAGATCATATGAGGTTGGGGAGGCAATAATATTAAACTCGTTTATTATTAGCTTTTTTTGGGCTTTCATTAATTTAAGAAACTCTAATTCATTTTCAGTTAAACCCCCATAGAGCAATTCCGATCTTTCACCAACCTTAAAAGGAGATTGCTCCGGTTTTATATAAGGGTACTCACTATGCCACTCAGCCCAATATATGCCGTACAAGTCAATATAGTAAACCATATCATAGTCGTAGGAAAGTTGCTCTAATTCTTTGTTGCTTTTAGATTCTAGGTCGTAGATGTCATAGCCACCTCTTTCATCCGGGAAAAAACCGTAATAGTCATTTCCAGGTAAAAAATTATGACCGTTTGTTTTTACGAATCTGTTATTATTTAATACCCAATTAAAAGATAGATGTTCTTGATAAGTGCGATTTAAAACCGTTTTATCCAAAATAAAGATATCTATTTTTTTCTTTTCGGAATACTTCCAAGCCAACCACATTAATAGGGGAGTGACTATAAATAGAAGAACACATACAATAACAATTAATTTTATAAGTTTTTCTTTCATGCTACAAATATCCTTATTTGACCTTACTTTGTGCTATTCTAAAGAGCTTTCTTTACAGGATAGCGGTATGAAAGCTTGCGCATTTTTGAAGAAAGTCTCAAATGTTACATTATCATTGATGAGTTCATGCAATTTATCATCATTATAGCCAGTGAGCCACATAATTACTTCGTGCAATTCCTCTTTGGTTCTATCTTTTTTCTCAATTTTTGTTAGATAATGTGGATAGATTGAAGCAAATGTCATTTTAGCTATTTGTACATCTTGTCTTCTTGTATCTTCCATCTCTGCAATCTTTCTTATTTTTTTAGTATTCGTAAGCGGTTGTTCAACTTAGACTAAAGGCTAAGATGTGTGTATGTGCTATTGCAATTAAATTTTCGATATAGGAAGTAAAAGCTATTGTACTTATTTCATGTTTAAGTCTCATAGAATTGATCTATACTCCCTTAGTACTAAAAATCTTAGCTTATAATCATATGTGTTCAATTATACAATATTAAGCTTTGCAAATCAGGATTCCAAGTGCTTTTTTCGGGGCTTAAGCCCGGGGTTTAAGTGTAAAGATCTTTTGGTGCCGGTAGAGTCAATTGATCCTGATATAAATTCATATTATAATATTAAATATACTTCTTAAATAAAGTGCTTAAGCTAAGCAGATATTTTGGAGAAATTAAACCCAAAGCACACAGATTCTTTTATTTTCGAAAAATGTGGAAAAATTTGATATTTTTTACTTACTGGATGAAGAAAAGGAATAAATTAAAAGACGAATACTATAAAAGTGTCGATAAAAAAAAGAGAAAGATATGAAAAAACCTTTAAGCGATTTAAAAGTAAAATTCAATGATTTTATGCTTGAAAAACCCGGTACAGAAGAAAAAGCTTGGGGCATGATATTTGATTATTATCATTTTATTCTTACTTGTATGGAAAAAAACAATATTTCTAAAACTGCTCTTGCTTGAAAAACAGGAAAATCCAGATTTGCGATCATACAAATGTTTAATAAAACACCAAATTTTAACGATTAAAAAGATGGTTGAAATTGCAGATGCTGTCGGATTTGAGTTTTCATTGATCCCTGTTAAAGACAGTAAAAAAGACCGAATTTCCCGCAGTTCATCGCTTCCTGAAAATCCGCAGAAAATAAAAGCTCGAATGGAAGTAAACCAAGAAAGAAATGATGAACGATAATGGATAAATATCTTGTGCGAGGAATCATTAAACTCCTAAGCATGACTATAAACGCCAAGTTTTTTTAAATGTAGAATTGTTGAACTTATTAAAGTCGGCGGGGCTTGTTTTTATGTGTGGGAATTATTGCTGCAATATTGAATTGTTTCTTGTCGGATGAAGGTGGGTCTTAGGAGTTTATTTTCTTCTCAATTTCATCGGCTATTTTCACGGTTTGGCAACCGACTGATGCATTGACAAGATAATCTTCATTATTGCGGACAGCTAGAACAAAGGCAGTGAGCTCTTCCATCATGGCATCGGAGAATTCAAACTCAAGGACTTTGGTATTTTTTGTGGAGCTGAGTTTGCGGTTCATGAGATCAGCTTTAAAATCTGTTTTACCATCGGTGCAAAGGATTTCCCGTCGACGAATATCCTCGGCGCGTGAAGCGAAAAGTATGGCTTCGGAGCCATTGGAAAAGTTGATGATGGCGGTTGCTCTGTCTATCTTATCGCTATGCAGAATTTCGCCGCTTGCATGAATGGATTCTATAGAAAAAGGAATAAAATGTGTGATGAGGTCTATATCGTGAATCATGAGTTCTTTCACAATGGAAACATCCACGCCGTAATCGGGAATGAAAGGTCCTTGTCGGAAAGCCATCAATTTCTTGGGAGGAGAGGAAAGTTGTTTTTTTAGCTCTATCAAAACTGGGTTATAACGCTCAATATGACCAATGCCCACGCGGACACCTTTTTGAGCTGCTAAATCGGCCAGTTCTTTAGACTGTTCGGGCGTCTCGGTGAAAGATTTCTCGACAAAGATATGTTTTCCTGCCGCCAAAGCCTTCTTGGCTATATCGTAATGGGCGCTAATGGGGACAACAATATCAAGAATATCGACCTTGGCAATGAGATCATCGAGAGCATAAGAAGTCAAGTCCTGCTCGTCCACAAGCTTTTGGGAGATATTTTTATCCTTGTCGTTAAAGCCTACGAACTCGATGTTTTCCATGGCTAGCCACTTACTAAGGTGCCTGGAGCCAAAACGACCCACTCCAACAATGCCGACTTTTAGAACTTGGTTTTTCATAAGGCTTAAAATAGGGAAATCTTGACGATTGGCAAAAGGATAAATGATAAATTGTAAGAGCAAGGTTTAGAAGGCAGAGACCAAAAATCAGGAATCAGGAATCATTAAAGGCAGGATGACAAAATTATGTCCTATTCTCGTTTTACTGTTTGCAATTTTGTGTGAGGTTTTCATTTATATTTCCTTGTTATTTAAGGCTTGAAAAGATAAATTCCCTCGATACAAAGAAAGGAAATCTATGAAAAAGAATAATGTAATGTTAATGATCCTGGATGGTTATGGTTTGAGCGATAGCAAAGAAAATAATGCTGCGCTTCAGGCCAACACTCCATTTTTAAATAAACTGAAAGCCGAAGAAGCTATGACCGCCCTGGATTGTCACGGTTTGGAAGTCGGACTTCCCGAGGGTGTGATGGGTAATTCCGAGGTCGGTCACCTAAATATTGGTGCCGGTCGTGTTGTGATGCAAGATCTTGTCCGTATTGACTTGGCACTAAAAGACGGCACTTGCGCTGATATACCTGAATACAAGGATCTGATCCAGCATGCTCTGGATAAGGATGTTCCGGTTCATTTAATGGGACTGATGTCCGATGCAGGCGTTCACTCAAATTATAATCACCTGATGCAAATTCTGCTTTCACTTAAGAAAGCCGGAGTAAAAGAAGCTTATGTCCATGCGCTCATGGATGGTCGCGATACGCCCCCCAACAGTGGAGCGGACTATCTTGAAAAGCTGATAAAATTTATGAATAAAAACGACTATGGCAAGCTCGCGACGGTTATTGGTCGCTACTATGCCATGGATAGAGATAAGCGCTGGGAACGTGTAGAAAGAGCCTACAACGCCCTTGTCCGTGGTGAAGGCCTTATCACACATGATGCCGTAGCAAAAGTTAAAGAATTTTATGCAAAAGGTATTACGGATGAGTTTATGGAAGCTATTATCGTGGAAGAGGGTGCTCGCATAAAAGATGGAGATGCGGTATTGACCTTCAATTTCCGCGCTGACCGTGTTCGCGAAATATCCATTGCTCTAAATGATGCATCTTTCAAAGAATTTGAGACTGAAGATCTGAACCTGCATTATGTAACCTTAACACAATATCAAGAAGATTTCCCTTACCCTGTTTTATTTAAGCCACAGAAAATGGATAAAATATTTGGCGAAGTTGTGTCTGATGCCGGATTGACTCAATTGCGTATTGCGGAAACTGAAAAATATGCCCACGTCACATATTTCTTTAACGGTGGCGAAGAAGAACAATATTCCGGTGAAGAGAGAATACTCGTTCCATCACCCAAAGTCGCGACTTATGATCTTCAGCCTGAGATGAGCGCTCCGGAAGTTACGGAAAAACTTCTAGAAGCCATCGAAGCCGATAAATTCAATGCTATTATCCTTAATTTTGCCAATGGCGATATGGTAGGTCATACCGGAATTTTATCCGCAGCCATTAAAGCACTTGAGTATTTAGATGGTGCCATTGAACGCATAGTAAAAGCATTTACCGCCAAAGGTGGCACTGTATTTATTACAGCCGATCATGGCAACTGTGAAACCATGTGGGATGAAAAAAATAATCAACCTCATACTCAACACACATTGAATAAAGTCCCCTTTATTGCGGTTACTCCTGATAACAGCATCAAATCCATGAGAGATGGCGGCAAACTCGCCGATATCGCTCCCACACTCCTGGAAGTCCTGGGCATAGAAAAACCAGAGGAAATGACGGGGGAGAGCCTGATCCTAAAGCGTGAGTGTTGAAAATATTGAAATCCGGATAATCTTTTCCCGACAGAAGTAGAGACGCAGCAGGCTGCGTCTTTTACAATGTTTTGGCAAAATCATTTCTTTCGTGAGATGTATAATGCGGAAAAACAACCCCGACGCATGGAGGGGCTTTCTTGAATATCGAACAAGGAATGTTGATATGTGATTTTCGAAGTTTTTGAATATTGAACGCGGAATAGCGATATACGATTTACGAAATCCCTAATAAAAGAAGGTGAGAAGGTGAGAAGGTGAGAAGGTAAGAAGGTAAGAAGGTGAGAAGGTAAGAAGGTAAGAAGGTAAGAAGGTAAGAAGGTCATCAGGATGATGCCTTGTCTCAACGAAACGCTGCGTCTTTTACAATGTTTTGGCAAAATCATTTCTTTCGTGAGATGTATAATTTTTGGGTTATCCAAAATTCCGTATTTTTATCCACAATGAAGAGGGCGGGTCCAGACCCGCCCGTACATTTTATTTGCGACAAGAAAAAACAATCAAAGGGAATCCTGTCTTCCCGTCGAAAGGCCGTCTTGTATATTTAATTATCTCGTCAAAGTAATCATTTGATCAACTTCGATTTACTCAAATAATCTTCATCTTCAGCATAAGCAAACAACACAGCCCCTTCTTTGATGAGCTCGATAATATCATGAGCTATGTGGGGAGGCAGGGCAGGGCAACCCCAACTTCGACCGAGACGACCATTTTCCTCTATAAACTCTTCGGTGACATAGTCGGCGGAATGAATGACAATATAGCGTTTTCTTGCTCGTTTATTGAAACGACGTTCAAGACCATCTAATCTTAATGATAAACCGTGCTTACCTTCGTAGGTCTCGGCTGTTTTAAAAAATCCAAGTGAGCTTTGGCGACTGCCTTCTATGTTTGAAAAATTTACTGCCATGTTTTCACCGGTATTTACTCCGTGTGAGGTGTAAGTGTAATGTAGCAGAGTCTTATTTTTAAGATCTATAACATAAAAACGTTGGTCGGTTGAGGGCAGGGCAAAGTCAATAATTACAAGCAAATCATCCTTCTCAGGGCTTATCTTTGAAAAGCCGGTCATCGCCATCTTAAAGACTTCAAAGTCCAACACAGCTTCTAGTTCGGCCTCTGAGTAGATGTTTCTGATCTCTTCTACAGACATGAGGGTTTTATTATACATCATAGTTGAACATCCGAATAATAACATGAGTAACAATAGTAATAATACGATCTTTTTCATCCTGAGTTCCTTATTTATTTTTGATCATTTGTAGTAATCCCTGTGAAATGATCAGCCGTTGCGCCGCTTCACCCAAAGGATTAAAAGTATATTTTCTATCTGCGACTTTGATAATCGCTTTTTTAAAGTTTACAATTATATCAAGTCCCGTTGTTATTGTCAATGTATCTTTTCTATAGATTTCCGAAAGATCCTTAATCAGTGCGGGACATTCGATGACAATAAAACCGTTATTGATAGCATTGCGTTTATAGGTTTCCGAGAATGATCCCGCAATAAGCATTTGTATGCCTTTATGCAAGAATGCTGTGGCCGCTTGCTCACGAGAACTTCCGGTGCCAAAGTTAAAACCTCCTGCAAGAATATCACCCACTTTGGTAATCTTTACGAATTCAGGATCGTAATTTTCCATGACGACTTTGGCTTGTTCGGCACCTGTCATGGCATCGTTGTAGGTGTATTTTCCGGGATAAATCCCATCGGTATTCAGGTTATCTTCAGGACAGTAGATCAAATCACCTTTAAGTCTCTCGGGAAAACCGTCAAGAATGGAAACCGAAACTTTGCTTTCTGCTTTTTCCTTTTTTTCTATGCTGTAAACAGGTGAGTGATCTGCTTTTTTATCTGTAAGAATATATCCCTCAACGGCAGACATGGCAACAGTCAGCGGAGATCCAAGGTAGGCCTCGGAATCTTTTGCGCCCATGCGTCCTTTAAAATTTCTATTGGTTGCCGATATCGCAACTTCGCCCGATTCTAATAATCCTTTGCCCAGTCCAATACACATGCCACAACCCGGAGGTAATTCTATGGCCCCGGCATCGAGTAATGTTTGCCAATGACCTTCATTTTCCAGTCGCTTTTGTATCTCTTTTGAAGCGCACCCAATATAGAATTCCACACCTGCGGCAACTTTCTTGCCTTTAATATACTCGGCAGCGGTTTGCATATCTTCGTAACGACCGTTTACGCAAGAAACGAGATAGGCCTTGTTGATAGGAATACGTTTTTCATTTATTTCATCTGCAGAATACATGAGTTTTACGCCATGCGGTCCCGAAACAATGGGAGAAATTGTGCTGACATCCAGGGTGATGGTTTTGGCGTAATAAGCATCTTCATCGGCAAGGACGGGATTGTCTTTCAATTCTTTAATTGTGGCATCGTTAATGCGGGGATGAACATTTTGATCTTTGTCCGATTCCACATGCATAGGGCCACGAGCTTTAATTTGAGCATTTCTTTTTTCATACCAAGAAAGTGTCAGTGCGTCAACCGGGAAAAGTCCGACCAAAGCGCCCCATTCCGTGCTCATATTTGCAATGGTCAGACGTTGCTCAATACTGATATATTGCAGCGCATCACCTTCAAATTCCAGTGCATGGTTGAGGACTTCATCGTGGGGAAAAAGTCCGCAAAGCGCTAAAGCTATATCTTTACCGCTGACATTTTTAGCAGGTTTGCCCGTGAGGATAACTTTTGCGACAGGCGGAATTTGCCACCAGGTTTCGCCGCTAACCCAAAGACCAGCTGCATCGGTTCGGACGATGGGTGTGCCAAGGCAACCCAGTCCGCCGTACATGTTGGAGTGAGAATCGGAAGCTACGGCAAGGGTATTGGGGAAAGCATAGCCTTCATCACACATGATCTGATGACCGATACCTGTTTTGGCCGGATAAAAATCTATGCCATGTCTTTTGGCAAAAGCTTCAATTTTTGCATATTTAGCTAGATTTTTTTCATCACTGCTCTGGACATTATGGTCCAAAGCAAAAACCGGTTGACGAGGATTGGTGATGCTCATTTTTCCAATTTCATTGAATTTGGGAATAACTGCGCCGGTGTTGTCGTGAGTCAATACATGTCTGGGGCGGATCATAACATAGTCGCCACTATGAACCTTTTCATTATGCCCAACTACAAATCCCTGAACGATTTTTTCAATTCTGGTTTGCTGCATGTGCTTAGTCTCCAATTTTATTATCTAATAATAGGTATATTTAATATGAAATTCCATAAAAAACGAAGATGAATTAGCTCTCACAAAGGGCCAATGCAACATAGAGTCACTAAGTCATTTATTGCTTTGATTTATAGTTTGCGAATATTTAGTGCAACTGTGGAAAAATCCTGAATCACTAAGTGTATTAAGCCTGCAATTAGTTTCAAGGAAATCAAGCACCATATTGAGCATAAATCTTACAATAAAGGAATTCGAGCTTTCCTACTTCTCCGCCAGTCTCAAAGAGACTCCTGTGGAGCTGGCGGATTTGGAGGACAAGTGTGTTACTTTGGGCATTTGTGAGAGCAGAAAGAATTTTGAGATATAAATAAAAAACCCCCGTTCCCGAGGGTTTAGTGAGTGCGGAAGGATTCGAACCTTCGACCAACGGCTTAAAAGGCCGCTGCTCTACCGACTGAGCTACGCACCCGTCGAAAAAAGCTCAAAAGTATAAGTAAAATACAAAGCGAAAGCAAATAAAATATTTAAAAAAATTTAAGTTTTTGAATTAAAAATTCTTTTATTTTTTTGAAATGAAGGGATCAGGGTGAAATTATTCAGCTAATTGCTTGAGAGTCTTAGATACATTTGTTTGTTGATTAAGAAAAAAATTACTATCTTTTAAAATGGATATACAAGAAACACCTAAGGTAAAATGTATTATCGGGATCATATATTCTCCGGATAGTGAAATCAAGTCATGTATTAAGCATTTGGAAAAGGTTTTTGGTCCGGCTGATCTCATAAGCCCTGAATATGATTTTGATATCACAAATTACTACGAAAAAGAAATGGGTAAAAATCTTAAACGTTGTTTTGTTTCATTTGATAAGCTTATTGATGCTGATAAACTTGCCGAAATAAAAAGAGTGAGTAATATAATAGAAATGGATTATGCAAAGCGGGATGATCGCAGTATTAATCTTGATCCCGGTTATCTGGATATGGATAAACTCGTTCTGGCTTCTGCTAAATACGGTCGACAAAAGATCTATCTAAACAAAGGTATTTATGCGGATCCCTGCCTGTATTTTTTTAAAAAACAATTTTATTCCCACGAATGGAGTTTTCCCGATTTTACTTCAGGTCTGTATAATGACTATTTCATAAAGGTCCGAAAAGCTTATAAGGATAGCATTAAAATACTATGATCGTTGTGTATATTATATTAGGCATTTTACTATTTTTATTGCTGTTTTTAGCTTTTGTCCTTTTTGTACCTTTTAAAACTTATATACAGGGAAGTTTTCGGGAGGCCGATCTTAATGCTGTGGGGGAATTCTATTGGATCAAATATTTATTTGGTGCTCGTGTAAAATTTCTTGATATGGATAAACTGAAAATATTGATATGGATTTTTGCTATTCCAATTCCCCTTACAATGTCCCTCAAGAAAGAAAAAAAAGAAGATAATAAGCCCAAGAATGAGGAAGCGCGGGCGAAAAAAACGTCAATTGAGGGAGAAAAAAAGCCCCTTGAAAAGTCTGAAGAAAAGGAAAATTTCAGAGAAAGAATTGATGCTATTATTAAGGTTAAGAATGCCGCAATTCGCTTTTATACAAAAAATCAGGCTGATATCCGGAAAATATTCGTGACCTACGTCACATTTTCTATAGAATATTTTGAGTTGGAATTAGGCTTGGGCGATCCCGCAAAAACAGGGAAAATGGCAGGAAAGTTATATACAGCTTTGGCAATCGTGCCTGTGGAGGAATTAGATTTGTCCTGGAACTTCCAAAAAAAGACCCTTAATACTGCTGCAGGAATAAAAATTAGTATGAAGTTCTATGGAATTCTTATTACATTACTGAAGCTTTACAGATTTTACAAAAAGGATAAGTAAAATGACATTCAATGACACTCTGGCAACCTTGCTCGACAAGGTGAAAGCGTTAGCGAAAACCGAGACAGTTGTGGGTGACCCTATTGTGGTAAAAGATACTACCCTTATTCCCATTTCAAAGATCAGCATGGGTTTTGCAACCGGTAGTGGTGAACATGGTGCCGAAACCCGCAAAAATGGTGGCGATGCAGCCGGAGGGGGCGTTACGATAACTCCTATAGCTGTTGTGGTGGTTAGCGAGGGGAAAGATTCCAAATTGCTTTGGCTTGATAAGCAAGATGGTTCACTTAACAAATTATTGGATCTTATCCCAGGTATTATGGACCGTATTGCCCCGGAAAAATAGAAAGGGCGTACTATGCACCGTTTATTAGAAGAAGTTCCATTGTTTGATGGTGTGAATCCTTGTATTTTAAGGCAAATTTCTCAAAAGATCAGTCTAAAGAAATATAAACTGAACCGCGTTGTGGTCACAGAAGCTAGTTCCAACGAATATTTTTATATTATAAAAAGTGGAGAAGTCAGAGTATTCAGGGAAAATAAAGATGGCGAAAAAATCATTCTTGCTATTTTAGGAGAAGGTGAGTTTTTTGGTGAAATGTCAATTTTGGAATCCAATCTTGCCTCGGCGAGTGTTATTACAACACAGGATTCCGAATTTATTTGCATTCGTGACAGGCAATTTATGAGCATGGTGAAAAGAACGCCCTCTATTTCAACAAGAATGTTTTCTAATTTATCGAAAAGAATACGCTATTGTGATGATAGTATAAAAAATCTGAATAAACACTGCACCTGTGATAGAGTTGCTACAGTATTACTATATTTTGCCGAGAAACGCGGTTACAGAAGAAGCAATTCAGTTGTGATCAAAAAAATGCCATTTCAATACAGTATTGCCTCTTTAGCCGGGATCTCACGAGAAAGCGTTTCGCGCGCTTTTAACAATCTTCAAGATAATGATTATATTATTAAGACCGGTAGAGAATTAGTTATTAACGACTATCAAAGATTTTATGAAGACTTTAATAAATGAAAAATTTAGCTTACGCAAGACGAGGCTTTCGTTATAATAATTATAGCTATTACTTGCAAGATCATTTTGGTGAGCGTGTTCAGCGAGTAGCAATAGAGGGCGGATTTACCTGTCCCAATCGAGATGGCACAAAGGGAGTTGGTGGTTGTATCTACTGCAACTCAGAGTCTTTTTCGCCACCGTATTCCGATAGTCGATTTCCTATTTCTAAGCAATTGGAAGAAGGTATTAAATTTTTACATGGACGTTTTGGAGCCAATAAATTTATTGCCTATTTTCAAAATCGCACCAATACCTATGCGCCGCTAAAAAAACTAGAGTCAATGTATCGCCAAGCATTAGAACATCCTCAGGTTGTAGGTTTATCTGTTTCAACACGTCCCGATTGCGTGGATGATGATGTGTTGTCCCTGTTGGCAGATATTAATAAAGACTATGATGTAAATTTAGAACTTGGTTTGGAATCCCTGAAAGACGAATCTCTGATCTGGATGAATCGCTGTCACAGCATGGATGATAGTCTGAAAGCTTTAAAATTAGCAGAGTCATACGGCATTGATGTAACGGCACATATTATTTTAGGTCTGCCCACAGAAACACAGGAAGAAATGTTCGAGCAGCTTAAAGAGATCAATAACTATCCCCTGAAATATCTCAAGCTTCATCACTTGCAGGTGATAGAAAAAACACACTTGGCAGAAATTTACAAGAAAGAAAAATTTCCACTCTTTAGCTATTGGGAATACATAGAATTTATCTCAGACTATATTTCAAGAATAGATCCATCTTTAATATTACAGCGCGTTCACTCTTCATCACCCGATGAATGTCTTGTAGCCCCCAAATGGCCGCATACCACCACGGCTTTTATGATGGATTTGCAGAAGCACATGAGAGAGGGGGAGATCTGGCAGGGAGACAATTATAAATAGAATCCAGATTCCAGATTTTTTAATCAGGAATCATAAATCAGGACTCAGAAATCATAAATCCGGTTTCCTACCGCATACAACCACGGCGTTTATGATGGATTTGTAGAAGTATATGCGGGAGATATAAAAATCTTGTTTCATGACCTTAAC
>Ga0172377_10003549_pt1 | contig 16023 bp, 15 predicted proteins | sample Pumphouse3metaG_FD_119749 | JGI IMG/M metagenome (GOLD analysis project Ga0172377, IMG submission 119749) | Leachate microbial communities from a municipal landfill in Southern Ontario, Canada - Pumphouse #3 metaG | ecosystem: Engineered > Solid waste > Landfill > Unclassified | place: Canada...
GACGGGGGGCCTATAAATTTTATCTTGCACGCCTCGCATGCCTCTGCAAAACCGGGGACTTCTGAGAAGTAGCCGTAGCCCGGGTGAATGGCATCCGCCCCCGTTATAACGGCCGCGCTTATAATGTTGGGCGCATTAAGATAGCTCTCTTTGTTGGGCGCAGGGCCTATGCATACGCTTTCGTCTGCAAGCTTTACGTGGAGAGAGTCTTCATCTGCCTGCGAGTAGACCGCTACTGTGGCAATGCCCAGCTCGCGGCAGGCGCGGATAACCCTTACCGCTATTTCGCCGCGGTTTGCAATTAGAATCTTTTTGAACATTAATTGCTCCATGCCCCGTCATGCCGCATAAAGGCCCGGCAGCGGGCGATGATAGGCCGGAGATGCCCCGGCTTTAAAAGTTTTCGTGGCCCGGTGTTGAACACCACACCCTGCCGCTTGCGGCATCGTAACTATAGGCGCTCTTGCTTTGCGGGCAGGCCCCAACCTCGCCGGATACGCCGTAAGATGAGAGGTTGGAAAGGGCCTCCGGTGCCTTTTCGTTCCCCTGTTTATACATGTTTATGGCGTCTCTAACCTGGCGCAGGTTGCTCTGGCAGCTCAGGCCTTTTGCCCTGTCCATGGGGGATGGGGCCGATCCCACTCCGCCGGGGGTTGCGGGCGCGCTTGTGCCGTTGATATTTCCCGCAGGCACGCTTGTGCTCCCGCCAAGACCGGGGAGGAGGTAGTATCCCATTATCCCTATAATCACTACAACAACAATTAGACCTATTAGCGACCACTGACCCTTGTTGTCTCTGAGCATTATTACACCTCCTGCAAACCTTTAGGATTTTTGCAGCTTAAACAGGTGCTGGCCAAACTCGACGGGCATGCCGTCTTCAACCAGGATTTCAGATATAACACCGTCATGATCTGAGACTACATCGTTCATAAGCTTCATGGATTCTATTGCGCCCACCGCCTGCCCGGTTTTTATGGGCGATCCTACGGAGGCCGTGCTGTCCAGGCTGTGGAAGATGCCTACCATGCGTGCGGTAACGTAGTCGGCGTGCTCTTCTGCCGCGCTTGCAGCTTCTTTTTGCGCGGCCGGAGCCTCTTTTGCTACCGGCACCAAGCGCGGCGCGCGTTGCGGGCGGAGCTGCTTCTTTAGCCGCACGGTTGTTTTTTCTTCCTGGCCGCAGGTTACTACAAGCTCTGAGATCCTTGAGGACCTGAGTATGCCCACCAGTTCTTCAATCTGGGAGATATCCATGTGCCACCGATCCTAGTCTTAATAAAGGCGGAAAGTTACCCTCCCGCAGGTTAATTCTATTTTACCCGTTCCAGATAGGTATCTGTGCGGGTATCCACTTTTACCTTATCGCCTATTTCTATAAAGAAGGGGACTGTTATCACGGCGCCGGTTTCAAGAGTTGCCGGTTTGCCTCCGCCGGATGCAGTATCGCCCTTCATGTTGGCGCCCGTCTCTGCAATCTCAAGCTCTACGGTGAAGGGGAGTTCCACTCCTATTATATTCCCTTCGTACATAAGCGCCTGTACTTCCTGGTTCTCTTTCAGGTATTTTATGGCGTCGCCAAAGACTTCACGTCTCACTGCGTACTGATCGAAGGTTTCCATATCCATCAGGTGGTATTCATCGTCCATACTGTAGAGATACTGCATGGTCCTTCGTTCCAGAACGGCCTGCTCCATGCGCTCGCCGGCACGCCAGGTTTTATCTATTGTTGCCCCGGTCTTTACGTTTTTAAGCTTGCTCCGCACAAAGGCGCCGCCCTTGCCCGGCTTTACATGCTGAAACTCTACTATTGTATAAATTTCGCCATCAACAATAATGGATAGTCCGTTTTTAAAATCACTGGTATCTATCACTAAAATCATCCTCCCGCGCTGGCGGTTCCGGTATAGGCAGCCTGCCTGGCCGTCCGATACCTGCCGCAAGCGTGAAAGATTATAGCATACACGTCACTGTTTTCGCAATAACTTAAGGCTTAGGGCATGCAACTGAGTTGCTTACCGCAGGTAGAAGCTATCCCTCCCGCCCCAATCCCCCGGGCAGAGATGGCTTCTATCTGCTTTAAGGAATCCACGCGTATAGCAGGCAGTCCCTTGCCTATGTTATAATTACTTGTTACCCGGCAGGGCGGCAAAATCTGTGATTCTGATTTTTAAGAGGATATTTCCGTGGTTCAAAAACTTATCTGGCTCTCCATTGCCGGCGCATGCGGCACGCTTGGCCGGTATGCCCTTTGCGAGTGGGTAAAGTCTTCAAAACATGCAAGTCTTCCGCTGGGTACGTTTATTGTTAATATTGCCGGGTGTTTTCTCTTTGGTCTTATCTACGTTCTTGCGGAAAGAAAGTTTAACCTCTCTGCTGAAACGCGTTCAATTATCCTTGTAGGGTTTATGGGGGCGTTTACCACATTCTCCGCCCTTGCCTTTGATACTGCCAGGCTTCTTAAATCTGCCCAGTGGATGCTTGCTGCAGGCAACGTGGCGGCGCAGATTGTACTTGGCATTGCAGCGCTGGGTACCGGAGTATTCATTGCCCGCTCGGTTTAGCACTTTTAACAAAAAAACGCCCCCTTCCGGCGGAAGAGGGCGCCTGTAACATCTGCCTAGCAGAGCGGGGCAAGCAGCTCCATTGCCATTTTAATATCCTTTGCCTGCTGCTCTCCGCTTATCTCGCGCTCAATGGTTAGAGCGCCCTTGTAACCCAGGGATTTCAGCTTGGGAACAAGAACGGGGAAGTTTACCCTGCCCTGACCTAAAGCCTTCTCGCACCCAAGCGAACCCGGCTCTGTGGGATATTCGCCGTCTTTTGCATGCACTCCCAGCACGTACTTGCCAATAATATCCAGCGAGTCCACAGGGTTCGCCTTGCCGTACATTAAAAGGTTGGCCGGGTCCAGGTTGACCCCAAGGTTTCCGGTATCTATATCCTTTATTACCCGGAGAAGCGTTATGGGTGTCTCCTGCCCTGTTTCAAAGCAGAAGAAGATTCCAAGCTTCTTGCAGTACTCCGCCACCTCTTTTAAGGCCTCCACCGTTCCCGCGTAGAGCGCATCTGCCGGGTTTTCAGGGATAAAACCGGCGTGCGTGGTTATGGATGGAACGCCGCAACTTACGGCAAAGTCTGCACCCGCCTTTAGCGCATCCACCCTCATCTGCCGATGTTCCGGCGGAACAAGCCCTATTGTGGAGGGGCCTTCCGTAAAATTCCACCTGGCGGGGCCGGGATAACCCGCCCAGATTGTGGTTACCTCAACACTATACCGCTCCCCGGATTTACGAATAATCTTGGCATTCTCCTCTGTAAAAAGTTCCGGCTTCCAGTTGTTTACCTGGCAGGTGGGCAGCCCAAAATCTCTAACCTTCTCAAGCTCCTTTTCAAAGCCGTCCTCTCTAATACTCACTATAACGCCAAGTTTCAGCTTCTCTTCCTGCACAATAATCCTCCATTGCCAAACTGTTTATATTCAGATTGCCGTGCCGCCCCTTGACGGGAAGCATGGAAACCCTGTGCTCATTCGAATAACTTTCTAGAAGCATGCCTTCAACTCCTCCCCAAGATACTGTTTTTGCAGAAAATCTTAAAGTTAATGCACTGCGGGCTTTTGGGTATACTAAGCCCAATCTGTCAATCTTTTTGGAGCAACAGCTGTTGGATGCAGAAAAGAACCGGATAAAAATAGCTTTTCTTACTTCCGGGAACCCGGAGGACAGGCGTTCCTGGTCTGGGATAGACTACTACATGGCAAAGGCCCTGCAGGAGCACTGCGGCGATGTAGTCTATCTTGGAGATATTACCCCCGTGCGGAGTCTGCTTTGGGGAAAGCTGGCAAACAAACTATCTGAAACCCTTCTGCGCAAGCGTTATGCCTACCTAAACAGCAATCTTCTTGCCAGGGGATATGCAAAAAACGCAATGGAGAAGCTGGCGCTTCAGCATATTGATCTTATTTTTGTGCCGTCGGATTCAACGCTGGCCGCCTTTCTGGAGACAGATATCCCCATAGTCTACCTTTCAGGAACAACCTTCAGGCTCATGCGGGAATACTATCCGCAGTTTACGCGCCTGCTGGGCAAATCTGCCAGGGAGGGCGAGTTTATAGAACAGCGCTGCATAAGTAAATCCAGGGCGCTCATCTACTCATCAAAGTGGGCTGCATACTCCGCCATAAGAGACTATCATGCCTCTAAAAACAAGGTCTACGTACTGCCTTACGGGGCCAACCTTGACCCGGCGGATATCCCATCAAGAGATGAAGTGCTTGCAAGAAAGCTTAAAAGCCCGTGCCGCCTGCTTTTTCTTGGGGTGGATTGGGAGAGAAAGGGCGGCAAGATTGCTTTTGACGCCCTTGTAGAACTTAACAAAATGGGAATAGAGGCCAGCCTTACCGTCTGCGGCTGCACCCCTCCGCACAGCTTTACGCACGAGCGGCTAAGGGTGATCCCGTATCTTAACAAGAACAAGCCTAATGAACGCCGGCAGCTTATGCACCTGTTTCTTACATCAGATTTTCTGCTGCTGCCCACGCGGAGCGAGTGTCTGGGCATTGTATTTTGTGAGGCAAGCGCCTTTGGGCTTCCAATTATCACCACAAATACCGGAGGCGTGGAGGGCGCCGTAAAAGACGGCGTGAACGGGTTCATGCTCCCGCTCTCTTCTGAAGGGCGCCACTACGCAGAGGTGATAGGCGATATACTTGCAGATGTAAACAAATATTCGGAACTTGTAGAATCAAGCAGAGAGGCCTTTGAGGAACACCTTAACTGGGATGCCTGGGGAAGAAAGGCAGCAGGCATATTTTATGCAAACGGATTTATTAAAGATGCCTGATCTTTGAGACGGCGCAGGCGGTAGATATACCCACGGCAATCCAGAATGTAGGGCAGAGAAGCAATCCAAGGGAGGCAACCCCCGCCGCAAGCGCAAGGGGAAATATTTTTGCAAGAATTCCACCCAGCACCATCCCGGCGCCGGCCACCACCTCAAGGGTAAGCCCCCGCTTCATCCCGGATGCTTTAAGGATTATCCCCCCGGCAAAGTAGCCGTACGGAAAGGCCAGCAATATGGTAAAAAAGCCCAGCGAGCTTCCAACAGTACCGGCAATTGCTCCGGCAGCAAGCGCTGCTGCCGCCGCCAAAATAATCCTCTCCGGGCGCACCTTAAAGAGCGCAGAGGCCCTAGATGTACCGCAGGCCCGGCACTTCATTCCAACAGGGGTAGAGACCATGCACTGCGGGCATATGGGTATTCCGCAGCTTGCGCAGGTGAGCGCAGTCTGGGTTTTAGGGTGCTTTGCACAGTACATAACGCCGTCAGACATACATCCTCCACAGGTAAACTTATCATTATAATACGAAAAACTCAAAATCCCGGTCAAGGGCGACCGATTGAAATGTCGTTGCAGCAGGCGGCGGAAATTGCTATACTAAACATTATTATAATAGTGAATTACACGCAGCAAGGTGGCAAGCTCATGGCAAAGAAACCCGGATTTGATACTCTATCCCTACATGCAGGCCAGAAGGTGGACGAAACCGGCGCCCGCGCAGTGCCTATCTATCAGACATCATCGTATGTATTTAAAAGCACAGACCACGCGGCAGACCTGTTTGCCTTTAAAAAAGAAGGCAACATCTACACGCGCCTCATGAACCCTACCTGGGGAGTACTTGAAGAGCGGATGGCTGCCCTTGAAGGCGGGGTGGGCGCGCTTGCCGTATCGTCCGGCCAGTCTGCAGAAGCCATAGCCGTACTGAACCTTGCAAAAGCAGGCGATGAAATAGTCTCCGCCACAAGCCTTTACGGGGGCACATACACGCTCTTTAAATACACCCTGGCACGGATGGGTATAAACGTCCGTTTTGTAGATTCCTCCAGCGCAGAGAACTTCCGGCGGGCCGTTACACCTAAAACCAGGTGCCTGTACGTAGAGACAATAGGAAACCCCAGCCTGAACGTGCCGGATATACAGGCCATAGCCAATGTTGCGCATGAGGCCGGGATACCGCTTATTGTAGACAACACCTTTGCCACGCCGTACCTCTGCCGCCCGTTTGAATGGGGCGCAGACGTTGTTATCCACTCGCTCACCAAGTGGCTTGGGGGGCACGGAACATCTATTGGCGGAATTATTATAGATTCCGGCAACTACAACTGGGCGGGCGGAGGCTTCCCGGAGTTCTCAGAGCCGGACCCAAGCTACCACGGCATGGTCTTTTCAGATGCATTTGGGAAGATGTCTTACATAACCCGCGCCAGAGTCTCCCTGCTAAGAGACATAGGCCCGGCAATAAGCCCGTTCAACGCCTTCCTTATACTGCAGGGGATAGAGACGCTCTCCCTAAGGATGGAGCGGCACTGCAAAAACGCCCTCACCGTGGCGGAGCACCTTGAAAGTCATCCCGCCGTCTCATGGGTAAGCTATCCGGGGCTTGCGAGCCATCCAAGCCATGCCCTTGCGCAAAAATACCTTGCAAACGGCGCAGGCGGCATGTTGGGCTTTGGGATAAAAGGCGGCAGGGAGGCGGGCGCAGTGTTTATAAACTCTGTAAAGCTGCTCTCGCACCTTGCAAACGTGGGGGATGCAAAATCCCTTGTCATACATCCGGCTTCCACAACCCATCAGCAGCTCTCCCCGGAAGAACTTGTTGCGGGGGGCATAACACCGGATTTCATTAGAATGTCCGTGGGTCTTGAGAACGTAGAAGATATTATAGAAGATATAGACCAGGCACTGGAAAAATCGCAAAAGCAACTTACAGAAACCAGGTAAAAGATGAGTACAGAAGGCTCCGTAGGGATAGTTGAAACTAAATATTTCACCTTTGCAGAGGCGCCCGATAAGATGGAACTTGAGGGGGGGCACAAGCTTGGCCCAGTCACGCTGGCCTACGAGACCTACGGAAAGCTTAGTCCTTCCGGCGACAACGCCATACTCATCTGCCACGCCCTCTCCGGAGATGCCCATGCCGCCGGTTACAACTCCCCGGAGGATAAAAAGCCCGGCTGGTGGGATATTATGATAGGGCCCGGCAAGGCCTTTGATACAGACAAGTACTTTGTTATCTGCTCAAACATAATAGGCGGATGCAAAGGCTCCACGGGGCCGGGATCAATAAACCCGGAGACGAGCCAGCCCTACTGCCTGGATTTTCCGGTTGTTACCATAAGAGATATGGTAGATGCCCAGAAGAGGCTTGTAGATTCCCTTGGCATAAAAAGGCTGCTGGCCGTGGTGGGCGGCTCCATGGGCGGAATGCAGGTGCTTCAGTGGGCGGTGAGCTACCCCAATATGGTAAGGCTGGCCGTGCCCATTGCCACCACAAGCCGCCTCTCCCCGCAAGCCATAGCCTTTGACGAGGTGGGCAGGCAGGCCATTATGAGCGACCCGGATTGGGTGGATGGCAAATATTATGGCAAGAGTTCGCCAAGCCACGGGCTCTCCATAGCCCGCATGGTGGGCCACATAACCTACCTTTCAGATAAGAGCATGCACAAAAAGTTCGCCCGAAGGCTTCAGGATAAGGCGGAGTACGATTATGATTTTGTTACGGATTTTCAGGTGGAAAGCTACCTTAGATACAAGGGAGACGCCTTTGTAAAAAGGTTTGATGCAAACTCTTACCTGTATATTACAAAGGCCATGGACTATTTTGACCTGCCGCAGACTTACGGATCGCTCAAAAATGCCTTCATGCAGGTTAAATCCAAGTTTATGGTAATCTCGTTCACTTCAGACTGGCTTTTCCCGTCATACCAGTCAAAAGAGATAGTGAAGGCGTTGAGGCAGAACGATATAGACGTTATCTACACAGAGATAAAGACGGACTGCGGGCACGATGCGTTTCTGCTGGAGAGCGAGCAGCTCACCCGCCTTATCTCCAATTTCTTAAAGCACGGCAAAAGAAGGACCCAGCAATGATGGCTCTTGAAGAGATAACTCTCCCGGAGGATGGCACGGTTGTACGCCTTGCCCCGGAGCACAAATTTATAATAGATATTATAGAGGACGGCAGCCGTGTGCTTGACCTTGGGTGCGGTGACGGCGACCTGTTGAAAGCGCTGAAAACCAAAAAGAATATCCGTGCAGAAGGCGTGGAGCTTTCTGAAGAATGTATTCAGGCATGCGTGGCAAAAGGGCTTTTTAATGTGCGTCACGGCAACCTGGATGAAGGCCTTGCGGATTACGATGATAAATCCGTGGACTATGTGGTGCTCATGAACACCATACAGGTGCTGCACAGGCCGCTCTTTCTTATACAAGAGATGGCGCGCGTAGGCAAAAAGTGCATTATAAGCTTCCCCAACTTTGCTTACTGGCGGGTGCGGTACCAGCTTGCGGTGCACGGACGCATGCCCAAAGGCCCCCGCATACCCTACGAATGGTACGACAGCCCCAATATCCACCTTACCAGCATAATGGATTTCCGGGATTTCTGCCGTACAGCCAACCTTAGCGTGCTAAGGGAGATACACCTGCATACCACGGCCCGGGGGGAGTGCAAGATTGTCCGCCTGCTCCCCAACCTGTTCTCTGACGAAGCCATCTTCCTTGTAGAAGAGTGCCGCCGCTAGTACCCCGCCAAATTAATTATGGCTGATGTTCCCGGGGCAGGCGGAGTAATCAACGTGGAGATTGGCAATCAAATATCTGCCATACGGGCCAGGGCGGAGTCCATCTCAGAGAAGGTATCGGCGCCGGCAAGCTCTGACCTAAGGTGAGCCGCGCCCGGCATGCCTTTTATGTACCATGCAGCCTGCCCGCGCATCTCCCGGATGCCCTTCTCTTCTCCGTGCAGATCTACTATCAGCCTAAGATGCTCGCGGGCAACCCTTACCCTCTCTGCGGGCACAGGCTCCGGGAGCAGTTCCCCTGTGAGCAGAAAATGTTTTGTACGAAGAAATATCCACGGGTTCCCAAGGGCTGCGCGGCCTATCATCACCGCATCGCACCCCGTCTCATTAAACATGCGGGCGGCGTCTTCCGGGGTGCGGATATCTCCGTTGCCTATGATTGGGATGCTTACAGATTCCTTGGCTTTGGAAATAACTCCCCAGTCTGCAGTGCCGGAGTAGTGTTGTGCCGCCGTTCTGCCGTGGATGGCGACCGCCGCCACACCGGCATCTTCTGCTATGCGGGCAACATCCGGGGCAGTGGTAATCCCTTCCGACGGGCCTTTTCTTATCTTAACGGTAACGGGAATATTAACGGCAGATACAACCGCTTTCATAATGGCCTGGGCGCTTTTATAATCCTCTGCCAGGGCGGAACCGGCGCCGGTCTTTCTTACCTTGGGGACTGGACAGCCCACGTTTATATCAATAATATCTGCGCCCGCCTCTTCTACGGTGCGGGCGGCACGGGCCATAATCTGTGGGTCTGCGCCAAAGATTTGAACGGAGACGGGGCGTTCTTCATCTGTCCAATCAAACATATCAAGGGTTTTGGAGTTGTTGTAGAAGATGCCGCAGCTGCTTATCATCTCTGTGCAGACAAGGCCTGCGCCCATGCGCCGGCAGATAAGCCGGAAACTGTGGTTTGTAATCCCCGCCAGCGGCGCCAGAACTACCGCCGGGCTGATTTCTATGTTCCCTATCCTAACTTTTTTTCTGACGCTCATACATCAATCTTAGCCCTTCAAGGGTGAGGAGCGGATTTACTATCTCTATGGTTTTGCTCTCAGAGGCTATAAGTTCTGCCAGGCCGCCGGTTGCAATCACTTTTGCATGGGCGCCCATCTCTTCCCTGAATTTGGCCACCACTTCATCTACCTGCCCGGCAAACCCGTAGATGATACCCGCCTGCATGCTGGATTCCGTTGTTGTGCCTATGGCGGAAGGCGGCCGCACAAGGTCTATGCGGGGAAGGCGCGATGCAGACCGGAAGAGCGCTTCAAGGGAGATTCCTATTCCGGGCGCAATGGAGCCGCCAAGGTAGTCGCCTTCTTCTGAAATGGCATCAAATGTAGTTGCCGTACCAAAATCCACCACAATCGCCGGGCCGCCGTAGAGGGTGTGCGCCGCCACTGCATTCACTATTCTATCCGCCCCTACCGCAGATTTTGGTTCGTAGCAGATGCGTATGGAGGCCTCCTTTGCCGGGTCTACCAGGTACGCATCTATCTGGAAGAACTTTCGCCCGGTCTCAAGCAGGGCGGACGCCGCCGGGGGCACTACGTTTGAGATGGCTATTCCCGTTATATCAGAGAAGGAGATTCCGGCGTGCTCAAGCAATTCCCGCAGGTAGACGCCGTATTCATCCGGCGTGCGCCCCCTCTGCGTGCGGAGCCGCCAATTAGCCGCAAGCCGGCTGCCTTTGTAGACCCCTATTGCAATATTTGTGTTTCCTACATCAATAACAAGAAGCATGATCAATCCTATATATATTTTCTGCAGGAATGGTAGCACACAAGCATCCTATCAGTCAATTCATGGGATAGGACGGTGCAGGCAGATAATATTTAGAGGAATAACCGGCTGCCGCAGCCAACTAAATATAGGATGAATAGAAGGAGTCTGGGTTGAACGCAGGGTTTTTCTGGTCGCTTGCAAGCGCATTTTTGTGGAGTACAACGTTCGTTTGTGCCAGGTATCTGCTGGCGGGAGATATGGTTGATCCTATTACGCTCTCCCTCCTCAGGTTTTCCGTGGGCGGTGTGCTGCTGCTTCTGTTGGGCATTATACTCTATAAAAAAGATATTTTTGCCATCTCTCTTCGTGATTTGCTGCGGGTATCGTTTGTTGCGCTCTTTGGGATGGTTGGAATGAGCGTCCTCCTCTTCTTCGGCCAGAAGAGCGCAAGCGCAATAAACAGCTCGCTCATAATGCAGCTCAGCCCCGTCTTTATCCTCTTCATGGGCGTGTTTATTGGGGAACGCATAGGCGCCGCTGATGTTGCCGGCGTAGCTATAAGCTTAATCGGCACGCTTATGGTTGTAGGCGTGATAGGAAACTACTCCGGTTCGGCAGGGAGTTGGTATAAGGGGGAGCTTCTGGTACTGGCGGCCGCCTTCAGCTGGGCCATATATTCCGTTGTGGGCAAAGGGATTGTCTGCAAAATAGGCGGGTACAAGGCCACAACATGGGCTATGCTGGCAGGTTCCGTGGAATTGCTTATACTGTGGCTCTTTTTGCCTGCCCCCGTTATCTATCCCAAGTCGCACGAAGGATGGATTATAATAGCGTACCTTGCCATCTTCCCCACCGCAATAGCCTTCTTTGCATGGTACGAAGCAATGCGCACAATAAGCCTCTCCCTCTTAAACGTTATGCAGTACCTTACTCCGGCCTTTACAATAATTCTGGCTATGGCGTTCCTCCACGAGCGAATGCAGTGGCTTCAGTGGATTGGGATGGTCTTAATACTTGCGGGCGTGATGATTATATTCTTCCGGCGTGAAGGATTAGAGAAGGCCCGGTCTGCCTGAACTCACACAACTCCTACGGATTGCGCTACTCATGCTTCCCAAAAGTTGACTATGCCGGGAGAAGAGAATAAAATATAAAGTAACGAAGATTGACCACCGCTGTTGAAGATGCGGCGGTGTGTGGTATTGGAAGGAGTCCTGGAATGGCTGGCACCAGAAAGAAAGTCGCAGCCAAGAGCAATCTTGGGCTTGGTAAGGATCAGCTTGCAGATTACTTGCAGCAGATGTATGAGATACGTTTCTTTGAAGAGAAGGTAGCTGAACTCCTTAAGGTTGGGATGATAAAAGGCGCTTCCCATCTGTATGCCGGAGAAGAGGCAGTGGCGGTGGGTGCTATCTCTGCAATTACGGAAGACGATGTAATTGCAAGCACGCACAGAGGCCACGGGCACTGCGGCGCAATAGGCAACAAGCACGCGCATTCTGAAGAAGAGCGCCAGATGCATTGGAACAAGATGATGGCGGAGCTTATGGGCAAGGCCACCGGTTACTGCAAGGGCCGCGGCGGCTCCATGCACATTGCAGACGTGCAAAAGGGGAACCTTGGCTCAACCGGAATAGTGGGCGGAAACATACCCATAGGCACAGGCGCGGCGCTGGCAGAGAAGCTTAAAGGCACAAAAAACGTAGTCCTCTGCTTCTTTGGCGATGGCTCCACCAATACCGGCAGCTTCCATGAGGCCTTAAACATGGGATCAACCCTGCTGGGCGGGCTGCCCATAGTCTATATATGTGAGAACAACCGCTACGGCATGTCCGTCCCCTTCTGCGATAAATCCGTGCCCGAAGCCGGGTGCGCATCCAAGGTAAACGATGTAGCTGTAAGGGCGTCTTCATACGGCATGGACAGCGTTATAGTGGACGGCATGGATGTGCTTGCCGTGCGTGAGGCCGTGCAGAAGGCAGTAGCAAAAGCCAGAAAAGGCGAACCCATGCTTATAGAGGCCAAAACCTACCGATGGTTCGGCCACTCCATAAGCGATCAGAGAATCTACCGCACAAAAGAAGAAGAGGCAGAGTGGAAGGAACGCTGCCCCATAGTCATCTTCCGGGCAAAGCTCTCCTCAAACGGTTTTACCGAAGAGGAACTGGATGCAATAAGGGATAAGGCCAAAAACGAGATAGAGGCGGCCACAAAGTTTGCAACAGACAGCCCGTACCCGGATGTAAGCGAACTCTATGACGATGTATACGTTCCCATAGACCAGGCCAAGTTCAACGCAGAAAAATCTGCCGAAGTCACTCTCCGGGCAAAGATTCGCCCCGTAGAAGATGAAGTTCGCGCATTTATACGCTCCCAGGCAAGCGATCCCGTCAAATCCTCCCTGCCCAAGCTGAACAAGGCTTCCCAGGGACAGTTTGAAGGAAAGACCGGCATGCGGATGCTTACCTTTGGGCAGGCACTGGTTGAAGCTCAAAGGGAAGAGATGCTCCGCGACGAGAGCGTTGTCATACTGGGCGAAGACGTTGCCCTCTACGGCGGCGCCTACGCGGCCACCAAGGGCCTCTACAATGAGTTTGGCGAGAAGCGGGTTATGGATACCGCAATCTCTGAAGCGGCCATTGCGGGCGCAGCGGCGGGCGCGGCCATGCGCGGCCTAAGGCCCATCCCGGAGATTATGTATATAGACTTCATTACCATTGCAAGCGACCAGATTATCCACAACATGGCCTACAACCGCTACATGTTCGGCGGCAAGACCAAGGTGCCTTGTGTGCTTAGAACAGAGGGCGGCGTTGGCCGCAGCATAGCGGCGCACCACTCGGAGAGCCTGGAGAGCTGGTTCATGCACATTCCGGGGCTCTACGTTGTAATGCCCTCCACCCCATACGATGCAAAGGGTCTCTTAAAGGCCGCCATCCGCGATGACAACCCAATAATCTTTATAGAGCACAAGGTTCTCTACAGCGGAGTAATGGGCCCGGTGCCTGAAGAGGATTATACCATCCCGCTTGGCGTGGCAGATGTAAAGAAGGAAGGCCGTGACGTTACCGTTGTAGCGTACAGCCGCCTGCTTCACTTTGCCATGGATGCGGCCCTGGAATTGGAGAAAGAGGGTATAAGCGTAGAGGTAATAGACCCGCGCACCCTGGCCCCACTGGATGCAGAGACCATTGCAAACTCTGTTAAAAAGACCGGGCGCCTTGTTACCGTCTCTGAGGGATACACCCGCTGCGGCGTAGGTAACGAAATAGTCCGCCAGGTGAGCGAGTTTAAGTTCCCGGACGGCACTATAGGGTTTGACTACTTTGATGCCCCGCCGGTAATTCATGCAGCCGCGGACGTGCCCATACCAATGAGCGCTCCGCTTGAGGATGCAAGCTGCCCAAGCAGGGATTCCATCATCAAGGCTGTAAAGTCTACGCTCTAAAACACAGAAAAGATAAAGGGCTCCGGGGAAATCCCCGGAGCCCTTTTTTGCGTTATCTTACCTGCTGTCTCTGCATCCCGAGTGGGGGCAGGCCAGCACACAGGCCTCAAAGTTGCAGGGGCGTATCTTCCCAATGGGCGGATACTGCTTCAACCCTTCGGCCAGATTCTCTGCCGTAATCTTCTTTGGCAGTGGAACGGAGAGGTTCCATCCCGTAAAGGACACGCCCTCCTCCGGGATTAGAGAGTAGCGTTTGGCCCAGTCGCAGAAGCCTCTATCTACTACCATAAACTTCTCCTCAGAGCCGCCTACGTTTACGCTTGCCTCTTTTGTATGGGCATGGGTGCGGCAGGCGCTTACGCATTTGGTGCATCCGTTGCAGGCGGCAAGGTAGCTCTTATCCGTATCTACGGGGTCTGCCTCTATCTCTGCATCCGTGACAATGGCTATGAATCTTACGTTGGAGCCAAACCGCGGGGTAACTACAAACCCGCCGCGGCCTATGTGCCCCAGCCCCGCTGCAACGGCGGCAAACCTGTTACAGAAGGCATCCGGCTTTTCTCCTCTGGGCGAACCTATGAGGGAGCCGGTTCCGCACAGGTCTGACGTTACGGCTGTTCTGTAACCGGCGTCCTGCAGTTGCCTGGCAGCCCTGTACGCCATAAGATTTAGCAGCACGGTGGATTCAATTTGGGCAAACGTATAAGGCCCCACCGCTTCTGCCGGAGGTTGCGCTGTGCGGTCTACCGTGGCGCCCGGAATCCTTAGCCCTATAACAATCACGTTCTTTGCGCCCTTCAGGTGATCGTCCGGGGTGAGCGTGCGTACTACCTCTGTGCTAATCTCCGGCTGGTATTCCAGGCGGATGTTGTTTGAGGTATCTCTGGCTACCAGGTACTCCTGGCCGTCAAAGATTTTGGCAAGCTCCGGCTGAATTTGTGCAAGCCTTGATGCCGGGCTTACGCCCACCATGTCTGCGCCAAGCCCCCGGAGCAGGTCTATGAGATGAGTTTTTGTTTCCGACGGACCGAAATTTGCTGTGTGCGCCGCCGGAATAGTCCGGGAAGTGGATTTAATAGGCGCGCTTGTAATGAGCGCTTGAAACGTTACTCTCCTTCCGGGGAGTATGCCGTCTATATGCTTTACATATGTATCGCCCGGGAATCTTGTGGCGCAAACGGCATTGTAACCGGCATCTTCCACCATGCGGTTTGCATCGTAGGCAAGCTTTGACAGCATGTAATAGGCGGCTGCATCTATGCCTTTGTTTTCTGTGAATTCCTCAAAATGTATGCCAAAGATTACGGCATTCTTTGCATCCGGCAGGTACTTCTTTGCATCTATGCCCATGCCGGTGAGCTCCTCTGCAGAGGAGACCATAACAAAGTCTATGCCGCGTCCGTAGGCAAGGGATTTAAGCTTCTGATCCAACGCTCGGTTCGGCCCTTCCGGCGCGCGGTATCTTATTCTGCGGGGTGCGTTTGTGTATTCCCTATCAAACGACCGTACGGATTTGGGAAGGCAGTAGCGGAGGCAGCTTCCCATCTCTCCGCCGCGTGTGCCGTGCTTGCGCAGGTTCTCAAGGATCACGGCCTCATCCACATGTTCCGGGATGGGCAGGTCTAAATCAAGATCAAAGTGCTCTCCCCAGGCACAACGCCAGAGGTTCTTCTTTGCGTATTTGTAGGTTTTATCTTCTATCTCTACAATGTTCCATCCGTCTATCTCTTTGGAGAGGGCGCCGGACCGGCAGTTTTTTACGCACAGATTGCAATGATCGCAAACGGAACCGGGTTCAATAAGAGGCGTAGGCTCAAGAACTGCATCCGTTATAATGGTTACGTACCTCTGCCGTGCGCCAAACTCCGGCGTAATGGAGAGTCCGCTGTAACCAAACTCAGAGAGCCCTGCAGCCACGGCGGAATGAAGGTGGCTTACATCCGGCGCAAAGTTCTCTTTCAAATCTTTGTAGCCCTTATACCTCCAAATATTGGAGCTTACAATGGGCACGGCGGCAAATCCCTGATCTTCCAGGAACATCCCCATGCGGTAGCTCATCTCATCCAAGCGGAAGTTCATGATGTTCTGCACCGCGTACGGGCCTATATCCTGCGGGTGGGTGATCCCGCCCATCTCTATGCATCCGTCCGGGTGGCGAATTGCCATTACAACAACGGATTTGGCCATGGGCATTATCCCCTGTGGCGACATCA
>Ga0172377_10003551_pt1 | contig 16015 bp, 14 predicted proteins | sample Pumphouse3metaG_FD_119749 | JGI IMG/M metagenome (GOLD analysis project Ga0172377, IMG submission 119749) | Leachate microbial communities from a municipal landfill in Southern Ontario, Canada - Pumphouse #3 metaG | ecosystem: Engineered > Solid waste > Landfill > Unclassified | place: Canada...
AAAACATAATTTCGATAAAGGTATATGGTGATGTTCCGGTATCAATTTGATAAAGCAATGGTTTAGCATAACTCATACCACTTGCCATAGCAACTTTGACATCCATACCACCCATATGAACAGTTGCTTCTCTAACACCTTTTAAACCTCTTACTTCAGTAAAGTTGATTTTTTCATATTCTTTACCTTCTAAAGCAAAATAAGCAGTCCTAAAAGCAGCTTTCATAACTCCGCCTGTAACACCGAAAATTGCGCCAGCACCTGAATATTCTCCAAGTAAATGTTGATCGAATTCTTCATCTTTTAATTTATTCCAAACGATACCACTTCTTTTAATTAAACGACCTAATTCACGTGTAGTTAAGACTGCATCGACATCTTGAAGTCCATCAACTGAATTTTGAGGTCTTTGTTTTTCGTATTTTTTCGCTGTACATGGCATAATCGAAACAACAAATATATCTTTTGGATCAATATTATGTTTTTTAGCAAAATATGATTTTATAATAGCTCCCATCATTTCATGTGGCGATTTGCAACTTGAAACATATGGTAATAATTGAGGATAAAAGAATTCACAATAATTAATCCAACCTGGAGAGCAAGAAGTTATTTGAGGTAAAGCTTCTTCTCCTTTAATTCTGTTAAGAAGTTCGTTAGCCTCTTCCGTAATGGTTAAATCAGCACCAAAATTGGTGTCAAAAACTCGATAAAAACCTAATCTATGAAGAGTTGCCACCATTTTCCCAGTGGCAACAGTTCCAATTTTAGCACCAAATTCTTCAGCAATGGCAGCTCTAACTGCTGGAGCAGTTTGAACAATGACATATTTTCCATCTTTAAAAGCTTGATCGACTTTACTAATTTCAGAATGTTCTTCTAAAGCACCAGTTGGGCAAACAAGAACACATTGACCACATTGTAAACATGGTGAATTTGCAAAACTAAGATTTCCGGCAGGACCAACAATTGTTTTAAATCCTCTTTTTTCAAAACCTAAAATTGAAATTCCGTGGGCTTGTTTGCATCTAACAACACAACGTCCGCATAAAATACATTTTGATGTATCTCTTACAATTCCAGGAGCTATTTCATCTTTAAAGGATTCTGATTTTGAACCCACAAACATTTCTTCGCGTGCACCAACTTGCTTAGCAGCATAAAGTAATTCACATTCGTCGTTTTTAATACATTGTTGACAATTTTTGTTGTGATTACTCAATAATAATTCAACAGATGTTCTTCTTGCGGCAATTGCTTTTGGAGAAGAAATCATAATTTCCATGCCTTCGTTAACTGGATAAACACAAGAAGCAACTAAACTTCTAGCACCTTTAACTTCAACAAGGCAAACACGGCACGAAGCTAATGAACACTCACCTTTTTTATAAGAACATAGAGAAGGAATATCGTACCCACATTGTTTTGCTGCTTCAAGAATTGTTAAACCGGCATCTACTTGATAAGGGAGACCCTCGATTTTAATATTAATTTTATCCATTTTTTGTTTCCTCCTTAATCTTTTATGACTGCGCCAAATTTGCAGTTACTGAAGCATAATCCACACTTAATACATTTATCGGAATCAATAACGTAAGGAACCTTACCTATTTCACCGGTAATAGCATTAACTGGACAATTTCTTGCACAGAGCGAGCATTTTTTACATTTATAAGCATCAATATGGAAAGAAATTAAATTCTTACAAACATGTGCTGCACATTTTTTATCAACAACGTGTTGATGGTATTCTTCAGGGAATTTTTTCATGGTTGAAAGAATTGGGTTAGCTGAAGTTTGACCTAATCCACGTAAAGAGCCACCCTTAACAACTTCAGCTAAATATTGAAGTTGGTATAAAGTATCTTCGGTTCCTCTTCCTTCGGTAATATCAGTTAACATTTCAAGCATTCTTCTTGTACTGATTCTGCATGGAGAACATTTTCCGCATGATTCATCACAAATAAATTCCATATAGAATTTTGCGACATCAACCATACAGTTATCTTCATCCATAACGATAGCTCCGCCTGATCCCATCATAGAACCAGCAGCAATTAAGTTATCGTAATCAATTGGTGTATTTAAATCAGCCATAGTTAAACAGCCGCCGTATGGGCCACCAGTTTGAATAGCTTTAAAGGCTTTATTGTTTGGAATTCCTCCACCGATATCAAAAATTAATTCTCTTAATGTTGTTCCCATTGGAACTTCGACTAAGCCAACATTATTAACTTTTCCACCTAAAGCAAAAACTTTTGTTCCTTTAGATTTTTCAGTACCAATGCTAGCAAATTTTTTACTTCCTTCTCTAATGATATAAGGTACATTTGCTAGAGTTTCTACGTTATTAATAATGGTTGGTCTACCCCATAATCCTTTAACGGCTGGAAATGGAGGTCTTGGACGTGGCATACCACGTTTACCTTCAATTGAATTTAATAATGCAGTTTCTTCGCCACAAACGAAAGCACCTGCTCCTAATCTTATATGAGCTCTAAATGAGAAACTGGTTCCTAAGATGTTATCACCTAGTAAGCCAAGGTCTTCCATTTCTTTTATTGCAATTTGAAGTCTTTTAACAGCTATTGGATATTCGGCTCTAACGTAGAAATAACCATTTTTAGCACCGATAGCATATCCTGCAATCATCATACCTTCAATAACATCGAGTGGGTTTCCTTCAAGAATTGATCTATCCATGAAAGCACCTGGATCTCCTTCATCACCATTACAAACAACATATTTATTATCATTCTTTTGGTCGTGAGCAAATTGCCATTTTCTACCAGCAGGGAATCCACCGCCGCCTCTTCCTCTCAATCCGCTCGCCAAAATTTCATCAATGACATCTTGAGGTTTCATTATTGTTAAAACTTTTAATAAAGCTTCTAAACCTTGATAACCTAAAGCCTCGTTAATATCTTCAGGATTGATAACTCCGCAACCATGAATAGCAATTCTCATTTGTTTTTTATAAAAATTGATATCGTCTTGTTTTTGAACGTGTTCTTTAGTTACTGGATCAATGTATAAAAGTTCATCAACAACTTTTCCACCAATAATATCTTGTTCGATAATTTTATCGACATCAGATACTTGAACCATACGATATAAAGTATCTTCAGGGAAAATCTTTACAAAAGGACCTTGCGAACAAAAACCAAAGCATCCAACAAAATTTACGCTTATTTTTTCTTCTAAGCCTTTTTCTTTAATAATTTTGCTTAATCTTTCTTTAATTTCTTGAGAATCGAATGACATACATCCAGTTCCACCACAAACAACGATAGCTCTTTTTCCGTTTTCACAATGAAATTTTTTGTTTAAACATGAAGCGCAATGCTCCATTTTCATTCTTAATTCTTCAGGTGTTTTGATAGTTGTACTCATTATTGTGCATCCTCCGCTGCTAATTTTTTGTATTCATCAATGATGCTCATAACTTTATTAGCTGTAACCTTTGGGTAAACTTTTCCATTAATACTAATGGCAGGAGCAATACCGCAAGCGCCGATACATCTTAAAGCATCGGGTGAAAATAAACCATCAGGAGTAGTTTCTCCAGCTTTTATCTTTAATATTTCGCTAAATTTATCAATAATTGTTTGGCTTCCTTTAACGTAACAGGCAGTACCTAAGCAAGCGCCAATTACATATTTTCCTTTTAGGTTTTAAAGAAAAGAATGAGTAAAATGTAACAACACCATAAATATCACTCACTGGTATGTGAATTTCTTCACTAATAATTTCTTGAACTTCAAGAGGAATATATCCGTATTCTTTTTGAATTTTGGATAAAATCATCATTAAAGGTGTAGGTTCGTTCTTGTATTCTTGACAAATACTTCTAATAAGTTTTTCCGCTTTTGCTTGTAGCTTCATTGTAGAGCCTCCTATGTATAAAATAACAAGTTAAATATATAATATTGGTATTTTTTTATTCAACTATAAGAACACAATTTATGTTGGAATTTCTCACTATTTTTACTGAATTTAAGCAAGAAAAAAAGGCTTGCGCCTTTCTTAGATTTTTTAAGTAAATTAGTCGGCTTTCTTTTCGCTAACTTTAATTACTTGTTTGCCATCGTAATAACCACATTTTGGGCAAACTGTATGTGAATGGATCATTGCACCACAGTGTGGGCAAGTTGTAATTCCAGAAACTTCGAGTTTGTAATGAGTTCTTCTCATTCTTTTTGTAGTTTTACTAGTTCTTCTAAATGGGACTGCCATATTAAATCTCCTTTTATTTGCTTTATTATTATATTCTTTACAATTTGATAATCAAATAGTTTTTTGATATATTCAAAAAATGTTTATATTATTTCGATTACATCGACTTATTTACTTTTTGACAATGTCAAAAAATGTAGTATTAAAATCATATTTTATTGAAATTATTTTACCAGTAAGATTGGCTTGGTCACTTTTATAAAAATATTCAAGATGATTTGATGAATGACAATGATATGTTTTCTTTTTTTCGTCATATTTTTCAAGTAAAAACTCCATTGTTTTACCGTTAAATTTTTTACTATAACTAAGTTCTAATTCATCACTTAAAGCAATTAATTTAGTAACACGGACTTTTTTATCAAAATCGGAAATATCTGAAACATATTTACTAGCAATTGTTCCTTCACGACTCGAATAAGGGAAAACATGAATCTTACTAAACTTTATTTTCTTACAAAATTGAAAAGTATCGTTAAAATCATCATCTAATTCAGTTGGAAAACCCACTATTACATCAGTTGTAATTGATATATCTGGTCTTACTTTACGTATTTTTGCAATCTTATCTTTAAAACCATTAATATCGTATTGTCTATTCATCTTTTTTAAGACATTAATTGAAGCGCTTTGGAGAGGAATATGTAAATGATTAGCAAAATTTGGGTATTTTTCTAATAATTTAATGAATTTATCATCAATTTTACTAGCTTCAAGACTAGAAATGCGTAAACGGTATAAATCTGGATTGTCTTTTAAAATATCTTCAATTAAATCGCTTAAACCATAATCTTTATATAGATCTTCACCATAACTGGACATGTCGATTCCGGTCAAAATAATTTCTTTGTAACCTGAAGCAATTAAGATTTTTACTTCTTTTAGAATCTCTGGTTTACTTCTACTTCTCGATCTTCCTCTGATGTAAGGAATTAAACAATAGGTACAATAATTGTCGCATCCATCTTGTATTTTTAAGTAAACACGAGTTGTTAATAAGGACGAAAAAAGGTTTAATTCTTCATATTTTTTTATATCGTTATTTTTAACATGATCAATAATTGGTTTTTTATCTTTTTTAAATTGTTCGATATATTCGATTATTTTTTCTCTATTAGCTGTACCTAAGACGATATCTGCATTTAATTCTTCAGATATTAAATCATAGTCGTATTGAGAATAGCAACCCATAACGATTAGGATGGCTTTTTTATATTGTCTTCTATATTGACGAATCATTTTTCTATCTTTTGCCGTACTTGTTTCAGTGACAGCACAAGTATTTATGATTACTACGTCTGGTTCTTTTTGAAATGGTTTTTTGACCCATTCGGTATACCCGTTTTTAATTAAAAGATCACCGATACACTCGACTTCATACGAATTAACCTTGCAACCAAGAAAATCTATTAAAAATGTCATAATTTTTTCACCTTACAAATCTTTCTATATAATTTATAACTTATTAAATCGTTACTAAACATGAGATTAACAAAATCGTTTAAACGATTGTCGTAATATGCACTAACAATCGGCCTTAATCTATCAACAACATTCGACCTACTTGGATGTTTCATATGTCTATCAAATAAATATATGGCGGCATCCAAACTGCCTTGTTTATTAATAAAAAACAAAGTATTAAACGAATAATCATAAAAAGCTACCGAAGTTAAATCTTCATCAATCCTAATCAGTTCGGTAAAAGTCGAATCAAAAAGATTTGAATTATAAATTTCGAATGGATTAACCGTAAAAGGAACAAAATTTTTATCAATCGAGTTATATGGCTCTTCCTGTAATTTTTCAAAATCACTACTATAAACAATATTTGTTGGTTGATTGAAAAACGGAATATAAACTTTGTAAGTATTAAAGAAAATGCATGGTAAATCGAGTAATTTTTCAGAAATATTCTCTTTAATGGATGGATCTTCTAAATTTCCATGATTAATTAATTCTTCATGAATAATTTGATCTATATCGTCCTTATTTTTTAGAGCTTTTATAATAATATTAGCCTTAATAATGTCAAATAAGTCGCTAGAATCATATAATTTACTACCCATTTGATTCATTTTTAACAAAAATCTATTTTTATAAAAAAACTCAAGTTCAGAAGATTTGTTGATAAACTTGGTATCTCTATGTTGTTTTAATACTTTAAATAATTCACCCATATTATTTACTCTCTAAAAAGAAAGATATTAACGACAAAATATATATAGAAGCTGTCTCACTTCTTAAAATTCGTTTACCTAAACTTATTTCGGTGTAACCAAGTTTCATCGCAATATCCACCTCTTCTTTAGTTAAACCGCCTTCAGCTCCGATAATTATATTAATAGTTTTGTTAGTAAAATCATTATTCAAAAAAATATTTTTTAAATCGTTTAAATTGTTTTGTGTGGCTTCATAAGCAATAAAATTATAATCACCAGGATAATTTTTAAGATCTTTAAAAGTGATAACATCAGTAAGTTTCATTAACTTATTGCGTTTTGATTGCTCACTCGCTTCTTTAATGATTTTATTATATCTAACAATTTTTTTGTCGATGTTATCGTTGTTTATTTTAGATACTGAACGAGTTGAATTAATTAAAACAACTTCGTCAACGCCTAATTCGGTAGCTTTTTGAATCACTAAATCGGTTTTTTCGCCTTTCGGAAGACAATAAAGAAGCCTCACAAAACCATTTAATTCATGATTTTCAATTATTTTGTTTAATATAGAGAATTTAAATGGTGTAAAACTTTCGATTTCGACAACAAATAAATCACCATCACAATTAACTTCCACTTTGTCTCCTTGTTTCATACGCATTACGTGGGACATATGAAAAATGTCATCTGGTAAAAAAACTATATTATTATTTGAATCATAAGTAGCAAAATATCTTTGCATAATTATCTTAAATAGACTCCGTTTTTATCTTTTTTTCTTACAAAAATAAGAATTAAACCAACAATAACTGAAATTAAATAAATTGTCATGCAAGCAAAACTAATTGATAATCCTACTGATAAATGAAAAGCGAAAAAGAATAAAATAAAAGCTAAACCTAATCCGGTAACTGATAAAACACAACGAATAATACCTTCTTTTATAAAACCAAGATAGAAAGCATCAGCTCCGGCAATGCCTAAAAACAAGCCTAGAATCGACGTAATACTCTTTTTATGAACTTCATAAGAAATATCTGGATCAGTATTCTCCATTGTTTCTATAGTTTGAGTAACATCACATGTTTCAGCGCTTTCTTCATCTAAAGGATGTTTGCATCCACAATATGGACAAATTTCTTTATCAAATTTAGTAATATTTTCACCACAGTTTTTACATTTTGGCATAATAAATCCTCTGCTTCCGTTTTCAGTATATTAATAATACTTATGTTAATCTATTATAACAAAAAATGCACCAATTTTTAGTGCATTTCTCGTTATTTTTTAAAAGCTCTTTTAAATTTATCTTTGAAAGAGTCTTTGTCACTTGCAGCTTTATAATCTTCAAGTGCCTTCTTTTGTTTTTCGTTAATATATGTTGGGATTTTTACGTTTATTTTTATGTATTCATCGCCATAAGTTGATCCACGAACATCCTTAACACCCTTGTTTTTTAATCTAAATGTTTGACCTGATTGAGTGCCAGCAGGAATCTTTAATTCAACATCACCATATACAGTTGGAACTGTTAATTCATCTCCCAAACAACAAGAAACAAAATCGACGTCCATATCAATATAAATATCGTTTGATTTTCTTACAAATGATGTATTGTTTTGAACGACAATTTCGATGTATAAATCTCCGTTAGGACCACCATTACTTCCGCGCTCACCTTTGCCTTGCAATCTAATTTGTTGACCATCATTTATTCCAGCTGGAATTGTGACGTCGACATTCTTTTTGACATGAAAGTAACCAGCACCATTGCAGGTTGGACACTTAGTCTTAATCTTTTTCCCTGTTCCTCCACATTCTGGACATACAGTTTCTTGTTGCATTATGCCAAAAATTGTTCTTTGTTGAGAAATTACTCTTCCATGACCACCACAGGTACTGCAAGTTTCAAATTCAGTACCATTTTTTGCTCCAGTGCCATTACAATCTGTGCATTTTTCATCGTAAGTTAGCGGAATAGAGACTGTTTTTCCATTAATTGCATCCATAAAATTGATTCGGATTCTCATTAATGTGTCTTCGCCACGGTTTGCGCCACCACGGCTGTTACGACTGTAACTTGAAGAACTACCTCCGAAACCAGCTCCACCAAACATTTGTCTAAATAAATCGTTTAAGTTCCCGAAATCACCGCTATCGGAATTGAAGTTAAAACCATCAAATCCGCTACCAGCGAATGGATTTTGACCACCAGCAGTTTGATCGAAAGCTGCCGCACCAAATTGATCGTAAGTTTTACGTTTACTATCATCGCTTAAAACACTATAAGCTTCAGTTGCTTCTTTAAATTTTTCGGCATCACCAGTTTCTTTATTGTCTGGATGATACTTCTTTGCAAGTGATCTATACGCTTTCTTTATATCGTCTTGTGAAGCGCTTTTGTCAATACCAAGCACCTCATAATAATCTCTTTTTGATTGAGCCATTTTAGAATGCTCCTTTCTAAATACTAATAGGAGAGCATCAATGACGTTCTCCTATTATTCTACTAATAATTAACTAAATAATTACTTTTTATCAGTGAAGTCTGCATCGATAACATCATCATCTTTCTTCTTGTTATCGTTAGAAGAAGCGTTATTTGTGTCAGTAAATTCATCTGAGTTATTTGTATTTTCGCCACTTCCAGCATTAGCACCGGTTGAACCTGTTGCGCCACCTTGAGCAGCTTGAGCTTGTTGCATATATGCAGCGGCTTTTTCAAGTTCATCGATTTTACTCTTTAATGTAACGTAATCGTTATTCTTAATTGCGTTTTGTATCTCATCTCTAAGTTTTTCGGTTTCTTCTTTTTGTTTTGGATCAAGAGTTGCACCTTTTTCTTGTAATCCTTGATTGATAGAGGCTACATAAGATTCGGCTTTATTAACTAATTCGATTTCTTCTTTTCTCTTGTTATCAGCTTCTTTATTAGTTTCAGCTTCTCTAACCATTCTATCGATTTCTTCTTTGCTTAATCCATTACTATCATTAATAGTAATTTCTTGGGATTTTTGAGTATCTAAATCCTTAGCGCTTACTTTAACAATACCATTAACATCTATATTAAATGTAACTTCAATTCTTGGAGTTCCACGTGGAGCTGGTTTAATTCCACTCAATTGGAAGTGACCAAGTAATTTATTGTCATGTGCCATTGGACGTTCACCTTGATAAACTGCGATATCAACGGCAGGTTGATTATCAGCGGCAGTTGAGAAGATTTGTGATTTAGTTGTAGGAATTGTTGTATTTCTAGTAATTAATGGAGTCATAACTGAACCCATAGTTTCAATACCAAGTGTTAATGGAGTAACATCAAGAAGAATAACGTCTTTAACATCACCACTTAAGATACCACCTTGATATGAAGCACCAATAGAAACAGCTTCATCTGGGTTGACACTTAAATTTGGTTTTTTACCAGTAATTCTACTTACGAGAGCTTGAACAGCTGGCATTCTGATTGATCCACCAATTAATAATATTTCATCAATTTGTGAATAAGACATCTTTGCATCACTAATAGCTTTTTGAAGAGGTTTTTCACATCTATCAAGTAAATGTTTTGTAATTTCTTCAAATTTAGCTCTAGTTAATTTGCCTTCATAGCTGATAGGACCATTTTTACTCATACCAATAAATGGAAGAGAAATTGTGGTTTCCATTGAGCTACTTAATTCAATTTTTGCCTTTTCAGCGGCATCTTTATATCTTTGAAGAGCCATCTTATCGTTAATATCTACACCAAATTGTTCGTTAATTTGAGCTTCAATCCATTTTGCAACGACATTATCCCAGTCATCTCCGCCTAAAGTTGTATCACCGGCAGTTGAAATAACCTCAAATGTTCCATCTCCAATATCAAGAATTGAAACATCTAATGTACCACCACCAAGATCGAAAACAGCGACTTTTTCACTCTTATTTTTTCCAAGACCATAAGCTAAAGCGGCAGCTGTTGGTTCAGAAATAATTCTTACTACATCAAGACCGGCAATTGTACCAGCATCTTTTGTAGCTTGTCTTTGTGAATCGTTGAAATATGCAGGGCAAGTAATAACTGCCTTTTGAATTGGATGACCAATATTTGTTTCTGCATATGATTTCATATAAGCGAGAACTTTAGCACTAATTTCTTGTGGAGTAAAATCCTTGTTTATACAATTAACATGAACCTTATCAGCAGATCCCATGTGTCTTTTGATACTACTAACAGTATCAGGGTTTGTAATAGCTTGACGTTTTGCAGCGTTTCCAACTATAACTTCACCATTTGCTTTAAAAGCAACAACGGATGGAGTAGTCATTGTTCCTTCTGGATTTGGAATGACTTTAACAGTTCCATCGCTTTGTAAATATGAAACAACTGAATTTGTTGTTCCTAAATCAATACCTAATATAATTTCTTTTGCCATAATGTAATTCCTCCTGATTTGTATTAAGCAACATTTTCTTTTTCATTATTAACTTCAACTTCAGTTTTAACTTTAGAAGAAGTTACGACCATTGCAGCTCTTATTATATGGTTATGTAATTTATAACCTTTTAAATTGAGTTGTTTCACACTTCCTTCTGGAAGCGTATCATCAAATTCTTTTTCAACTGCATGCATTTTACTTTCGTCGAATTTATCACCTGTTTTTGGTTCTATAATTTCGATTCCTTCATTCTTTAAGACTTCAAGCAATTGATTATAGACATATTTGAAACCAAGTAAATAATTTTTCATTTCTGGACTGTTTGGTTCATTTTTGAAAGCCATATCGAACGAATCTAAAACTCCTAATAAATTATCAACAAATCCTTCAACGCGGTATTTTAGAACTTCTTCATGATCTTTTTGAATATCTTTTCTAAGGTTTGCCATATCAGCATAAGCTTTATAATATTCGTTTTTCCAATGTTCTGAATCACTCTTTAACTGCTCAATCTCATCATCTTTTTTTGCTAACTTTCGTTTGAAGCTAGTTTTCATATCAACTTGTTCCGTTTCGTCTTTAACTTCATCAACTTTTGATTGATTGTTATCGACTGTTTTCTCATCTGCCATAATCATTCTCCTTTAAGTCCATTAAGTGACTGACCAACATATCACTAACATAATTTAGATATTCAAGTACCTTATCGTAATCCATTCTTGTTGGCCCAACGATAGCAATTCTTCCTAGATCATCACCAGTAACTGGAGATTTAATATCTTTAGCAATTACCGTAATATCTGGAATATTGTTTGCGCCAATTGAGATAGCAATCTCACTTGAACCTTTAAACATTTCCCCTATTTGATATGGATTAGATAATAAATCCACAATCTTTTTAATATCTTCGATGTTATCTTTAAATTCTGGTTGTTGAAGTAAATTATTTTTTCCATAGAATTGACCATTTCTTCTAATTACAAAATCTTTTATAACAGAAGCTAATAATTGATTCATATAAGGATAATAATTGTTATATTTTCCTAATTTACCTCTAACATCTTTAATTTTTTGAAACAATTCATACAAATGAGTCCCGACTAATTCGTTATTAAACATATTCATTGCTTTGACTAGATCTTTAATTGATTCGTTTTTATTAATAACGAACGTTTTATTTTCTAGGAAGCCCTTATCGGTAAGAAAGATGAAGCTGAAATGATTTTCGTTAAGGGGGATAACTTCAATCTTTGCTACTCTTTCTTCGATAATTGATGGCGCTAAGAAGCAGCAAGCTAAATTCGTCATATGAGACAGAAGCAAACAACTTTCACTCATCAAGTCTTCAATCGACTTGCTTGAATCAAACAATTTATCTACTTCATAACGTATAGACTTATCAACTTTTTCACTTCTTAACTTACGAATATAGTATCGATACCCTTCAAGTGAAGGAATTCTTCCGCTACTCGTATGTGTTTTCTCTATCAAGCCATTTTTTTCAAGATTAACCATATCATTTCTGATGGTTGCACTAGAATATGGTAATTTATGTACCTTAATTAGGTTTTCACTACCGACAGGCTCATTTGTTTTGATATAATCTTCAACAATATACTTGAGGATAATTTCACTTCTTTTTAAAGACATATTAACCACCTTTCTAGCACTCTTTACTTCAAATGCTAAATATATTATATAACCATAATTAGCACTGTCAAGATAAAAGTGCTAATTTTTTAAATAGGTGATTATTATATCGAATCAATCGATAATATTTTATTTAAAAAATTATTAAATTTATTACTTTAAATCAAATCTACTAAAATTGAATCTAAAATATACATACCATTATCAGTAACTTTAAGTCTATTATCTTCAATTTTTAATAACCCTACATTAATATATTGTTCTATCTCGATTTTTTTATCAAAAAGAATGCTTGAATTGAATTTTTTTTCATATTCTTTAAGGGAAAAACCATCTTTTAATCGAAGATTGGTAAGTAAGTAATATTCTTTATTGTCGCTTATAGTAACAGTTTCTTTAACAATATTGCGTTTACCTAATAAATAATCATTAATTGGAGGATTAATTTTATATCTAATATTATTTATATAGCCGCTACCACCAACTCCTAGTGATAAATATTCATTGTCGTGCCAATAATTAAGATTATGTTGGCTTTCGTAACCATGTTTTGCAAAATTACTAACTTCATATCTTTCGTAACCATTATTTCTAAGTTTAGAAAGAATTAAATCATATTGATTTCTTAAAGTGTCTCCGTTTTCTTCTTTATATCCTTTAATATATAAGGACGTTCCTTTATGAATCTCTAGTGAATATAAAGAAATATGAGGCACATCTAATTTTAAAAAATTAGCAATCTCATCGTTTAAATCATCTTCAGTTTCGTTAGGTAATCCATAAATTAGATCAACGTTTATGTTATCAAAATGCTTTTTTATAGTTTTTATCAAATTAAAATAATTAATTTTATAATCTCTGTTCATTAGTTTTAAATATTTTGAATCAAAAGATTCTAATCCGATAGAAATTCGATTAATACCATATTTTCTAAACAAAATTAATTTTTCTTCAGTAATTGATTCAGGATTAGCTTCGATAGTGAATTCACAATCTTTATCAATTAATGTATTGAGTGCAAATAAAATCTTATTTAAGTTTTCGACACTCAAAGAACTTGGAGTTCCACCACCAATATAAATTGTTTTAAAAGGATTGAAATTATTTTTAGTTTTTTCAATATCTTCTATTAATTGATCTATATATGCATTTTCAGTCGTTATTTTATCTAAAATTTTATAAAATGCGCAATAACTACAAATTGACGAGCAAAAAGGAATATGAATATATAAACTATTTATTGTCTTTTTTTTCATCTTCCTCGTGCTCTTTAACGTATTTTTCGAATTCTTTTTTGGTTTCTTCATCAGAAACATCTTCGACAAAACGATCAACATTATCTTGAGCTATTTTTTCTTCACTTTCTTTTTTTTCTTCAGGCTTTCTTTTTTTAATAATTAAGTGAATAGCGAATGCAATGACACCAATTACGGCTGCAAGCAAAATAACTACTAAAAAGATGGCCCAACTTGGAAAACTTGATGCAAATACAATATCTAAATTCATAACTATAGCTCCTTATTAATTTTTCTTTACTGGTGTATAAATAAATTTATTTCTCAAAGAATCTTTTTTATAATACCCTAAAAACACAAGATGGTCCATACTACTTCTTGCAGTTTCGTAGGCACATCCTAAACTTTTCTTAAATTGTGAAATAGTATAAGACATTCCAAGTGTACAGTGACGCGCATAAAAGTGCGCTTGTGCCCTGCTTAATGCAGGATTCATTTCGATTAAATGTTTTTCTAGACGATTAGCGTCTTCTTCACTTAATCCGCTTGGAACATTGCTAATTGCAATATTTTGAGTATAACTAACAGAAGAAGTTGTATCTGGAGTTTTATATTGGGTTAGATTTTCTTGTAAAGAATCCTCTTTTGGTGAAAGTGTTTCTTCTTTTTTCGATTCTTCTTTATAACTAAAATCTGGATCAATAGTTGGTTTTTCTTCTTCTTTTTGATACATTTCTTGACTGATAACGCTATTTCTTGCCTGATTAACGTTATTTAACGCTTCATCAATTAAAGAAGAAGTCTTATTAGCAACATATAAAATAAAGTAAGTTAAATCAAAAGTTTTTTGAGAATCAATTAAACTTTTCTCGAATTCTTCCCTTTTTAATAATAAAGATTCAAAATTAATAGTAGAAGCAACAGATCCAATATCATTAAAACCAATTATTTTTTTAAATAATAAAATGGACAAATCTTCACTATATGTTTCGAAAGGCTTTATATAATACATGTAATATAAACTCGCAGCAGCCTTAACAAATAAACTTGATGTTGAATAGTTAATAAACTTAAATAAATCATCCATTGCATTTCCTATGGCTGTTGATGGAATACCTAAATATACTTTTCCAACAAGTACTCTACTTCCCATATCACTGATTTCAGTTGTTCGATAAAATTCATTTAATTCTTCTGTTCCCATTAAGAAACTATAAAAATTACCTAAAACAGAATCGTTTAATTCACTTAAAGGATTGTTTTCAATTTCTTTTAAACATCTAAAATATCGATTTAAAATCATGAAATTAGGAGGTAATACACTCAATTGGTTAGTAACAATTTGATTTAAAACAGAATTATCAACATCTAACTTATATTTATTAGCTAATGATCTCAAAATATCAATATAACTTAATTTTTGGTATTCTTTGTCTGTATTTTTTGCTGAAAGTTGAAAATAAGAAGTGGTTAATTTTAATAATTTTCTTTCAACTTCGTTTATTTTATTAGTTACGTAAGGAGTATAACAAACGGAAAAATTTGCCCCCGTTAAGTGTTTTAAACTAAGTTGTTTATTAAAATGTGAACGATGTTCAACGATATTTGCCCAAATATTATCAATAAGTGGGGTTTTCATATTATTTACAACTTCTTGGTATGTGGCGTATGTTTCATCGCTAAATTTAATTGCAAGATCATTACTCATATATTTTGCCTTCCTATCTATTAATATTATATTTATTTTTTTATTATTTTAAAGTCAAAATTACTAATTCATTACTTATAAAATACTAAATTTTAACTAGTCTACACCACTACTTAACTTGAAAAATTTTATTTATCATCATCAATTGACAATAAACTCATAAAGGCCTCTTGAGGAACATCAACAGATCCGATAGATTTCATCCTCTTTTTACCTTCTTTTTGTTTTTCTAATAATTTTTTCTTACGAGTTATGTCTCCGCCATAACATTTTGCTAAAACATCTTTTCTAACAGCTTTAATATCGGCTCTAGCGATTATTTTACCATTTATTGCGGCTTGAACAGGTATTTCAAATTGTTGTCTTGGTATAACATCTTTTAATTTTGATACAAGTTTTAAACCACGATTATATGCAAATGGTTTATAAACAATGCTGCATAATGCATCAATAACGTCACCATTTAATAGAATATCCATTTTAGCTAAATCGGATTTTTTATATTCAGAAATTTCATAATCGAAAGAAGCGTAACCCTTGGTATAACTTTTTAATTTATCAAAAAAATTATAAATTATTTCGCTTAAAGGCATCTCGTAT
>Ga0172377_10003554_pt1 | contig 16007 bp, 9 predicted proteins | sample Pumphouse3metaG_FD_119749 | JGI IMG/M metagenome (GOLD analysis project Ga0172377, IMG submission 119749) | Leachate microbial communities from a municipal landfill in Southern Ontario, Canada - Pumphouse #3 metaG | ecosystem: Engineered > Solid waste > Landfill > Unclassified | place: Canada...
AGTCCCGCTATCGCAAGAAAAGCCACAAGAAAAGCCCTGAAAGAAAATTTCATAATAATAAATGGTTATTTGCCCGCTAAGATAATACAATAAAGACCCGCGACAAAGAATATGAACATAAGAGAAAGCAGTCCGTAGACCTTTCGGGAAGACCCTTTGAACTCTTTCCAGACGAAGACTCCCCAGATTGCCGCAATCATAGGAGCTCCCTGGCCCAATGCGTAAGACACTGCCGCTCCGGCCTCTCCTGATGCGATATAATTGAATGCGGAGCCGAGACACCAGATCGCTCCTCCGAGCATTCCGACAAGATGCGTTTTGCCATTGCCCTTGAAGTACTGTCCGTAAGTAACGGGCTCACCTTCAAACGGTTTCCTCATTACAAGAGTGTTGAAGACGAAATTGCTGAGCAGAACGCCGATGGAGAAGACGACCATAGCGGTGTAAGGAGTGACTTTTCCGACCGCCGGAGACGCAAAGTTAACGCCGTCCATTCCCTTCTGTACGAAGAAATAGAAAAGCGACATCAAAATGCCGGCGATGAAGGCCAGAATGATACCTTTGCGGCTTTTGGACTTGTTCTCCAGACTGCCGTCAGCACCTTTCTTACCCGATGCGATGCCGTTGAATATGATCGCCACTACAACCAGTGCGACTCCGAGGAAGAGCATTATAGGATCGCCTTTGGACACTCCCCCGAAATAATTGAAGAACACTCCGAGGACCAATGCCAGACCCACGCCCAGAGGGAAAGCCACTGACATTCCGGCCAGTGAGGTCGATGCTGAAAGCAATATGTTGGAAGCATTGAAGATCACGCCCCCAAGAATCACCCAGCCGAGACTTGCCGCTGAAGCCTGTCCCAAATCCTGCACAAACGGACGGCCTTCGCTTCCGAAACTGCCCATTGTGAAAGCCAGAATCAAAGAGAAAATGAGCATTCCGATGACATAGTCCCAATAGAATAGTTCATATCTCCAACTTTTGGCCGCGAGTTTCTGAGTGTTACCCCAAGACCCCCAGCACAACATTGTCACGAAGCAGAAAATAACTGCAAGTGAATAACTGTTAACGACAAACATAGCTATTAATTTTTAATGTGAATTTTCGATTTAAATGAAGTATATAAGGCTGGAAGAGCCTCGTTCAACATTATCTCGTTTACCTCTGGAGAATTCCTGTAATAGATTTGCACATTTGAAGGTCCTTTCACGCGCCTCAGGCCCTCTGAGAACACCGTGTCACTACTCTTAACTTCATTTTTGTCAACCAACCGACAATCTCCATTCTGACGTCTGACAAGTTTAAGCCCCGCAACTTGCTGCCAAACAGCCGTCTCCCAAACATAATGTTTTCCACCGCTTCCATACCATTCATCCGCACTTCTCGACAACAGCCCCAATGAATCAGAAGGGGGCAACGGCGAAGTTAGATAATTAAGATAATCGGGTCTGTCAGAAACAGCTGTCATGTTAAAAACAAGATAATTCTTCAAACAATCATCCATTCCCATTATCCAATTCAAATCCCTTAAAGACCAGAATGTGTTATTTACCCCCTTGTCAAAAGGGCCTTTTGCGGTGGCGCAAGGATACAAAGCCAAAGGGAGTCCGCTTTGCAGGACTCTTGTTGCCGCTAACGTGTCTAAGGCTATGTTCCATTCAAGAAAAGAGTTTGAAGACGAACCTGCGCAAAGGTGAATTCGGGCAACTTTGTTTTTTATCAATTCCGGCTCTCTGTTGAACGCGATAGCCAAAGGACGACAAGAACCCGTGGAAACGACTTCGATTGGCACATCAGAACCGCGAAGAACGTCTAAGAAAAGGTTGATGCCACTCTGCTCAAATTCAGAAGCCGTCAGCTTTCCGTCAGTCAAAGAATCCAAAGGCGTAAAAGGAGAGCAACCACAAGGAACACTCTTGTCAAACAAATAGTTCAACTGAGAAACAGGGACGAATCCGGGATCTCTTAAAATGGAATTATCAGAATTAATTTCTCTAAAATGCTGAGAGACATCGAAGACAACTGCTTTTAAATCAATATTACTTAACGCATAAGGAGTTAGCAAATCAAAATTGTCACCGATATCCTGTCCCGGAAAATACAAGTCAGAAATAAGGACTACCGGCACCGTTGTGTCTTTGGTTATCACCCCGACAAATCCTCCGTTGCGAGCGAGATGGAACGGAAAACGAGTGCTGTTGTTAACAGCAACCGTCTGTACGGAGTAGTCTCTTGCATTACTATCCGCATTCACGCCATCAAAATAGCATTTCATCGAATAGCATCCCTCCGGCAGAAATGACAAATCTATCACTGTATCTCTTGCGTTTTCAGCAGACATTACACCCACATAGAAATCGCCATCTTTCCTACGAGCGACTGCCAAATTCTTTCCGACCTCACCGAATAAAGGAATTGTCTCGTCCCAAGTAGTGGGAACTTTTCTGAGAAATGGAAGCCATGGAGAATTTTCATCGTATTTGGAAGGGCTGTCCGATATCATTTGCAAAGGACTTTCATACACCACATACATGGCCATCTGATGACATCTGGTTCCTTGGCTCATAGGCTCCTCAGCATTAATTCTAAACTGTTCCGGCTGAACATTCAACATCGCCCCCGGCGTGAAATCCATCGCCTCAACCCACTGCCTTAGAAATGGAATGATAAGTTGATGAGAAGGCGTTGCCCTATTGCTCCACTTGTCGTATTCCAATCCAAGGACTCCCTCCCTTGTCATAAGGTTGGGGTACATAGCGCTCAAACCGTCACTCGGATAAGAACCGTGCAAGTCGACAAGCAGCTTTTTCTCAGTGGCTTTTTTCGCGACTCTCTCATAGAAAGAGAGCATTTTGGCATCGTTCCTATCCATAAAATCAATTTTCACACCTTTCACGCCCCACGAAGACATCGTGTCAAACGCCTCCTCCAACTGCTTGTCAACATTAATCCACTTCGCCCAGAGACAAATCCCAACGCCTTTGTTCTCAGCATATTGGCATATCTTTGGAATGTCAGTAGCAGGATTCAATGTCAACAAATCATCCTTGGCTGACCATCCTTCGTCAATCAGAACATACTCAAAGCCGTGTTCTGCCGCATAATCAACCATATATAAATACGTCTGGGTGTTTATGCCCGCTTTGAAAGAGACATTATAGATGTTGTTATGATTCCACCAATCCCATAAAACTTTGCCGGGCTTAATCCAAGAATAGTCAACTGTTGTTCTGTCACTTAGCAGATAGATCAACTCGCTATGAAGCATTTCCGCATCTTTTCCTTTGTCAAAGACTCCGGCTACTCTCCAAGGAAAACTTCTTTTTGAAGTTGACTTTACGACATAATCATATCTTGAGGTAGCATAAATCTTGTTTGTCCCGTCAAATAAGGATTCTTCTTTAGGATAATCCGCCGAAACATAATCAAACCCCTCCCCATTGGGACGAAGATATGAACAAGCATAATCACGGACATTGGCCTCAGCAAGCAGAACATTACAATTCGAAGTCTCAACCATCACAGGGACAATTGAAAGAGAATCTTTCGGTAAATCGCTCAATTTCCTCAAAGTGTAATTTTCCTCAAACCAATTCTGTAAATTTTTCGTCAGCAAGGTGTATGACAAACAATCTTCTTTGAATCTGAAGCCTGACTTTTCAGAACCTATTTCCTCAACTGAATCCTTCTTTCCGACAAACCTGTATGCAATCCCGTCATTATAAGACCGGAACTCCAAATCATACCTGCTATAAGAAAAAACAATTTGATTATACTCCTCTTTGATCTCTCTCATTTTCCTGCTTACTGAGGGAACAACAGTTGAAGACACACTTTTCCGGACAATCTTAGGGGTTTGTTCCAATCCTGTCCATAACTTGTCACCCACCTTTAATGAGATTTGTTCTGTAGTAAAGATTAAAGTCCCTTCCCTAAATAGAGAATAGCGAAAAGCGTTTCCGGCATACTGTATTTCAACGACATTCTTCTGATCTGGAGAACGCAGCGTGACCGACTTGTTCACGGCTGGAAGTGAAATGCAAAAGGCCGACAATAAAACAGTCAAAATAAACCGCTTCATAATCATTTCCCTCTCACTCTATTCACCAATGCCATTTTTGCTTTCTCGACATCGGACGGATTGACAATCAGGTACTCATCCTTGCCTTTAGGGTCTTCGTTAAAGGTAGTAACGCCTTTACCGTCAACCGATATGGTACCTTTTGCCGAATGCCTGAACAAACTTCTGTCCTTGTCTATGGCATCGAAAACGGATGTGAGATCCCATGAAGGCCTGTCGTAAGGCATCGGCTCATAACTCATATAGGCGACACAAAGCGGACTCGCCTCAGGGACTCCGAAGTCATTCAATATACTCTCGTGAGGATAAAGAATCTTTTTGCCTATCTCGAAGCCGCTGGCGACAATAGGCACCGGACATTGGGCGAACACAACGGTTGCCTCTTTCAAATCACATTTGATGTTATACTCGGCGAAAGGCTTGCCACCAAGATACTCTCCGCCCATAATATTCAGAGACTTAACCTTCTTTTTCATAAGTTCCTTCCCAGAAAGAGAGGACAAGTCATCGGGGCCGGAGGAAAGCAGTCTGCCGATATTCGTCAAAGGGCCCACCGCTATAAGAGTCACGCTGCCGTTCTTTGCTTCGGAAAGCAAACGGCGCAGTTCAACATAACCCTCAGGGATCGAGGCATCCAGCGTTCTATTTGGCTCCATGATCGGTTTCCCCTGATATGTGGCATTCAATGTGGCGAGAAGATACTTGTAGTCATCCGGAGTCACGCCGTTGTAAGCATAACCGATGGGCATATCGTCAAAGCCGTTATGCCTGCAAAAAGCATCAACGAACTCCACGGAATGAGGGTTGCATTTGCTCAATATTATGCCTCTGAAATCAATAGTCCCCTCTTTGGCGTAATTGAGCAGCATCTGAAGAGCAAGCACGTCGTCAACGTCATTGCCTAAATCAGTGTCGAAAATCACTACCGGCTTGTCTGCATGCCCACAAGATTTGGCACATCCGCAAGACTGGAATGAGAGAATTGAAAGGCTGACGATGATTGACAAAATAACGGTTTTAATTTTCATAATCCAATAACTATTTTAGTGTGTAATGTAGTGAGCGATCGCTTTGTATGTCATTGAAAAGAGATTGTGGGATCTGCGGGTCCTTCACCTTCTTCCCAACTCCCACATATCCGAGAGCCGTGTAGCCTCCGTTGATGTAATTCGTGTTTGCGAATCTTACCGAAGGCAGATTACCGGCAGGATCCAGAATCGAGAGAGCCACAATATAATCGCCCACAAGCAAATCCACGGGTTTGAGTCTCGATGTTATAGTGAATACATCAGGAGGTATTTTGTAGACTTGAAGGGAATCATCCCATTGATCGCCAGGAAGCCATGTCCGTATGTCGACACCATCAAGCTTCTGTCCCCATACTTTTTTCATAGTCGCCGCGTCCAACAGCGACACCTCGACCGGCCATTCATAATAGAACGGCGATGATCCGGTGTTCCGGAGCGAGAAACTCAGATTCCAATCTTTTCCCGAAACGATCTGAGAATCATAGTCCGCCTCGGTCAGAACAAACCGGTAACCAAGAGCTTTCTGAATGTCCCGCACATTGTGGATGACCTCGGGATCCTTAAAATCGGTCCAAGTCACACCTCCGAGATGATTGCAGTGCAGATTGCGTATCTGATTGATAATTAGAGCGTGAGTGGAAGAATCCGAAACACAGTCCTTGAAACTGCGGAAACCTTTGGTGTAAAGACTTCCCCAGTTCCAAGTGACCTCGCCCCCGATTACCTGGGTCTTCCATCTGTCTCCCAAAGCCATCATAGCGTTGTACCCTCTGTCAATTTCCTGGTCTATGGCCCAAGAGTCCCAATAAATGCCAAATTGATAATCCTTGAACTCATAAGCATATCTGACCATCACTTTCTTGTTCTTGAAGGCCTTCGAGAATGCGTCTCCGAGTGTCTTTTCCAACCCGTCCACCCAAGTTCTGCCGTAAACATGCCTCGGTTCATCGTGCGGAGGCCAGAATGTGGAAAGGTCCGGGTCGTGTTGTTCTCCCCATTCGCCCACTATCCCCATCTCAACGTATGCCACGCGCGGATCGTTGTCCCAAGCCTGTCCCAATTTCCTGACCAGATTCTCCACCCTTTTAGGAAAAGCAGCATCGAAATAACCACCTGTGATTCGGGTCAGCGAATCATCTTTCTCCAAGTAGCAGGCCCACTCGCCGGGAACGTTCTTGTACGGAGCCTTTTCTCCCGGAAGATCCTTCGGCCAGTGCCATCCATCCAGACAGTCTGGATTCTTCGGATCCGCCTTCTTGCCTCCGTGCCAAGGTTCCACCCAAACTATATAGGCTCTCGGAATGACCTTAACATTGATGTCCTCAACGCCTTTCCACCTGTGATTACTGTATTCTATCACTTTGCTAACGCTGTCAGAGGCATTGTTCTCCATCTTGTCCCACTGCATGTATTCCTTGATAAGAGATCCGTAAGGATAGGGATATCCCTCTCGCACGGCATCCTGCCCCGGAGCGTAGAATTCCCTCAACCCTTTCATCGTGTTTCTCAAAGCAGGCTGATATTCCTCCATTCTCACCCTGACGCGCCGTCCGGACATTTTTGCGTAATAACCGGACTTTTCGGCACCTGAGCAAGAACAGAGGAATAACAAAACAAGTAAAACGCTATTTCTTATACTCATAATGAAGCGTGTGATCTGACTGCAGGTCATCAAACTTATCGATAGGTATTTTGTACTCTTTTGCGTCAGCACCCACACCTATATATCCCATAGGCTGCCTTCCGCCGTTCCAATAATTGAACGCTGCGAATCTAAGTGAAGGAAGATTTCCGGCAGGATCAAGGACAGAAATGGCGATTGCATATTGGCCAGCCTTCAAATCTGACGGTATGGTCACGTCTTCGCTTATCTTATTGACAACCGCTGCCGTCTCATAAGTGTTCTTGTCTGCGTTCCAGTTGTCACCGGGCATCCATTTGGACACCTGAGGAGAAGAAAGAGTCGTTTTCCACGCCACCTGTTTGGTCGAAGGATCAATCAATGAAATTTCGACAGGCCAATCGTAGTAAAAAGGCGAGGAGCCGGTGTTGAGCACTCCGAAAGAGACATTGAATTTCTGTCCAGGCTCAACTCTGGTTGGATACCTGAAATCCTTTAGAACGAATCTGTAACCCATTATCTTCTGCATCTCTCCGGCATTAGCGAGAAAAGCGCTGTTGTTGAAATTGGCCCAAGTCACGCCTCCCAGATGATTGCAATGCAAAGCTCTTATCTCGTCATAGATGGTGTCGTGGCTCTTGGTCTTGGAAAGACAGTCCTCAAGGCTGCGGCACCCTTCCGTATAAAGGCTGCCCCAGCCCCAAGTAATTTCTCCTCCCATCGGCTGGGTCTTCCATCTGTCACCGAGCTTCATCATCTCAGTGTAGCCGCGGTCATATTCCTCATCAATACCGAAAGAATCCCAATAGATTCCATACTGATAATCCTTGAAATCGTAAGCGTAGCGGACCATGACTTTCTTGTTTTTGAAAGCTTCCTTGAAAGCGTCACCCAGCACTTTCTCAATGCCCGGCACCCACGTTCTGTTTGCAACGTGCGTGTCTTGATAGACAGGCCTCCAGTACGTAGTGACGCAAGGGTCGTGCTGCTCGCCGAACTCTCCGATTAGCCCCATTTCGACATAGGCCACGCGAGGATCATTATCCCAAGCCTCCCCCATCTTCTTAATCAGCTTTTTCATTCTGTCAGCGAAAGTCTGGTCGAAATAGCCTCCTGTAGTCGGGGTGTTATTGTCAGAAGAAATGGTTTCCCCAGGGAAATCGGAAGGCCAGTGCCATCCGTTCAAATCATCAGGATTGTCAGTGTAAGTGTTTTTAGCGTATCCTCCCTCGTAAGGCTCCATCCAAACGATGTAAGGGCGAGGAATCACTTTCACGTTCTCATCCTCCACGCCTTCCCATCTGTGGTCGCTGTACGAGATTACTTTGTCCACGCCATCACTCTCCACGTTCTCCATCATATTCCATTGCATATACTCTTTTATTAAAGAGCCGTAAGGGTAGGGGTATTGAGAACGCTTGGAGTCGTAACCTGGGCCGAAGAACTCTCTCCAGCCTTTCATCGGATTGCGGAAAGCGTTGTAGTACTCATAAGGGGTCACGGTGACATAACCGTCCTTGACGATGGTGGATTCCGAGACCGGATTGACAGGATTGTCGTCTGAGCCGCCGCACGAAGACAGCAGGCTCAGAACCGACATCAAAGCAACAATTCCAATAAAGTATCTTTTCATATTTACTTATTAATATCCAGGGTTCTGATCAGCATCCGTCATAGCGTCATTGCTGTCGATTGCCTGCTGAGGTATTGGGTAAAGATTGTGATGAGAATCAATGTTAATCTCAGGATGCGCGGCCTTTACCTGATCAATCAGCTTGCCGAAACGAATCAAGTCGAAACGTCTGTGGTGCTCGCAGCAAAGTTCGTGTAATCTTTCTTCAAGAACAACACTTGCGAACTGATCCTTAGTCAAATTGTCGGCAGAAGTAATGTTTTTCAGCCCCGCTCTTTTACGGACGATGTTCAGACAATCGTACTTGTCATTTGAAGAATCGCCGATGTCATTCAAAGCCTCAGCTTTCATCAAGAGCACATCCGGATAACGAACCATAATATAGTTCAGAGCATCATCCTCAATCTCAGACCCATATTTCTCATCCCTATATTTCATAATGCAAGGAGGATTCTGGGCAACACCCATATACTCAGTGCAGAAGAATGCCTCACGACGCTTGTCAGCCTTGTCATAACTGTCGTAAAGGTACTGTGTTGGACCAAAACCGCCCCAACCGAAACCGCCGGCTGTAGGTCCGCCACCTCCGCGAGGTCCCCAGTAACTTGACTGAATACTACCCTCAAGTCCCCATTTGCCTGAATGACTGAACTGGACTTCGAAGATGTTCTCGATTTCCTCATTCTTGTGCGCCGGGTCAAATATATCCGCATAGTTGTCATACAGACTGAATTTGCCGATAACCTTGTTCAATGCCTTGAGCGCCTCGTCAGGCTTGCCCCACTGAAGATAGAAACGGCCGAGAAGAGCGTTTGCCGCATAACTGGTCGCACGTCCTTTGTCAGAATCCGGCCAAGTGGCAGGAAGAATCTCCGCAGCCTCAGCCATATCCTTTACTATCAACGCATAGACATCGTCCGCCGACACTCTTGGCTTACTGATTTCATTTCTGTCTATTGAGGCGGATGTCCACATCGGGACGCCTCCGTAAGAAGCTACGAGATCAAAATAATACAAAGCCCTCAGGAATTTTGCCTGAGCGATCATCATAGTTCTGTCTGAAGAAGAGACAGGCGCCGATGAAGGCATATCAATCACCGTATTGCATCTCTTGATTCCGTCATAAGCCCAGATGTAATGGACTCTGAAGAACTCGTGAGAAGAAGAATAGGTGTAGAGCATAAGCTCGTTGTAGGCGGCCCAACTTCTGTCGAAAGGCTCCACCTCATCCGTGCCAAACTCATTCAAGGTCATTGTGTACTTACCGACATACAAGTCCTGCAACATAGCGTAGGCGCTGTTGACTGCCTTATTCCAGTCAGATGCAGAAGAGAAAGAATTCTCAGGGGTCAACGAGCTCTTCGACACCTCGTTGAGGAAGTCATCGCAAGATCCCAACACAAAAAGCATCGCGACCGAGCAAAGAACATTTAGTATCTTTTTCATAATCATTTCGATTTTTCGCTAAATTAGAAATTAAATGAGACACCGCCGATAAAAGCTCTGGCTCCCGGATAGGTGTTAGTCTTGTCCCAAGCCTCGACGTCATAGCCTGTGAATTCCGTCCAAGTGGCAAGGTTCTGAACTGAGAAATAGACTCTCACGCTGCTGATCTTTGATTTATCCAAGAGATTGTTAGGCAGAGTGTAACCCAACTCCACATTCTTAACTCTCAGATAGTTGCCGTTCTGTAGATTAGCGTCGGTGCCGTCACCGTTGGAATACGGAGCACCGATGCGAGGAGCGGGATACTTGTTGCTCGGCCTCTCGATTGTCCAGTAATTATTGTAATAGTCCACGCTCATATTTCCCCACAGATTGTATGAATCCTCATATCTGAGAAGAGAGTTCATAACCTTGTAGCCGAGAGCGTAATTGACGAACACGGAAAGATCGAAATTACCCATTCTGACATTGCCGAAATTAAATGTGTTAGTCATACCTCCGTACATTCTCGGGGTGCTCTGACCGGCGAAATCTCGATCCTCGCCATTAATGACGCCGTCCGCATGCTTGTCCTCTATCTTCCTGTCACCCGGAACACAACCGTACTTGGCAGCCTCGGTAGCCTCGTCAATTTGCCATATCCCTTCAGAATGAAGCAGATAGAACTCGTTGAGAGAATGATCCACGAATATGCTCTTGTCCACATCTTTCTTCCCGTCATAAAGCTCGACCACGTTGTTCTTGTTGTAAGTGAAGTTGAAAGCTGTAGTCCACTGGAACATAGAGGTGTTGACGTTCACCGAATTGATGGAAAACTCTATACCCTTGTTGTCAAGTTTTCCGATATTGGTCAGAGAACTCAGGTAGCCTGACTCTTTCGGAAGAGGAACAGTCCACAACAAATCGCTAGTGCGCTTATAGTAGCCTTCGATGGTGCCTGCGATTCTGTTTTTAAAGAATCCGAAGTCGATTCCTAGGTCAAGCTGATTGGCTTTTTCCCAAGTCAGGTTAGGATTGGATATGGAAGTGTAGATAGCGCCTACCTGCTTCTGCCCGCCCAAGACGTAATCGTAAAAATAGCCACCCTCACCGACAAGCGCCGCATACTGATAATCGCCGATCTCCTGATTACCAAGCTGTCCGGCGCTGACACGGAGTTTGAGGTTGTTTACAATAGGCGAGTCTTTCAAGAAAGGCTCTTCCGAGACTCTCCATGCGAATGCCATTGAAGGAAAATAGCCCCAGCGATGTCCCTCAGCAAATTTAGAGGAACCGTCAGCTCTCATAGTGACAGTGGCCAGGTAACGTTCTTTCCAATTGTAAGTTGCTCTTGCATAGAAAGATGCTAAAGTAGATGCGTTGGCATAGGAATAATTTGGGCCGTGCGTGGCGGCGCCTCCAAGATTGTTGTACTTGGTAACGTTGCTCAATCCTTTGGAATCCGCGGTCGCATCCTCGTAAGTACTGCGGGAAGCAGAAAAACCGCCCATTATAGTGAGCTTGTGGTCATTGATAGCCATATTGTAGGTGGCTGTGTTCTCTGTCTGAATGAATTTGGACATACTTGAGAAAATGGTAGCGTGTCCGTCTTTAGCGTAATGCTGTCCCATCCTGCCGTCCTCATACTCATTTACACGATAATTCGTGTAATTGACAGAATTGTCAGTCTTTATCAAGAGATTCTTCACCGGCTCAGCCTCAAGATAGACTGAACCGACAGCCATAGTCTTTTTCGTACTCTTGTCAAGTAATTCCACAATAGCCACTGGATTGGCCTTTGTGTTAAGGAAACCGTCGAAATACTCGCCATCAGAAGCATAAACAGGTGCGGTAGGCTGCGAGGACAATGCACTGAACATTGTGCCATAGCCCGAATCCGACTCCTCGTTGATGTTTTTCATCTTCGAATAGACTATGTTGAAACGGGCGCCAGCTTTTAGCCATTCATTCACTTTCGAATCCATATTGTATCTGAGAGTGAGTTTGTCGAATGAGGAGTTCTTGATAATACCGTCCTGATCATAGTAATCGATGCCGAGATAGTTGTTGATTTTGTCCGAACCGCCTGTGATTGACAGGTTATAATTCTGGAACTGGCCTGTCTGTGTGACCTCATCCTGCCAGTCAGTGGTTTCGCCGCGGCTGAGGAGACGCAATTCCTCGCTTGTCCAAGTGTAGGACTGACCTGAAGTGGTGACAAGGTCATAGTACTGCTGGGCATTCATCATATCCTGCTTGTTCAACATCTTCTGAACGCCCGCCATTGCATTGAAAGAGACTTTCGATCTGTCTCCGTTCCCTCTTTTGGTGGTTATGAGAACGACACCGTTGGATCCTCTCGAGCCGTAAATGGCTGAAGAAGACGCATCCTTAAGAATCTCAATTGACTGAATGTCAGAAGGAGACACATCCTGAAGGCTGCCCATTGGGACACCGTCGATCACATACAGAGGGCCGGAGCCGGCATTGACCGAACCTACACCTCTGATTATTATCCCTGCATCCGCACCAGGCTTGAGGTTACCTGATGTGACCTGAACGCCGGCCGCGGCTCCCTGCAGGGCGCTGGAGACCATGCCGATCTTGGAGTTATTCAATTCGTCAGGCTTGATGGAAGCAACAGAACCTGTCAAATCACTCTTCTTCACGGAGCCGTAACCAATCACGACAGCATCGTCCAATGCGTAATTGTCATTCAGCATTTTCACGTTGATGACATTCCCCTTCACAACGACCTCATTGTCGATCATTCCGAGGAAAGAGAAAAGGAGCACGCTCCCCTCTTTCGCATTCAAGGAATACTTTCCGTCAGCATTGGAGGTGGTACCGTTGCTTGTGCCTTTCACTATAACTGAGACTCCTGCCAGAGGCTCTGAATTAGAGTCCACAATCAATCCTTTTATGGTGTTCTGCGCAAATCCGATAGTTGATATACAGAGCGCAAAAGCTATTATTATTAATTTTTTCATATCTATACGGAGTTATTCTTTAGAATTCTCTTATCGCCATAGTTCCGATTGCCCAGCCGGTACGGTCCGCTATGCCTGTTACTATGTTTGTTGACTCGTAGAAGTTACAGTAGCACATAGCCCAGACCCAGCCTCCTGAATAATCGGCTTCGGTGGAAGACCAATAGTTGTTGGCAGGAACCGAGAAACCGGCATTCGCCACTTTCGCCTTAACTTTGAAAAGCTCGACCAGCTCATTAAGAGATGGCAGGAAATAGTCATTATATTTGATTCCGTCTTGCTCAGCCTCAAGTTTGTCACACAGTTGCACAGGAGTGTCGTGAGAATAGGTGTAGTCGTTTTTGGTGTCGCTGACCTGTTTCAGCAATCCGGTCGAATTCGTCTTTCCGGAATACACGTCATATTTTGACTTAGCGGCGAATGCGCTTGGAACGGCCGGACCCCAATTCATAGCGGCGTCCCCCAATGTCCCCATATACACAACCAGACCGTGAACACCGTCATCGGATGTGTAGAAGACAATTCCGCCAGCAACTTTCGCAAACAGATTCACGGCAACGCTCATAGTGCCGAGAGTACCCATTTTCTGTCCTCTGGTTACTTTCATCGTGTTCACACCATAGCAAGCGCTCGGGACCGTGAACGTGATTGAGCCGTTTTGAGCTCCTTCCACCTTCACTTTCACACCTGAAGGATAGGCGTCGGACTCCATCACAAGTACATCTCCCGCCTCGATTCCCGATGCTTTTACAGTTATTGTTTCGCCTTGTTTGACAGTAGCGGGATAATCTATGTCGTCAAGAATGATGACATAAGGTATGTAAAGTTTTTCCGACAAAACGGTGGTGAGTTCCGCTCTGGTGTCTGACACCTCATAAAATCCGCAAGCAGTCGCAGGTACGGCAATCGTGATGCCGTAATCTGTCACCGAAACGACTTTAGGAGTAAAATCCGCCTCTCCGCTTTGGGATTTGCAGATGATAATATCGCTTGTGTCGAACCCGCGCCCCTTGATTGTGACGTCGGTTCCCGGCATAGCGGCAGTCTCCGCAGGCATTACTATCTCTTTCAGAAGAGGAGCAATCGGAACGGGATCTGTCTCATCGTCCCCACAACTGATAGCGAGGGGCAATAGTACAGTCGCAATGAGAAGAAAGAAAGGATATTTTTTCATAATGATTAAATGATAATGATTTTAACTATATTAATTCGTCAACTTCTTTTCTGTAAGGGATGGAAGGCTGGGCGCCGAGGCGGGTGACGGAGATGGAGGAACAGATCGTGGCGAAGCGCGCCGCTTCCTCAAGGGATTTGTTTTCGGACAACGCCGTGACGAGGGCGCCGTTGTAGACGTCTCCGGCAGCGGTGGTGTCGACAGCCGAAACCGTTCTCGCCGGCACGATCAGCGCTTCCCCCGAGCCACAAATCAAGGAGCCTTTTGAACCGAGAGTGATTATCACGTTCTTTACCCCTTTGGCTTTCAGTAATTTGGCAGCCTCTTTAGCATCATCTTCCGTCTCCACCGGCCTGTCCACAATCTTGGCGGCCTCGGTCTCGTTAGGTGTTATAAGGTAAATCTTGCTCAGTACCTCGTCAGAGACAGGCCGCATAGGCGCCGGGTTCAGGACCACTTTCACTCCGGCCTCGCTTGCCAACTCGATAGCCGCGCTCACAGTTTCAGAAGGGATTTCCTGCTGAAGCAGAAGATATTCAGCTCTTTTTATCGGCCCCGTCAGCTTCTCCACATCCTCAGGTCTGAAATCAGAATTGGCCCCGGGAATCACGGCGATGGAATTTTCGCCTGTTTCGGCAACGAAAATCAAAGCAGTTCCCGTCGGCGAGTCCTGTGAGAATTTAATGTACTGTGTGTCAATCCCGTCAGTCGAGAAATCCATTTTGAGTTTGTGACCGTTGAGGTCGTCTCCGAGACAAGTCAGGAATGTGACATCTCCGCCCAAACGAGCCGCAGCCACTGCCTGATTCGCTCCCTTTCCTCCGTTAGCTTCTTTCAACCGCGCGTTTCCCACAGTCTCTCCCGGCAAGGGAAGGCTTTTCATTTTGGCAACAATGTCTATGTTGGAACTTCCAAGTACGACAATTTTACTCATTACTTTGATTATGTTTAGTGTTATTCAGGATAATCGTTTGCGCAAAATTATGAAAATTCTTTAATGTATTTCGGTTTGTTCTAAAAAAATCAGTACTTTTGCATAGAAAATTAGCGCAATTTTTGAAAATATTTCATAAATATTGCACACTTGTTGCGCAAAAAACCACATAATGATATGAAAGAGACATTATCCAGCATCTCAAAGCGACTGGGCATTTCCACCGCTACCATTTCCAGAGTTCTCAGCGGAAAGGCCAAAGAGTACAGAATCAGTGATGACACCGCAGCATTGGTTACGGCCGAAGCCGCGCGCTGCGAATATGTGCCGAGTCCTGCGGCACAAAGCCTGCGCACCAACAAAACCAGAACTATCGGACTGCTGATGCCTAAAGTCTCGAATCCTTACTTCGCTGACATATCAAGCGCGATCATATCCAAAATCAACAGCGAGGGCTACACCGCCATAGTCGCCGACACGATGGAGGACGTGAAAACCCAGGAAAACTGCATTACCACGCTTCTGTCGCACAAAGTTGACGGGATCATCGCCGCGCCTTGCGGGAGCGACAGCAAGAAATTTGAATATATCAACGACCACATAGTTCCGGTGGTTCTGGTGGACAGGTATTTTGACGATGCCAAAATCTCTTACGTGACCTCCAACAATTACAAAGGAGCGTTCGATGCGACTTCCATTCTTCTGCGAAACGGGCATCGGGACATCGTCTGCATCCAGGGGGACACGAAGTCTCTGCCGAACCAGAAAAGGGCGAACGGGTACATAGACGCGCTCACCGAGGCGGGATTCGGCGACAAAGTGGCAATAGTAGGGGACGCTTTCTCAATTCAGAACGGCTATCTTGAGACGAAACTTCTTCTGAGCAGCGCGCACAGACCTACCGCGATTTTCGCTCTGAGTTACACTATCCTTCTGGGAGTAATCAAGGCCATCAAGGAGGCGGGGCTGAGCATTCCGGAGGATTTCTCGGTTATTTCTTTTGATGACAACATAAGTCTGGACTATATGACTCCTCCTATCAGCCGTGTGGCTCAGGCGACTGACGAGATGGGGCAGCTTGCGGCCAAGATGCTTCTCAACAGGCTTGACAACAAAAA
>Ga0172377_10003557_pt1 | contig 15999 bp, 14 predicted proteins | sample Pumphouse3metaG_FD_119749 | JGI IMG/M metagenome (GOLD analysis project Ga0172377, IMG submission 119749) | Leachate microbial communities from a municipal landfill in Southern Ontario, Canada - Pumphouse #3 metaG | ecosystem: Engineered > Solid waste > Landfill > Unclassified | place: Canada...
ATCTCAAAAACTCCCTGCTCGAGCGGATTGGTTTTCGAGTCAAAGACCGATGCTTTGACCTCGTTGCCGATCAGGGGATAGGATCCGGAGGGGGTTTCTGCGGTCACCGCCGCCATGAATTTTTCAATGACGGCGATGGCATCCGGCATCAGCGCGCTGTACTTTATCAAATTTTCCCAGTTGTCATAGATCATATCGGCTTTCTTTTTTATTAGTTGCTGACGCCACTTTTAACGGTGAATAAGAGGTCGCGTCTCTAGATCCTGGTTATTGGGCTGCCCGTCATTAGAGGCCATATTTTTTTTGTTGTTTGGCCTTGCGTTGGGCGTCTTTGGCGTCAAGCTCTTTTTGATAGCTGTCCTTGGCGCCTTTGACTTGCCCGCCGAGGTCTTTGCTTAGCTCTTCAGCTTTACTTTTACCTTGTTTGAATAGATTCTGCAAGGGTTCTTTATAATGCCATGCCAGAGCGGCAAGAGCAAGGAGGACAATAAGAATTACCAGTCGGCGTAGCAGAGCCTTGAACTGACTTTTCTGTTTGCGCCGCATAATGTCGTCAACCACAACACGCGAGGCCAAGGCGTTTTGCAGACAGACATCGGAACAGCATTGGATGCCCTCGGCGCTTTTCACGCAGTCGGCGCAGACCGGCTTGCGGCAGGTGGCGCAGTGAGCCAGGGCAGGGACATTGGGATGATTCAGACAAACCGAGCCGGAAATTTTCTGAGACATAAACAGAACTCCTGAGCTATGTACAGTCTACAAACACCGTAGTGCGAAGAAAACTTCCTTACTATAATAGCCAAACAGATAAGACACAACAGGATAAAAAGCGCCGGCTGCCTAAAATAAAAGCTTAAAAATTCGCTATGTCTTAATGTGTCTGGGTGTCCAATTAGAACTGATGCAGGAAGCGCAGGTCGTTTTCGTAAAGCAGGCGCAGGTCATTGATGGCGTAGCGTATCATGGCGATGCGCTCCAGCCCCATGCCGAAGGCGTAGCCGCTGTACTCTTCGGGGTCGTAGCCGACATTCTCGAAGACCGCCGGGTTTACCATGCCGGCTCCGGCGATCTCGAGCCAGCCGGAGCCTTTGCAGACGCGGCAACCCTGGCCGGCGCAGATAATGCAGGAGGCGTCGCATTCCACGCTGGGTTCGGTAAAGGGGAAGTAATGCGGTCTGAGGCGCACCTCGACCTGGTTGCCGAACATCTCTTTGGCATAATGAGCCAGAACCCCTTTGAGGTCGGCCAAGGAGACATTTTTATCAACGTATAGGCCTTCGATCTGGTGGAAGCTCATGCCGTGGGTGGCGTCGGGGGTGTCGGGTCTGTAGCAGCGTCCCGGGCATATGATTCTCAGCGGCGGTTTTTGGCTTTGCATAACGCGTATTTGCACCGGCGAGGTCTGGGTGCGCAAGAGCTTGGTTTCCGGGTTCAGCCAGTTGTCGCTCTGCAGGTTAAAATAAAAGGTGTCCTCTGGTGTGCGCGAGGGGTGTTCCGGGGGTGAGTTCAAGGCGTCAAAGTTGTGCCAGACATCCTCGATGTCGGGTCCGTCGGCGACAATAAAGCCCATGCGCCTGAAGATGGCGACGGCCTCGTCCATGACCCTGGTTATGGGGTGTTTGCGTCCCAGGCCTCGTCGGCGTCCCGGCAGGCTGAGGTCCAGGCCTGGGGCTGTAGTGCAGCCGCTCTCCTGCAGCTCGGCGGTTTTCTGCTCGAAAAGGCCTTGGATTTTATTTTTCACCTGGTTCAGGGTTTTGCCTACCGCAGGTTTCTCTGCGGCGGGCACTTTTCCCAGTTTTGCGCTGAGTGCCGGCAGGCGTCCTTTGCGTCCCAGGTAGTGCACGCGCAGGGTTTCCAGTGCGCTGAGGTCCTGGGTCTGGGCAAGCTCATTTTCCGCCAGCTCGGCGGTTTCGAGCAATTCTTTTTGCAATTCGTTCATAAGTTTGTTTCCGGGGCTTCAAGGGAAACGCAAGACGAGTAGCCAGCGCCTTGCTGTGCAAAGCGCTGCCGGTTTGTTTGAGTCACTAAGGCACACGAAGGGGGGAGGACACGAAGGGACACGAAGAGGCACGAAGGCACACTAAGGGCTTATGCGGCGCCTGCCCGTTTTGGTTTGTTCAGAGGTTTAATTTAGCCTGCGTTTTGCAGTATGCCGGCATTATTCATAAACATCATAGCGAAGGCGAGCACAAAGATGGCGATGGTTTCCACAATGCCCAGGGCGATCAGGTAGTTGACGAAGCCCTTGCCGGTTTCAGTCAGGGCGTCGCAGGCTCCGGCGGCGGCCCGTCCCTGATAGGCGGCGGAGTAGCCTATGGCAAAGCCTCCCAGGAAGCCGATTAAAAGCGCCACCGGCCAGTAGGCAGCCTGGATATTGAGTACCGAGCCCATCAAAATCATGCCGTAGATGGTCTGCGACATGGGCACGCCGGTGAGAATCGAAAGCTGAAAAGGGGCCGCCTTGCCCTGAGCGTAGCATTTTTTCCAACTGCCTATGGCGGAGGCCGCCGAGACGCCGCAGCCGTAGACCGAGCCGGAGGCAGCCATGCCGAAGGTGGCGAATGCACCCAGATAAACCAGGGCCTGTTGAATGGAACCGTTCATTAAATACTCCTTGTTAAGTCTAAACGCAGGTTATAAAAAAATTGGTTGATTTTTTGTGTCTCTTCGTGTCCAAAGTCCCGCTATCATTCTTCGTGTTTAGCGGTTTTGAGCGGCTGATATGGTTTGCCGCTCCAGCTCAGGCCTATGTGACCGGAGAATTCCAAGGTATTTAGTCTTATGCCGTGCACGAGGACCCCCATTGCCGCCAGTGCCACATTCAGGCAGTGTCCCAGCAGTATGATGACCAGGCTCAGAGGAATGAGCCAAGGTGAGCTTTTCCACACCATGACACTCATGGCGTTAAAGCTTTCGGCGATAAAGAAGCTCGACAGTCCCACGGCATAGAGCCGGATATAGGAGAGCACGTCTACCAGGCTGTTGATAAAGTTGAAGGGAGTGTAGATGATGTCGCCCATATCGGTCCAGTCCACCGAACAGCTTAGGATAAGGACGGTGCCGATGACATATAGCGATTTGGCAAACAGTCCGAGGCTGCCACCGGAGATCAGCAGCATTTTCACGGTGAAGAAATTGCCCCAGAGGAAAAGCAGCCAGCCTATATGCCCCAGGCTTTGGCGCAGACTGCCGCTGACCGCGGCGGCCCAAACCCGGGCCAGGGAAAGATGGAAGGCGCCGATGAAAAAGCCCAGCAGCTTGACGTTCATGCTGTTGCTGTCATCCCTGAACCAGGGTATGCCGCGCATGGCCAGGGGCAGTTTTTCCGGCGGCAGTCCGAACCAGTTGCCGGTGAGCAGTCCAAAAGTCAGGATGCAGGAGCTCATAATGATCAGTAGCATGATTCCCTGGCGTTTTTTAGTTTCGCCGGGTTTGCTGGCAAAGCAGAAAAGCCCGAGGCCGCCAGCCAGCAGCAGCGCGCCATAACCGGCATCTCCCACCAGCATGCCGCAGAATATAGACAGGAAGACCAGCATAGGCACGCTGACGTCTATCTCGTTGTAGCCCGGCAACACGCCGATGAAATCGAATATTTGCTGAGCCATCTGCAGTCGACGCGGGATGCGCAGTTTGGTCGGCACCTCGGGATCGTCCAGTTCGGCCTCCAAGTGCCTCAGTCCCCAGCCTTCCTGGCGCGCAGCCTCTAAAAGCTCGGGCAGTTTCTGCTGCGGGACATAGCCGGAGAGGTATGAGAGTTGGTCGCCAGCCTCGCTCATGGCATCCTTGGCGGCGGCATAGTCGATTTTCTCTTGCAACAGCGCTTTGTGCTGCAGCAGGGTTTCCAGCTGGCTTCCGGCCAAGAGCAGCAATTCGGCTTCGTTTTGGCGCTCTTCCTTTTGCAGTGCAGCCAATTCCTGGCGCAGTGCGGCCAGGTCCATGCCCTGGGGGAATTTTTCCAGCGGCAGTTCCATGTCCGGCAAGGGATTTGGCGAAAAGACGATAAAGTAGTGTCTGCCGGCGCTCTGCTTGACGGTCTGCACAAAGCAGTCTTCGGGCAGCTGCGGCATTTGCTCGGCGCCGGCATTGCACAGGGCGCTATGCCAGCCGCTGGCGGCAAAGCGCGCTAGGGCCTGGGCGCTGAACTCGCCCCAGGGTGTTAGCTTTTCTATGGCCGGGCGCAGCTCAGCCTGCCGTTCAAGGTTCTGTTTCTGCCCTTGCGACAAAGCCAAAACCCGGGAGACTAGTTTTTCAGGAGACTCGGGCGCGGCGGCTTGTTTTTCGGCGGTTTTGGCATAAGTGCCAAGCACAAACAGAGCCTGAGCAAGGTCTTTCTCTTTTTGCAAGAGCGTCTGACTTTCTTCGGAGGCTTGTTCGGCAGCGGCGGCGATATGAAACAAACCCAGTGACTGCAAAGCGGCTAGCGCAGTCTGACGCTGGCTGGACAGGCAGACCAGCGTGATTTTTTTCATCTTTTCAATCATGGCGAGGCCTTACAAGGCAATCGGGCGGGGGGGAAGGGTACACTAAGACACACTAAGGCGGTTGGTTTCAAATCAGGTCAGGCCAGGGCGGCGTCGCGTATCTGGCATTTTTTCTTGGCGATTTTGGAGCGTCCCACCGAGTTGGTCTGCTGGTCGCCTATATAGATATTGATGCGTCGTATATTGTCCAGCGCCTCGGGGATTTTCACTTTCTCGAAGAGATTGACGCGTTGGGTGACGATGCGCAGCTCCATGCCCAGCAGTTCTAGCTGCTCTTCGATCAGTTGTCGGCGCAGGCGCAGCTCGATCTGCTTTTTGAGCATTGCCAGCGCCTCGTCAAACCAGAGCGGCGTGCTGAAAAGGTCGTAGGGCAGCTCGGCAAAAGTCAGGGAGACAAAGACGGGCACATCGGTGCCGGCCACATTGTGTGTGCCCACCTGCCAGTCGCTGACCTCGAGCAGCCCGGCAAGCCCGGAGGCCGCCGGCAAAGAAAACAACCCCAGATTCTGCTGGTTGCGCTTGTATTCCTCCTGCAGCTCACGGTCTAAGGCGGCCAGGCTTTCGCGTATCTGGCTGACCTCGGCCTGCAGCTGCTGCTGCTTGAGCTGCAAGGTGGGCAGATAAAGCTGAAAACGCTTCAGGCCGTCGCGCTGTAGCTTCAACTCGTTCTTGGTTAGTTTGATCTTGGACATGGGATTGTCGTTCTAGAAGACTTCATGCTGGCAAACAGTCGCCAAAATCAGGATTTTCGCAGAGTCCCTTATGGGCGCTGAGCTTAAGGACTTATTTTTTCGGCCAGAATTCCTGCAGGGTTTGAGTGTTGACGCCGGTGTCTTCAGGCTCGAAGCATTCCGCCAGGGTTTTCCAGCCCAGGTCAAGAGCCTCCTCGAGGGGGATGTTCACGGAGAGGTCCATCATGCGCGTCTCGAAGAGAGCGCCGTATTTGAGCAGCTTGCGGTCCCATTCACTCATGCGGAAGCCCATGGACTGTTTTTCCAGGGTCTCCTTGAATTCGGCGTAGAGCCGTATCATGGTGTCCATGACACTGCGGTGGTCTGCTCGGGTACTGTCATTCACCTGCTGTTTGAGTCGGCTCAGCGAGCCAAAAGGTTCGATGCGCCCGTTCACCAGGTAGAACTGGCCTTCAGTGATATAGCCGGTATTGTCCGGCACCGGATGGGTGACGTCGTCGCCTGGCATGGTGGTGACCGCCAGGATGGTGATGGAGCCGGCGTTCTCAAAATCGACCGCCTTCTCGTAGCGCGCGGCCAGCTGGCTGTAGAGGTCGCCGGGATAGCCGCGGTTTGAAGGTATCTGCTCCATGGTGATGGCGATTTCCTTGAGTGAGTCGCAGAAGTTGGTCATGTCGGAAAGCAAGACCAGCACGCGCTTGTTGTGTTCGGTGGCGAAGTATTCGGCGGCGGCCAGGGCCAGGTCGGGCACCAGCAGGCATTCCACTATGGGGTCGGAAGCAGTGTGCACGAACATGACGGCGCGCGACAGTGCGCCGTGCGCGTCCAGGGTGTTGCGGAAGAAGAGGTAGTCGTCATACTTCAAGCCCATGCCGCCGAGGACGATGATATCGACTTCGGCTTGCATGGCGATGCGCGCAAGCAGCTCGTTGTAAGGCTCGCCGGCCACCGAAAAAATGGGCAGCTTCTGACTCTCAACCAGGGTGTTGAAGACGTCGATCATGGGCAAACCGGTGCGGATCATGTTGCGCGGGATGATGCGGTTGGCCGGGTTGACCGAGGGGCCGCCTATGTCGATCATGTTGTCGCTTAGCGCCGCGCCATTGTCGCGCGGACTGCCGTTGCCCGTGAAGATACGGCCAAGCAAGGCCTCGCTGCCGGAAAGGCGCATGGGGCGCCCCAGAAAACGCACCTCGCTGTCAGTGGCGATGCCGCGGCTGCCGGCGAAGACCTGCAAAGAGACCCGCTTGCCCTGCAGTCGAATGACCTGAGCCAAGGAAATGCCGCGCTCGCTGCGCACCTCGGCCAGCTCACCATTGGCCACATTGTCGGCCTCGATAGTGATGACGTTGCCGCTGATCTGTATGATGCGATGATAGATTTTTCTCATCCCTGAAATGCCCTTCTTGTTTTAGAGCCAATCCAAAAAGCCTTTAAGTTACTAATGTAGATCCCGTCCAAAAAGGGGGTCTGGCGGCTTATGCGGCGCCGAATAAGCCCTTCGTGTGCCTTCGTGTCTCTTCGCGTCTCTTCGTGTCCTCCCCCTGAGCACCTGCTTAGCCCTGCGCTTTTTGCAATGCCTGGTCTATGCGTTTTTCGCATTTGATGAATTCATCGGACTGCCAGGGGGCGTAGTTCCAGTCAATGAAGTTTTGCCGCAGTCTCTGGAAGTAGCTTCTGGCCTCGTCTTTGTCGTTGAAGGAGAAATTTTTTTCAAGCACCGTCAGCAGTTTGCCGAAGACCAGTCTTTGTCTCTCCGCGTCGCAGCTGCTGTCTACTTCGTCGAAGGTATTTTGCTGCAGATATACGGCGTCGATGAATTCGCTTTTCAGGTAGACGACGAAATCGGAGATCGGCGTGCCCTCTTCGCCCACCACCTTCATCATCTGGTTGACCTCGTCGCCCTCGCGCAGCATCTTGCGCGCCTTGCGCAGCTGCTCTTCAGGCACGATGCTTTTGTATTTACTCCAGCTTTCCAGCGGATGTATGGCCGGGTAGCGCCGGGCGTTGGCGCGGTCTCTGGACAGTGCCAGGAAGGAGCCTACCACTTTCAGGGTGGACTGGGTGACCGGCTCCTCGAAGTTGCCTCCCGCCGGGCTGACCGCGCCGCAGATAGTGATGGAGCCCTGGCTGCCGTCCGGCAGTCTTACCAGTCCGGCGCGCTCGTAGAAGCCGGCCACCAGGGATTCCAGATAGGCCGGGAAGGCCTCCTCGCCGGGTATCTCCTCCAGCCTTCCGGAGACTTCGCGCAGGGCCTGCGCCCACCTCGAGGTGGAATCGGCCAGCAGTAGCACGTGCAGCCCCATCTGCCGGTAGTATTCAGCCAGGGTGACACTGGTGTAGATAGATGCTTCCCTGGCGGCCACCGGCATGGAGCTGGTGTTGCAGATAATAATGGTGCGGTCGATGAGCTTGCGTCCGGTGCGCGGATCGTCCAGGTGCGGGAACTCGCGCAGTATCTCGACCACCTCTCCGGCTCTTTCACCGCAGGCGGCAACGATGACGATATCCACCTCGGAGCGCTGTGAGAGGCTGTGCTGGAGCACGGTTTTGCCGGCTCCAAAAGGCCCGGGAGTACAGAATGTGCCGCCCTTGGCCACCGGAAAGAATGTGTCGATGAGACGGGTCTGCGTGACGAGCGGCTCGGCGGGCAGCAGCTTTTCCAGGTATGCGCTGATAGGGATTTTCACTGGCCAGGTCTGTACCATGCGTACTTCGCGTTCCTGTCCGCCCTGGCTGGCCTTGGCCACGACTTTGTCTATGTTGTATTCGCCCGCTTCGGCGATCCAGGTCAGCTTCCACTCACCGTTCCAGGCGAAAGGCAGCATGATTTGGTGTTTGAAGATACCCTCGGGCACTGAGCCTAAGCTGTGGCCTGCGCTCAGGATTTGGCCGACTTCGGCACTGGGCGTGAATTCCCACTTGCGTTCGCGGTCCAAGGGGTATACATACAGTCCGCGTTTCAGGAAGTATCCGGCCTGTTTAGCCAGCTCCGGCAGCGGGTTTTGCAGTCCGTCATAGACCTGTGTGAGCAGCCCCGGGCCTAATTCGACGGAGAGCAGCTCGCCGGAGAACTCGACCGGGTCGCCTACCTTCACGCCGCTGGTGTTTTCAAAGACCTGCAAGTCAGCCTCGTGCCCGCGTACCCGGATAAGCTCGCTTTTCAGGCGTTCATTATCCCCAGTAAGCACATAAGCCACTTCGTTTTGAATGACTCTTTGGCTAAAGACAACACTGACCATGTTGCCGTTGATGCCGGTGACTTTCCCTGTGGGTTTTGTTTCACTCATTTGCTGGATCCGGAGTCTGTATCTTAGGTATTGGCGAAATTCTGTATCTGTATCTGTGGCGCAGGTGTTGCCTGGAAGTCTCGGGGCGCAAAAAAAGCTTGCTGTGTCTTCGTCTAAAAGGGGCATTACGACTAAGAATCATTTGTGGCGCCCCTACAGGGCGCCGGATTCGGGGGGGCCTTTACCCAGGGTGGCGCTCGGCTCCTGCGGAGCCTCGCTTACCCTGGGCTGTATTAGGTTGCCCCTTCGGGGCACCAAATAGACAGATTCTTAAGAAAAAATTGAAATTTCAGCAGAGAATTTGCGTTTTTCATGTCATTTCAGCGTTTTTTCTGTTTTGTCCAGCTCCCTTTTCCCAACAAACCAAAACGGGCAAGCACCGCATAAGCCCTTAGTGTGTCTTCGTGTCCAAAATCCTGCCAGAACAGCTTTAAGGCCTTTCCGGCAGCGCTTTGGCGAGCAATTCTGCTGCGAAGGCGGCGCCTTTTTCCTCGTCCTGACGCGCCAGTTTTTCCAGGATAAGTAGTCTGTAGGCATATACGATAAGAGCCTCGAAGTTAAAGTCATGTCCGAAGGCCAGCTCATCCAGGCGCTGCCAGCGCAGCTGGTCCAAAGCCTGTTCTCTTTCCCAGGCATTGGGCAAGAGCATGATTTCCTCGACCCTTTTGCCTAGTTGCACCGAGAAGATGTCACTGGGTCGCAGGTAGGTATTTTCATCCAGGCGGCGTTTTCTCGCTCTTTGTGCGGCCAGCAGGTTGCGCAGGTAGCGTTCGGCCAGTTTCCAGTCTCGGATCAGGGGCGGCTCTCCCTCCTGAGGTGCTAGCGGCTCCAGACTCAGAGCGGCCAGGCCGGCGCACTCCTCCGCGCTAAGTCTTTCCTGGCAGCGCTGCAAAAAATCCTGCCAGGAGAGTGCGGCTTTTTCGCCGAAACGCAGGCTGGGCAGGGAGCTGATAAAATAATAGAAGTCGGAAGCCATAGAGGAGTTATCCCTTGTGACTGAGCCTAGGGCCGGGGCTTAAAACTGCTCGCTCAAGATGCCGGTGATTTTTGGGCTAAGATGAGCGGTCAAGGTCTCAGCCAAAGCCTTGTCAGTGAAATCATACAGCACGTCGCTGCCTTTGAACAGTAGCTTGAAGCCGCCTGTGACTGAGCGGCTGGGGCTAAGCTCGCAGTTTTGGCGCAAGTCAGCGGCCAGAGCCGCGTTGACGGCGCCCACCAGCTCCTGGTACTGCTGCTCGGGCAGGAGCAGTTCGAGGCGGTCCTCCTTGCCGCCCTGAGCTAAATAAGCCGTGCACAAGCTGGCGATGATCTGAGCCAGCTGCTCAGCTGGCAGAGAAGCCTGCATAAGCGACTCGACAGCCTGGCGCAGACGCTGCTCAAGAACCCCGCGCAGCTCGAGCAATACATTGCGCGCCGCCTGGCGTAAAGCCTGCTCGGAATTCTGGCGCAAAAGCTCGGCCTCGCGACGGGCGCCCTCGAGCAGCTCGGCTCCCTCGGCGCGAGCCTGCGCAAGCAAAGCATCTGCCTCGAGCCTGGCCTGAGCCAAAAGCTCGGCGGACTTCGCCTCGGTCTTCTTCAAACCCTCTTCGTCAATTTTTTTTAACAAAGCCTGTAATTCGTCAGCCATGCAAAAAATCCTTGAAATTTATTGAATTATAAATGGAGTTAAATAGGAATTCCAATGAATATAAGGCTTTTTAAGATAAAAACAAGTCAATTGCTGCCCGGACTGCATTTCTTCAATGCCGTTGGCAGCAGCGTATTTGGCACAGCAAGTCACACGAAGGGGGAGGACACTAAGGGGCACGAAGAGACACGAAGAGACACTAAGGGCTTATGTGGTGCCGCATAAGCCCTTAGTGTCTCTTCGTGTCCTCCCCCTTTATGTGCTTCAGTAGTTCAAAGGCTTTTTGGACGCGGTCTATTTTAGAGTGCGGTTCCTTTTTTGGGCACAAAGAAGCGGCTCATATCTAGCCCTTCGTGCTCGAGCAGCTTGATTTTCTGCTTGATGCCGCCGCCGTATCCGGTCAGGTTGCCCTTGGCTCCGACCACGCGGTGACATGGAATAATAATGGATATGGGGTTATGTCCCACGGCGCCGCCCACTGCCTGGCTGGACATCTTGGCGCCGCCGCGTTGCTGGCCTATCTGTTTGGCGATATCGCCATAGCTAAGCACCTCGCCATAGGGAATCTGGCAAAGTATTTTCCAGACCTGCTGTCTGAATTCACTGCCCAGAGGGGCCAGGTTAAGTTCGTCGGGTGAGGGCGCCTGGCGCTCAAAATAGCGCTGCAGCCAGTCCTTCACCAGTTGAAAATATGGCAGCTCGGGCCTGGGCTTGAGCTGCGCCAAAAGCCGGTCGCCAAAATATTTCTGCCCCTCCAGCCAAAGCCCTACCAGGCTATTTTCGCTGCATCCCAGAGTGAGAGTGCCAAAAGGCGAGTCCAGTTCGCTGCTGTAATACATGATAACAGTGCCTTCGTGTGACTTAGTGTACCTTCGTGTGCCTTCGTGTCCTTCCCCCTTTCGCGCCCCTTCGTGGTCAAAGTTTGATCTCCGACTGCACATAGAGCATTTGCTGTTTTACCGGGTGCCAGAATCCCAGGCGGTAATGTTGTAGCGCGATGCCACCCTGAGGCCAGGTTTTGCGCGAGCCATATTTGCGGTCCCCCAACACCGGGTGTCCCAGGTTTGCCAGCTGTGCGCGTATCTGGTGATAACGTCCGGTTTCCAGTTGTATCTCGAGCAGGCTTTGGCCTTTTCCCGCTTCGAGCAGCTTGTAGCTCAGGCTGGCCAGGCGCGCGCCGCTCTCATCAGGAGCGGCTATACGGGCCTGAAAACGCTCATGCAGCAAGTAGTCTTCCAGCCTGGCCTCGGACAGAGAGGGGCTGCCTTCCACCCGCACAGGTAGGTCTTTTGCAGCTTCCCCGCCCGCAGACTGGCGTTTAGGCGCGACAAGGCTTTGCTGCTGCGCGCAAAGAGCACCAGACCGCAGGCCACCCGGTCAATACGATGCACAGCGTGCAGGAAGACCGCTCCAGGCCGCTGAAAACGGAGTTTCAGCCAGGCTTTGGCCAGCTCTTCGAGGTTCTCCTCGCCGCTGCCGGAGTCCTGCGTCAAGAGGCCGGCAGGCTTGTCCAGCACCAGCACATGATTGTCCAGAAAAATTGGCTGCAAGGTAATGCTTCAGTCCAGCGGGCGATGTTTTTTGTGTTAATGACGGCGGGCAGGCCTTCCCCAGTGGAAATCATCTCGCTGCCCTTCGAGAGTCCCTACCGCTTATTCAGGCATTTTCGACAAACACCTGGTGCAGCACCTTTTGGGCCTTTTCAAAGTCGCCGCGCTCCAGGATGAACTGCATATTCACCTGCCGGGAGGCCTGCACCAGGGCCAACACGTTGATATGCGCCTTGTAAAGCGCGTCGGCGGCCTTGGAAAGAAAGCCGGGCAGACGCATATTGCTGCCGATCACCGCTACAATGGCCACCGGAAAACGCTTGATGATGGCATTGGGCAGATTGTGCGCAATTAACAGGGCGCATTCGTCCAAACGACGGTTCTTCTGCGGCACATAATGGGTGATGGTGTTGGCGTTGGTGGTCTTGGCGATATAGCTGATATTGGTGTCATAGAAGTTTTTCAGCAGGCGGTGGTCATAGCCGGGCTGGGAAACCATCTCCGGGTCCATGACCTCGATGGCCTCCACGTCATTGCGACCGCAGATCATCTCGACGCGGGGCTGCGGCGAGATGTAGTCCACCGAGATAACCGTGCCGGGGTGTTCGGGGTCAAAGGCGTTCTTGATGCGTATGGGGATGCCGCAGAGCTCCATCTCCTTGGAGGCCTTCGAGTGTATGGCCTCCATGTCAAGGTCGGAGAGCTGGTCGGCGATATCAAAATTGGTGTTGCCGATGACTTTTACCTTGTCCAGGCCGATGAGCACCGGGTCTCCGGTGCAGAGATGATATTCCTTGTGTATGATGCCTTCGCGGGCCTCGGTGACCACGGCCACCTTGCTGAAGGTGATCTCGCTGTAGCCGCGGTCGAAACGCGTCATAATGCCCTCGTCGTACTTGACGTATCCGGTGACAATAGGCATGCAGGTGGAAAAGTCAATGCCCTGGAATGCCTTGCGTACCGCCTCGTCAAAGCCCAGTATGGCGTCGTCCTTCCAGCCGGTAAGGTCTAAAAACTTGGCATTGACCCCGTGTTTTTGCAGTATGAGCGTCGAGTTGTAGGCGCTGTGGGCCTCGCCCACGGCGCTGAGCAGCTCGCGGGTCTGCGGCAGATAGCTGTCGACGTTGAAGTGTCCGAAGCTGCGCAGGCGCATCAGGTCCTCGAGGCATTCGTGTATTTCGTCTATGCGCTGGTTGACGTAGGCGTCGGCTTTTTCCTGGTCCAGGCCCAGCTCTGCGAAAGAGCGGTTGTACTCGACCATGCGCTCGCGCACCAGTTCCAGGCTCTCCTTCCAGGCCTGGTCGGCTCCGGCAAACTTGCCGTAGACCCCGGGAGTCCCGTTTTTCTTGTTTTCCAGCAGCATATTAGTAATGCCGCTATAGGCGGAGACGATGAAAATCCGCTGATAGAGCTGTTCGGGAAGGCGCTTGCCGATGATCACGTTGGCCATGACCTCGCCAAAACGCGACATAGAGCTGCCGCCTATCTTCTCGACGGTATGTGAATTAGCCATAAGACTCTCCGAATGCAAGAGGGTAACGCGTCAAAACGGCCTGCCTGGCTTCACCTGTCAGCCCAAGAGAGCGGGCAATTGCCGTTTTGTTGTTTTAGATCAGTATTTTGGGCATGGGGAACTGTGCTGCCAGTTCGCCGACCTGTTGGCGCACTTCGGCGCAGACCTGCTCGTCGTCGATATTATCGAGTATGCGGCACATCAGGGCGGCCACCTTCTGCATTTCCGCCTCCCGCATGCCTCGGGTGCTGACTGCGGCGGTGCCCACGCGTATGCCGCTGGTCACGCTGGGTTTGGCCGGGTCGAAGGGGATCATGTTCATATTGACCGTGATGTCGGCCCGGTCCAGGGCGTCGGCAGCGGCCTTGCCGCTCACCGACTTGGGGCGCAGGTCCACCAGCATGAGGTGGTTGTCAGTGCCGCCGGAGACGATGCGCAGCCCCCCCTTGGCCAGCTCCTCGGCCAGGCGAGCCGTATTGGCCACAACCTGCTGTTGATAGGCGCTGAACTGCGGCTGCAAGGCCTCCTGGAAGCAGACCGCCTTGGCGGCGATAATGTGCATCAGCGGGCCGCCCTGTATGCCGGGGAAGAGCCAGGAGTTGACCTTCTTGATCAGGTTTTCCTTGCACAGGATAAGGCCGCCGCGCGGGCCGCGCAGGGTCTTGTGCGTGGTCGAGGTGACGATGTCGGCATAGGGCAGCGGGCTGGGATGCAGGCCGGCAGCGACCAATCCGGCGATATGAGCCATATCCACCATGAAATAGGCCCCGACCTGGTCGGCGATCTGCCGCATCCTGGCGAAATCGATGATGCGCGGATAGGCGCTGGCGCCGGCGAGCAGCAGCTTGGGCTTATGTTGCTGCGCCAGCTCGGCGATGTTGTCGTAGTCCAGGCGCTCGCTTTCCCGGTCTACGCCGTAGCCGATGAATTCGTAGCTGCGTCCGCTAAAGTTGACTTTGTGTCCGTGCGTCAGGTGACCGCCGTGGTCCAGGCTCATGCCCAGCACCTTGTCGCCATGTTCGAGTATGGCGTAATATGCCGCCATATTTGCCTGGCTGCCGGAGTGCGGCTGCACGTTGGCGGCCTCGGCTCCAAAGAGGCGGCAGGCTCTTTCAATGGCCAGGGTTTCCACTTCATCGACGTGCTGGCAGCCATTGTAGTAGCGCCGGCCCGGGTATCCTTCGGCGTACTTGTTGGTAAGCACGGTGCCGGCGGCGGCGCGCACGGCGACACTGGCAAAGTTCTCCGAGGCGATAAGCTCCAGCCCGCGCGCCTGTCTGGCGCCTTCGCGCTCGATAATGGCGGCCAGCTCCGGGTCGGTTTTGCGTATGGGGGCGACATCATCGAGGCTAAGCTCCTCGAGTTTGTGCAGTCGTCTTACGTGGCGTTCTTCTGCGCTGAAGGCCTGTCCCAGCCAGGCTTCCACGGTTTTGAGCAGTTCGGCGTCGCTCATCTGGTCGCCGCCGGTGACCAGGATATTGGCATTGTTATGGCTGCGGCTCATGGCCGCCTTTTCCGGGCTTTCCGCCAATGCCGCTCTAACGCCGTGGAAACGGTTGGCGCAAACCGACATGCCAATGCCGCTGCGGCAGATCAGTATGCCGCAGTCGATCTCATTATTCAGCAGTGCCCGGCAGAGCGGGGCGGCATAGTCCGGGTAGTCGTCGTCAGGCTGCACGCCGGAGGGACCGAAATCAAGCACCTTCAGGCCGCTTTGGGCCAGCGTGCCCTTGAGCAGCTCCTTCTTGGCGTAGCCGCCGTGGTCGGTGCCTATGCCTATGCGTAAACCATCCTGCTTGGACTGCCAATCGGAAAACTCGTTCATATCGCGACCTCACAAAACTTGCCCTGACAAATGCAAAAGACATAATTTAATAGACCTAAGCCGGATTTGCTAATCAAAGCGCAGAATTGAGCCGCAAAACGCGACTGTAATAGTAAAACCAAATGCGCATTTTTTATCCGGTTTGCATTTACCTTTACAAAAACGCTCAGACGCATTAAATTAGACCCTGTCCAAAAAGGGGGGGGGATAGTAGCGCCTCTACGAGGCGCCGGTTTTGATGGTTGCCTGTACCCCAGGCTGAAGCCTGGGGTTAAGCATGGTTATGCGCCTACAGCGCAAGTAGATACGCAATTTTGTAGTAAATTGTACTAAAGACAAAACGGCTAGTTTCTGCAGCACAACCCATCAGATAATTTTGATTTTGCCAGAAATATTAACCCAGGCTGGTTAACCACAAAAGCAAAATTCTTTCGAAAAACGCAGTTTTTGGCAGAAATTCTATTTTTTCTCAGAGATTCAGTCCATTTTGTGCCCCAAAGGGGCAACCTAATAAAGCCCAGGGTAAGCGAGGCTCCGCAGGAGCCGAGCGCCACCCTGGGTAAAAGCCCCCCTCGAATCCGGCGCCCTGTAGGGGCGCCACTAACGGCCTTTCGTCGTTACGACCTTTTTGGACGCGGTCTAACTTAACAGTTTTTAACGAAGAATCAAGGGAAAAAAACATTGTTAAAAGTGCTAGGTAAACTATTGCTATGCAAGATACTATCCTGAACAAGGGCGCGAAGCGCCTTTTTTAATTTTGCCAGCGGTGGCGCGAAGCGCCAAACTATAATAACCCCAGGCGCGGAACCCGAAGGGTGGAGTGCCTGGGGAACAGGATACCCACCCAAACTGGCGCCTGAAAGGCGCTACAAAAGTCCTAAACCCTTGGATACAAAGAAATCTTGTGGGTGGTACCTTCTCACGCCGGCTAAAGCCGGCTAAGAACGCAAGCTAAAGCTTGAACTACGAACATACGCCGGCTGAAGCCGGCGGAGAACAACACTTTTCAGGCTTAAATTAG
>Ga0172377_10003570_pt1 | contig 15969 bp, 10 predicted proteins | sample Pumphouse3metaG_FD_119749 | JGI IMG/M metagenome (GOLD analysis project Ga0172377, IMG submission 119749) | Leachate microbial communities from a municipal landfill in Southern Ontario, Canada - Pumphouse #3 metaG | ecosystem: Engineered > Solid waste > Landfill > Unclassified | place: Canada...
CCAGGATGCGCGTATCTACCGGAACCGGAGAAGGCGCATCCCGTTTGCAATAACCAGCAGAGCGCTCCCCTCATGCCCAGCAACCCCCATGGAGAGCGCAAGCCTGCCGGAAAGGGCAGAGGCTATAAGAATGAGTATTATTGCAAGGGAGAAGGTTATGTTCTGCTTAACAGTTTTAAGTGCTGTCCTGCTGAGCCGGAGCGCGTACGGAAGCTTGCTAAGATCCCCCGCCATAAGGGCGACATCGGCGGTTTCAAGCGCCGTATCAGAGCCGGCCGCCCCCATTGCGATGCCTACAGTTGCGGCGGCAAGGGCGGGCGCATCGTTTACGCCGTCGCCTATCACGGCCACGCGGCTGCCGTACCTATCTATAAGCACCCTCACTATATCTACCTTGTCTTGCGGAAGCAGTTCTGCATAGTATTCATCAATCTCCAGTTCCCTTGCAACGGCTCGGGCGGCCGGCTCGTTATCTCCGGTTATCATTACCATGCGTTTTATCCCAATCTTTTTTAGCTCGCGGAATATCTCTTTTGCGCGCTCCCGCACGGTATCCCTAAGCGCAATAATTCCGGCAAGCTGTCTGTTCCAGGCAACAAAAACCGCCGTTTTGCCCTCCGCCTGAAGCATAAGAAGGGATTCTTCTGCACTGCTTATATCTATATCCATCTGATTCATAAGGCGCGAGTTGCCTACTATGCAGGTATCGCCGTTAAACTTGGCAGCTGCGCCCATGCCGGTGAGCGCCTCAAAATCCAGAAGATTGGGCACATCTACCCCGCGGCGGGATGCCTCACGCCTTATAGCCTCTGCCAGGGGATGTTCTGACCGGGCTTCCACACCTGCGGCAATGGCAAGAACGCGGAGATCGCTCCATCCCTCCTCGGAAATTATATCCGTCACGCTGGAGTTGCCGGTTGTGATTGTACCGGTCTTGTCAAAAGCAATCACCTGAACACTCCCGGCGGATTCCAGGTGTGCCCCGCCTTTAATAAGCACTCCGTTTCTTGCAGCATTACCTATGGCGGAGACTACGGTGACCGGAGTAGATATAACCAGCGCGCATGGGCATGCAACCACAAGCAGCGTAAGCGCCATGTAGAACGAATCTTTAAAATTTATGCTGAAAAGAAGCGGAAATAGTGCCGCCGTAAGTACCGCCAGCGCTACTACAGAGGGAGTGTAGTACCTGCCAAAGACTTCTGTAAAGCGCTGGGTGGGGGCTTTTTGTGCCTGAGCCTCTTCTACCATGTGGATTATTCTGGCAAGAGTGTTATCTTCAGCTGTAGAAGTTGCCGCCACGTCTATGGAGCCGCGTTCATTTATGCTACCAGCAAAAACGGTGTCGCCCGGCCCCTTCTCTACGGGGGTGGATTCCCCGGTTATGAGCGCCTGGTTTACTGTTGATGAACCAGTTATAACCATGCCGTCCGTAGGTATCTTCTCCCCCGGACGAACCACAAACTCCTCCCCTGCTCTTACCTCTAAAACGGGGATCATCTCTTCCTTCCCATCCCGTTTCACCCTTGCCTGGGTGGGAAAGAGATTTACCAGCGAGTTTACGGAACGCCTGGCCCGCTCCACTGTGCGCGCCTCAAGCGCGTTTCCAAGAGAGAACAGAAACATCACCGCTGCCGCCTCAAACCAGTCCCCTATGGCAATGGCTCCAAGGGCCGCCACGGTCATAAGAAAGTTCATATCCAGCTCAAGGACTTTTAAGCTGTAGAAGGCGCCGCGCGCGGCATAAACCCCTCCTGCAACGGCGGCAAGAAGGTAGCACGCCCTTGAAAAAGAGGTAAAACCGGCGCCGGACAGGCCTGCACCGGCAAGGATTAGCGCACCCGCTAAAACCGTGAGTGTTGCGGCATATGGAAACACCTGTGCGTGGGCGTGCGCCCGCTGCCTGGGCGCCGCTTCCGGCACAATCTGGCTTATGCCGTACCCAAGCTGCCGCACCCTGGATTCTATGGCATTTGTATCTACGCGTGCAGGTTCGTATTCTACGGACATTTTTGCAGAAGCAAAGTTGGCGGAAACCCAGAGTACGCCCGGAATCTTAGCCACGCTCTTTTCCAGCTTAAGGGCGCAGTCCGGGCAGTCCAGGCCTGCAAGCGCAAATGTTTTGTGCTCAAAACGCTCCTTTATCTCCATGCCTATGCGCTGCATGCGGCTTTCAACATCTTCAAGCGGAGTAAGGCGCGGATCGTAGGCCAGGCTGATGACGGCATGCTCAAAGTCTACATCAACCGACTGCACGCCCTCCATTTGCATAATGGAGTCCTTTACCCGCGCACTGCAGCGCGCGCAGGCCTCAAATCCCCTGGGAAGGCTCACCGGCAGCTTTAGTTTTCTGGATTCAACCATAACCCCTCAAAGACAAAGCCGGAGACTTTCCGGCCGATTCCTTTTATTATTTTATACCGGCAGGCAAATTATGTAAACAGGAATAATCCCCTATATAGCCGATAGAATGGCATCCCGCCACAGCTCGGCCATTTTTTGGATGCCTATGCCGTTAGGGTGATGTGTCTTTACCGGGGAGAACCAGGTGCCGGGCGCGTTTGCCATGTGGTCAAACTGTTCATGATTCTGCTTAAAAGATGTCTCCAGATCCGCCCCCATGCAGACGTTGGGGGTTGAACTTATAATATTTTGCATGCAGCCGTGATATTCCTGGACAAGGTCTTTGGGCCAGTAGAATACCTTGGGCAGAAAGATTTTTGCCGAAGGGTTTACGGCGTGTATGCGCGCAATAATGCTCCGTAGGTTAGATTCATAGACGGATGCTGAGACATTGTGGTTGGAATCATTAGTACCAAATGCTATCAACCACATACCGGCAGTGGGATATTTGGCAAGGATGCCGTCTATTCTATCCAGGCCCCTGTATGCCAGATCGCCCGAACAGCCCTCATTAATAACGCTGTGCGGATACCCCTTTGCATTTGTAAGCAGATTGTTCAGGATAGGCTCAAATCCCCCGTAGGAAGTCCCCCATATATCCGTCACGGGCCCGTTTCTGCCGTCTGCAGACCAGTCATCCGTATAAATATCATCATCCTCTCCGTAGGTTATGCTGTCTCCCACGGCAACTATTATATCCCCTACGCCCACCCTGTCTACGGTAACAAATTCCCCTATGCGCTGACCGGTTATAGTAATCCGGCATGCAGAGAGCGTGTGCTCTCCGCACGGGACGCCAAAGAATACAAACTGGTACGGCGCTCCAAACTTCTTCTCTGATCGTTCGCCGGGAGTGCCTTTATCCAGCACCGCTTCTATGCCATGACCGGCAGGCATTGTATCTACAGAAATATTTACGGGAATATTGCCCGCCCCTCCCGATTGCTGGAAGATTGCACGGCTCACCGGTGTGTCAATAACAATACCGGTAGATGTAGGATCGGTAGGATCAATAGCACCGCTGGAAGGCGCGGGAGGCCCTCCCCCGCAGCCCGTAAGCAGAAGAGAAAAGAGCAATCCGTATAAAATAAAACGGTGCAAGCTTTGGCATCCTCCATATATGCAGGATAAATGCAATATGCCGCAAATAAGGCATCACTGTCTTACCCTGGAGGAGAAGGCCGTCAATCATTCTTGCGTGCTGTTATTACCCTTATGGATGGCTCCCCGCGTTTAAGCTCAATGGTTATAGATCCGCCGGTATCTGTTCTATACGTTTTGCAGCCCTTTAATTGCAGCCTCTCCAACACCCTTTTGCTGGGATGGCCGAACGAATTGTGCCGGCCCACGCTGATAACTGCAATTGTGGGATGTACAGCAGAGAGCCAGGAATCGCCCGTAGCGGTATTGCTTCCATGGTGTCCAATCTTAATAACATCGCTTGCCACATCTATGCCCTGGCAGAGGATATCCTCCTCTGCCGCTATGCCCACATCGCCGCATAGAAGCAGGGCATGGCTGCCGTAGGTAATCCTGAGTACCACGGAATTGTTGTTTACATCATCCTGGGTTCCGGAGATTAAGGGAGACGGCGGATTTAATATCTCCATGCGGGAGCCGTCATGGAAGTCTACCACGTCTCCGCGCACAGCTCTTCTGTAACTTATGCCGTGCCTGCGGATATACGATAGAAACTTTGCATAGGTAACGGATGGATGAGGGATTGCCGGGTCAATCACCATGCCCACCTTGCAATCTTTGAGCACGGGGAGGAGGCCGCCTATATGATCATCGTGGGGATGGGTTAGGACAAGAATATCTATGCAATTTACCCCCCGGCTGCGTAGGAAGGGCTCTATAATCCTGTAGCCGGTTGAATCATCGCCGTTTTTGTACGCCCTCCCTCCGCCGTCAACAAGCACAGTACGGCCGGACGGCATCTGAATAAGAATAGAATCCCCCTGCCCTGCATCTATAAATGTTGCCCTGAGTTTAGTCTGATCTATAGTATTAGCATGACGCCATATCCCTACGGCAATAACAACCAGGCTTACAATAGCCAGCCACTCACGATTTTGGCGCAGTCTTCCTATAGGCAAACTCAAGCACTCCAATCAGGATTATAAAATATGCCATAACTGTAAATGCAGGGGGAGATTTAACAGCCGTTATAGACCAGTGATGCCCTCCCAGAGAGGTGACCACCCCTGTCATGCAATTCATAATAAAAGCAGCGGGTGCTGCAAGCGCCTGTCCCGCCGCCGGAATGTACGCACTCACAGCCATAGAAATAATACCCGTTATTGTAAGAAGAATAACAAGGATTGCGGTAAGTGCATTTGCTATTGGAGAAACAAGCGATATGTAGTTAAAATAGGTTGCAGTAAGCGGCCAGGTGCCCAAACCGACAACTATAGAGAGCATTACCGCCCCCACTATGCACTGTGCCGCACGCATTGTAATATAAACTGCGGGAGCACCCCCTATGCGCTCGTCAAACCGCTCTGGAGATAACCAATCTAATACATGGTGTTGCAGCACGGGGACTACAAGTATGATAGAGAGCACCGCCATAAAAGAGAGCTGGAACCCCACATCATAGAGTTGAAGCGGGTTTATGGCAAGTATGGCCAGTGCAGCAATGAGAACGGTATTTAAGGAATCTGCCGATCGCCAGAAGAGATATGCAGACAGATATGCGGTAACCATTATAGCTGCGCGTACAATGGAAGGCCCGGCGCCGGCCACAATGGTAAACGCCCAAACTACACCGATAAGCAAAATATTTACCGCTATTTTTGGCGTGGAGAGCCTGCGCAGGGCATACCCGAAGATTGCAAGAAGTACTGAACAGTTAAACCCTGATGCAGCAAGGAGATGCATTGTGCCGGACCGCATAAATGCATTCTGAATATCCAGAGGGAGTGCCGAGTAGCTTCCAAGCAGTATGCCCAGCAGCATCTCTGCATGAAGCGGGCTGAAGAGCGAATATGCCTGTTTTTTAAGGGAAGACCTAAACCCCTCTGCCACGGAGCCTATACTCCATTTTGGGGAAGGCTCTGTGTAACAATTGCCTGCAACTGCCGCAATCTCTGAAAACACCCGCTGCCTGGCAAGATAAGCCTTATAGTTTACCCCGCTTCCGCTCCCTTCTTCGGGGAGTTGCAGGCGCCCGCGGATGCGCACTTTTGCACCATAAGACGGCGCTTGAATAGGGGTATTACTGTGGAACGGCCGGTAGAGCGTAACCATTGCCCGTCCGGTTACGGCATATTCTCTGTTATAGGCCTCTACCATAGATGCCTTAATTACAAAGCGGCAGCCGTTCTTTACAACAACGGGGGCAGAATCCACCGTCCCCTGCACATAGACCATCTTCCCCTTGGCGTACCGGGATAGATCGTTATATAAGACATGCCTGTAGACCATAGTCCGCACCAGGCCTACAGCAAATACGCCCACAACCAGCATAAGCAGTATCCTCTGCCCGGACCCTGCGGGAATAAAGCATGCAGCAATATAAAGCGCCATAGCCACACCAAACCCAATTACCGGACTTATGTGCAGCTGCACAATACAGATGATGCCCGCAATGTATGCTGCGGTAAAGAGTGCCAGAGGTCGTTGAAAGAGTTTCATATCTGTTCCCCCTTACAGATATTACAAGGAAACAAATGGTTTAAGTGTGGCTATCTTTGCAGGGCCTATGCCTTTAACCTCATCCAGTTCGTCTATGGAAGTAAATGCACCGTTAGCCTTCCGGTACTCAAGAATTTTTTCGGCTGTGGAAGGGCCTATGCCCGGGAGCCTCTGCAAATCTTCAAGCCCGGCGGTGTTGATGTTTATTACACCCTTGCCCGGCACGGTAAGCTTTTGCGGCCTGGAATCTGTGGCATTCCCTGCCGTGTTCTTTACGGATTGGAATGAAACCGGCTTGTTTCCACCCCGCACACAGGACTTTGACGGCAGTGGTTCGCTCCCCTTCCGGGCAATGAATACCTGCTCGCCATCTGCCAGTTTCTCTGCAAGGTTAATGCTTTCCAGGTCTGCCGTTTTTGATGCGCCGCCGGCGGCACGTATTGCATCCTGAACCCTGGCGCCCGGAGCAAACTGGTAGACACCTGGCTTCTGCACGCACCCTGTAACGTGAACCCATAATTTCTGCGGAGGCAGCGGAGTAATGGTTACATCCCCCAAACCCGGCTTTTCAGAGCTGGCAGACAGGTATTCCGGCTCCGGCTGGCCAAACACGCCGGATTTTAGAACCACGGCGGCCGTTCCTGCAAGCGCCATAAGCACTATAACAAATGCGGCAAGCAATTGAGGTCTGTTGAAGTTGAATGCCATCCGGCCTCCAATATAATTAAATTTATGTCGGGATTATATCATCAGCCAAAAGGAAGTTCAAGCATACGGTACAAGAAAAATTACCGCCCGGCTAAGACGGCTCCTGCTCTGCATCCATCTCCCCTGCAGCAACCATATTATCCCTCCGCCCTATGACAGAGAGGACTCTATCCATCTCGCACAAGAGGGATTCCAGCCGCATTGGTTTGGCTACATATCCATCCATGCCGGCGCCCAGGCACTTTTCTGCATCGCCCTTCATGGCATTAGCGGTGAGCGCAATTATTGGTATATGCGCTCCGGTTGATTGTTCGCGCTCCCTGATTATATCCGTGGCCGCAAACCCATCCATCTCAGGCATGGATATATCCATAAGAACAAGGTCATACCCGCCAAGATCCACCGCCTGAACCGCCTCCCTGCCGTTCGGAACTACGGTAACAGTATGCCCTCTCTTTCCAAGCATGGTGGTTACCACCTTTTGGTTAATGGGGTTATCTTCTGCAAGCAGTATGCCGAGCGCAGGCAGGTTATCCGCCATTCCTGATGCCTGCTTGCCGGAACCGTCGTTAATCAACAGTTCCTTGCCTAGAGCGTTTAAAATGGATTTAAGTACTAAAGAGCTTCTAATAGGTTTATGAAGGTATGTGTTTATCCCTAGTTCCCTGCACTGCTCCGCCTCGCCCGCTATCTCGTCACAGTTAAGCATCATAACCATTGCAGGGGCAAGCTCCGGGTCAATAGTAATTTTAGCGGCCAGTTCAAACCCGTCCATCCCCGGCATGGTTACGTCTATTAAAACCAGGCTGAACGGCTTTCCATCGTTTGCTGCCTCTTTTAGCAGTGTCAGGGCAGAATTGCCGCCTGTTGCGCTGGAGGGTTTCATCTTCCAGTATGCAAGCATGCAGGTAAGCATGGCCCGGTTGTCATAGTTGTCGTCTACTATAAGTACTTCAATATCTTTTAGCGCTTCCGCCGCCTTGTCTTCAGCATGAGTATCATTTACATCCTGCTGCATAGCAAATGGAATTGTAAAGTGGAAGTTGCTGCCCTTGCCTACTTCGCTCTCCACCCACATTCTGCCGCCCATTCCTTCGGCAAGCTTGTTGGAGATAGCCAGGCCAAGTCCGCTCCCTCCAAACCGCTTGGCTTGAGATGCATCCGCCTGGACAAAGGCATCAAAGATGAGCTTTTGCTTTTCTGTCGAAACCCCTATTCCGGTATCTCTGACGCAAAAGTGAAGGGTGACCTCATCTGCAGCGCGTTTCTCTTCTTTAACGGAGACTACTACCTCGCCGGATTCCGTAAACTTAATTGCGTTTCCAATAAGGTTTACCAGTATCTGGCGCATATGATCTTCATCGCCTACAAGAACGTGGGGGATGCCGGGAGCAACCTGGCAGACCAGCTCCAGGCCCTTGCGCTGGGCGCGCAGGGCAAACAGGTTTACCGTCTCTTCCATCAGGTTGCATAGCTCAAATGATGATCTGGCCGGCTCTGCCTTTCCGGCCTCTATCTTGGATAGATCAAGGATATCGTTAAGGAGCACCAGCAGAGAGTCTGCTGAATACATTACCGCTTCTAGATACTCGCGCTGATCTCCTGTGACATCGGTATCCATAAGGAGTTCCGTCATGCCTATTATGCCGTTCATGGGGGTGCGGATTTCATGGCTCATTGCTGCAAGAAACTGGCTCTTTGCCATGTTTGCTTCTTCCGCCGCCTCACGCGCCTCCCTCATTGCCTCCTGTGCCATTTTGCGCTCTGTTATATCTACGGCCACCACAAGCTGTGCAGGCTCATTAATGTAGGTGATAGAGGAAGAACGCATCACAAGAGTGGTACGTTTGCCTGTGCGGGTTAATACATCTACCTCGTAAGCGTCTAAATCCGCCGCTCCCGTATGCTTTACAGCGGAATTATCCAAAGCCCTTCTGGATTCCTTGGTAAGATAATCCATAATTGTTGTGCCGATTATCTGCTGCACCGGGTATCCCAATCCGTCCGCCGTAGCCTGGTTTACGTATACTATTTTATTGCCCTTGCATACAAATATCCAGTCCGGCAGGCGGGATACAAGCATCCGGTACTTCTCTTCGCTCTGTTTAAGTTCCTGCGTCTTTTTATTAGACTGATGCTTGAACCACCACAAAAGTACCGCCAATCCAAATATTACTATGATTACGGGAAGAAGCACGCTCTTAATGTAAAGGCTCACCGTATGCGAAGGCAGGTATGGATGCTTGTAGATAACCCACCGATTCTGAATTGTATTATACTCTCCGCTGGACTTGATTTTATCTAAACCATCGTTTAATGTAGCCAGAAGAGCCGTGTCTGTTTTGCGCACGGCAAATCTATATACTGCAGGAACAAGCGACGGCCCGGATACCCGGACGTTCCGCAGATTATACCGGCGCACGGCCTGCATGCCTATTGAATACGGCGCAATCACATAATCGCCCTTGCCCTCGCTTAACGCGCGGATGGACCCCGGGAGCGAGTTTAAATACCGGATGTTGCCCTGAATGCCCATCGGTTGTACTATTGTCTCTAAAGAGGCATCGCCGGCTTCTATAAGCAGCGTCTTTCCCTGCACATCCTTTATATCCCGGATAGTTGTGCCACGCCTGACAAAGATTACGTAATCATCAATTACATTTGGGATGGTAAAATTAAACTTAAGCTGCCGCTCCGGGGTAAATAGAACCCCTATAAGAACATCCACCTTTCCGTTCTCAAGCATGGCAAGCGCCCTATCCCACCTTGAGAGTTTAAATTCAAGTTTCAAATTCTCTTTCTTTGCTATGGTGCGCATTAAATCTACATCTATGCCCTTGGGTTTCCCATCTTCGTCTATATAAGAGAACGGCGGATAGTCAAAGCCTCCCCCTACTATTATTGTTTTGCTGTGCGCGGCACCCGTGGGCGAAGGAATAGTAATCTGGCTGCAATGCGATATACTGGCAATTCCAAGCACTGCAAAAATTATTGCAAGCATCCTAAAGTTATAAATCTTCATGCTGATAGTCCTCTCTAAAATAAATAAATGAACTTGAGAGTTTGGCTATAGAATAAATTAATGTATTGTCTTCTTGCCTGGATAATTATATTATATAGGTACAAGCGGATTTTAAATTGCCTACTATTATTCTGAATTCTACATTTGTTGGCTAATTTCCTCTTAGCGCCAAGTATTTGATTGCATTAATCCGGCATTGCACTCTTTAAATACTCAATTTTGGGCGGCAGGCATGAAAATAAAAATAGGAATTACAACAGGATTAGATTCAAACTCCTGCAAGGATTATGGCAATGCGGTAGAAAATCTGGGCGCGATACCGGTTTTTCTGAACCCGGGTAATTATACACCGCAAACAATAAAAGGACTCTCCGGCCTTTTGCTTGCCGGCGGCAGGGATATAGACCCCCACAATTACATCTCTCGGCTAGGGAGAAGGTATGACCAATCCCTTCTTAAAGAGTACCACATAAATCCCGACCCGGCGCGGGATGAAATGGAGACGGCCCTTATCAAAAGCGCCATAAACAGTAATATTCCCATATTTGGAATTTGCAGAGGGCTTCAGATGCTTAACATAGCACTTGGCGGCAGGATTATAATGGATATCCAGACAGAGGTACGGCATACAAGATATACCCTGGAGAAGAGCGCCATGCACAGCATTAGGATGGTGCAAAAAAGCAGGCTGGCAGAGATTCTGCACATGGATGAGATGCAGGTAAACAGCCGTCATCACCAGGGAATAACGGATGCAGAACTCGCCCCCGGCCTGCGCGCATCCGCATATGCCGCAGACGGGATAATAGAAGCGGTGGAGGGAATTGAAAAAACCTGGATAACCGCGGTACAGTGGCACCCGGAACGAGAGGTCGATGCTGATGTGCACCGGCCCTGTAAAAAACTGTTTGCTGCATTTGCAGATGTCTGCGCCGCAAAGACTACTCTCTTCTGAACCCTACTATGCGTACAGAGCCCTTCCTTAACACCTTTAGCACCACAATATCGCCGGCAGAGGCCTTTGAATACCTGTTCTTAAAATCCGCCTCGTTTAGTACAGGGATGCTGTTAAACGCCACAATAACATCCCCTTCATCCAGGCCCGCCTCATGCGCAGGTCCGCCCGGCCAGATATCGGTAACTACAACGCCGCGCACACGGCGGATATCCATCCGCCGTGCAAGATCATCTGTAAGAGTGCGCACGCCTATCTCCAGGCTGGAACTTATGGGAGGCGGCTGTTTAGGCCTGCTGGAGGGTGTTAGCGGAGAGATGCCTATACTTGCAGAGAGATTAAGCTCTGCTCCGCGGCGTATCACAGTAATCAAAACAGACTTCCCCGGAGCCGTCTCTGCAACCAGCCGCTGCAACTGGGATGTGCTCAATACCCTTTCACCGCCGTACCTGACTATTATATCCTCTCCCTTCAGGCCTGCAACGGCGCCCGGACTCTTGGCTTCTGCATCGGTTACTATTACGCCCTCTTTCACGTTGTAATAATCCTGCAGAACAGGCGACAGCTCCTGAATGCCGGCGCCCAGCCAGCCACGCACAACCCTGCCGTTTTCAATCAAATCATCAAGCACTGCTTTTGCCGTATCTATGGGAATGGCAAATCCTATGCCCACAGACCCTCCCGTGGGCGATGCTATTGCTGCGTTAATACCTATCACCCTGCCAAGAGCATCCAAAAGCGGCCCGCCGCTGTTCCCCTTATTAATTGCAGCATCCGTTTGAATAAGGTCTGTGTATAAAATATCCTCCTCTTCCAATTCCCTGTGCAACGCGCTCACCACGCCTACTGTAAGCGTATGCTCAAACCCGTACGGGCTGCCCATGGCAAGCGTCCAGGAACCCACCCGCACATCGCCGGAGTTGCCAAGCGGAACCACGTTTTTATCTGATAACGTATTAGATTTTATAGAGATTACCGCCAAATCTGTAGCAGGGTCAGCGCCCACCACAGTCCCTTTATACTGGCTTCGGTCCGGCAGGCGCACGGTAACATTATATGCACTCTCAACAACATGATTGTTTGTAAGGATGTAGAAGGTATTTCCTGCTCTGCGGACAATGGTACCTGAACCACTTGCAGATACAGGTATGTCTCTTGGCACGGCAGAACGCAGATCCAGCGACTTTCCGGGGTTCTCCCCCTGCGGATTCTGTCTAAAGAACCTTCTGAACAGTTCTCTAAGCGAATCCTCTTCGCTCCTGCCGGATTCCTTCTTCCCGCCCATCCCCTGGACAACGGTAATACTTACAACACACGGTTCCGTTTTCTCTGCAATGGCAACAAAGCCGTCTTCAAGGGCGGATATCACGGGAGATGGGGCACCGGCATTAGGCTGCGGCGTCCCAATCTCTCTTGAGGTCTTTCCAATAACCCCAAAAGTTAACATCATTAGCAGTATAACGGCAAGCATATACTGCCTGCTCCGGCTGCGAATATGCAAATGAGTCCGACTCAATCCATCCTCCAGCCCGAGCCTTGCGGGCAGAATACTGATACCCCCGCATGCTGCAGGCAAAACGAAGGAGAGTTGCGTACAAGTTCTATCCGGCAGAAGTAGACTAATTTTATTTAAATTGGTACACTTCTTATATCAGCATAGATTTTACGGAGGTACCTCATTGGCCGGCACAACAGCAGATTACCAGATCATAGCTGACAGAATAAACCATGTCATAGATGAGATTGAAACGGTAATTATAGGAAAACGCGAAGTCATCACCCTGGCGATGGCCGCAATAATGAGCAACGGGCACATACTTATAGAAGATGCCCCCGGGCTTGGCAAGACCACGCTGGCAAAATCCATAGCAAAAGTCCTTGGATGCACATTCAAACGAATCCAGTTCACCCCGGACCTTCTGCCGGCAGATATAACGGGCACATCCATCTTCAACCAGAAAACCGGCGAGTTCCAGTTTAGAGAAGGCCCCATATTTGCGCAGGTTATTCTGGCCGATGAAATAAACCGAGCCACCCCTAAAACCCAGTCTAGCCTTCTTGAGTGCATGGAGGAATACCAGGCCACAATAGATGGAACCACCTACCCCATGCAGCGTCCCTTCTACGTGATAGCCACCGACAACACCCTGGGATACAGCGGCACATACCCACTTCCAGAGGGACAGTTGGACCGTTTTATGATGCGTCTTGACATAGGTTATCCGCAAAAGAGCCAGGAAGCCCAGATACTGGATTCGCAGACCTCGGAACACCCGGTAAACCTGCTCCGTCCGCTGCTCAACCCGGCAGAAGTCTTAAGCCTGCAGGGCGCCATGCAAAGCATACACCTGGAGACCTCTCTGCGCGATTACATAGTAGATATTACCACCGCCACCAGGAGCCACCCGGCGGTTGCGCTGGGAGCAAGCCCCAGGGGTTCCATAGCCCTCTCCCATGCATCGCGCGCGCTGGCCGGAATATCCGGGCGGGATTTTGTAATACCGGACGATATAAAGACTCTTGCCGTCCCGGTTTTGGCGCACCGCCTTGTTTTAAAACCAGACGCAAGAATAATACATAACTCTTCGACAAATGTTATAAAAGAGATACTCGCCAAGGTTGCAGTCCCCTGCTAACCGCTGGAGCCTGGGATAAATGAACCTGATAAAACTTACCGCAATCTCAGCATCCGCACTATTTTTGTTTACCGTTGCCATACTGCTAAGGGCGACGGAACTCTACCTCATGTCTGCCGCAATAGCCTCCCTCCCGGTTTTGTCTGCCGTGATAGTCCTTATTGCAAAACGCGGCATAAAATGCGCGCAAACAATGCCTGCAAGCACGCATGAAGGCACGGCGTTTTCTATTGACACCACCATCACAGGCGCAAAAAGAGCTCTGGGGCCGGTATGGGCCGATGTTACGCTGCCAAAATGGCTTGAACCCTGCTGCAATACCAGATCCATCCGGTGGTCGGGGGCGTCTGCAATCCAATCCATAAAAGTAATCCCCAAAAAGCGCGGACTGTATAAGATAGGCAGTACGGTTCTGCACCTTTCAGACCCGCTGGGGCTTTTTCTGTTCAGCCGCAAACATACAATAGAATCCAGGCTTGTTGTGCTGCCCAGGGCCGTCCGAATCCCCGGCCTGCAAGCAACTCTTCCCGCGGGAGGCGGCTGGGATTACGATATGGACGGCGCCTCTGTATACGGCGGAGGCACGGAGTTCCACGGAGTGCGGGAATACCAGCACGGCGATGATTTAAAAAGGATTCACTGGCGTTCTGCAGCACACTACGGGAAGCTGAATGTAATAGAATACGAGCAGGCCGGACGGGGCCATCTGGTTATAGCCATTGAGCGCAAAAAGGGCACAGAAGCAGGAAAAGGCCCTTGGAGCACCCTGGAGTGCAGTATAAAGATAGCAGCAGCCATTGCAAAAGATTCACTGAAAGCCGGAGCATCCGTGCGGCTCTCGGGATTGCCGGATGGTTCTGCGGCATCTCTTTACGGCAGCGGCCCGGATCATCTGGGGCAGATACTTTACTCCCTGGCATCCCTTGAAGCAGATGCAGAAGAATCCATAGGCCCCACGCTTCTAAGAGAGCTTGGCGGCATGAGCAAAGAGGCCGCCGTAATCTGCCTGGTACCGGAACTAACCGATGATCTTGCCGGGCATCTTGCCATACTTGCAGAAAGAGGCGTACGCTCTCATGTAGTGCTCCTCCTTTCAGAGCGCGGGACGGCCCTGCCTTCTTCCATTACAGATAGAATAACATCTGCAGGAGCGCTTTTCACGCCGGTGGAATGCAGCCGCGTAAAGGAGCTTGCCCATGCAACCTGAATACATAACTTCAGGGAACCGGAGAGTGCATATAGCCCTGCACACAGCCGGGTTCATAATAAGCATGCTGGCCATCTTTGCGCTCTTCATAGTAACCGCAGATACAGGCTTTACCGTGCTGGCCGGCGTTCTTATAGCATTAGGGTTTCTTACCAGCTGGCACACCAGAACACGGGCAATCTCTGCAAAAACAGCAGCGTCAATCCGGCTTCTAGTTACAGCAGGCACCCTTGCCGCCGTAGCACTGATACCCAACCTGCGAATGCAAATTCTAACCATGGCCGGCACAGATTACATCTACCTTGGATTTGGAACCGTCATAGGGTGCTTTCTTATTATCTACAGCTTCAACCTGGTAACAAATGCCGCCGTAGCCTTCCTCTGCATACCTGCGCTCAGCCTTCTGGGGGTGGCAACGTGTACGCGCATGGGATATGGCAATGTAGAAATCTTCGCTATCTTCCTTGCGTTCTCAACCTTTCTTGTTGCAGCGCAGAATACGCTGTCAAAAAACTCTTCGGACGAAAACAGCATAAAATGGCTGCGCTCGCATGCGGCAATATCGCTTGCAATAACACTAATCGCACTCCTTGCAGGGGCAACCATAGGCAACATTACGCACAACTACATAGATAGTTCCATCTCAAAGCACATAGTGGCCCGCGGTATAGGCGCCGGACTTGAGCAGTTTACCACAAAGAACTTTGTGCCGGTTGCAACAGGCCCGGCACCCTCAAGCGATATGGAGGTTATGACTGTACAATCTCCCAGGGCCATGCTCTGGCGGGGACAGATATTTGATAAATACCTTGGACACGGATGGACGCAGAATTCAACCGGAGCATTTGCCACCCCGGCTGAAAAACTTAACAAAGATGCTGCAAAAAAGACCGGGCTTGGAGAACTGTACAACATGCCCGTGTATAGATTGCCTGAAGAAAAAACCGGCCTCCAGCGCACAAGCACAACCCGGGTAGAGCAGACCTTCCAGATATCCGTCACCCGGTTTCGTATAATATTTGCAGCCGCGGAGCCGGAGATGCTGACATTCAGCAAGCCTCATAACATCTACAAGGGGACGGGCGGCCTGCTTACCGGAACAACTTACGGCAAGGAATCCTGCTATACCGTTATATCCGCCGCAAGCACCGCCACGCCGGATCAGCTGAGAGCGGCTTCCCGCAAATACCCGGCGCAGATAAAGGAAAGGTACACAATCACCCCCGAATCCTGCCGGGAGACGGGAGAGCTTGCGCGCCGCATAACGGCGGGAATTGAAAATCCCTACAATAAAGCCATTGCCCTGCAATCTTACCTTGAGGAGCACTATACGTACGATCTCTCCGCCCGGCCCATCCCAAGAAACCAGGACGCCGTAAACCACTTCCTCTTCAAATCA
>Ga0172377_10003573_pt1 | contig 15964 bp, 7 predicted proteins | sample Pumphouse3metaG_FD_119749 | JGI IMG/M metagenome (GOLD analysis project Ga0172377, IMG submission 119749) | Leachate microbial communities from a municipal landfill in Southern Ontario, Canada - Pumphouse #3 metaG | ecosystem: Engineered > Solid waste > Landfill > Unclassified | place: Canada...
CGTTAACTTTATTGTTAATCACATATTGAAAACCTTCCCAATTATCTGCCTTTACTCCTGTAACAGAAACAAAAAGACGCATCCAGTTGGTTCCGTCCCATGAGGTAAGTGCGTTATTTGTCTTAACATAAAAATATAAGTTCTCTCCGTCAGAAGATACTTTCGAGGTAACAATATCATTTCTTCCTGTATTGTTTGTAAGTGTTCCAACACGTAACCCGTAACCATAATGACTTCTGGGAAGAATATCTCCCTTATCATCGGTATAAACTTTATTAACCTTCTCCCAGTCAGTCATATCTCCGTCTATTGTTATAATTTGATATCCGGATACAGGATCAACTTTTTTTACACCTTTATACTGACGTATAAAATTGACCATATAGTAATAATAATTATCTCCGAATCCGCCTTCCATGGGTTCAAGGTCACGACTGTACTCAGGATCGTACTGATCTACAAAATAAGTATCCCCTATAGAAAGTGATTTTCCAAGAAAAGAAGATGTTGTTGTACTCGCTGTAAAACGCATTGCAATCCATTCATTCCATCCTGTAATAAAAACCAGTTCAGGATCAACAGTTAAAGCTCGTTCACACTGAAGCTTAAAATAGATTCCTTTAGCAGTTGTTTCTGCAGATGGATTTGCCGGTTCGCTATTCGCATCATGACTTCGTCCAATATTGGATGTAGGATGAGTAGCCGGTAAAACTGAAATTTCTTCTGTTAATGTCAGACTATTTTTCCCAGGTTTTTGCGGATAATAATCTCCCCAGGTCCATTTGTTTATACCATTCTCAAACCATGAGCCATTACTATCAAACCAGCAATTCCGTATAGTAAAAAAGGAAGCCATAAAACCACTTATTTCATCAGTGCAAAGAATCAGCGGCTTCCCTTTCCAGTAAAACCACAAATCGGAGTACTGAGATTCGGCACAATAAAAACTATCATACAATCTTGCTACCACGTCCTTAGAACGTGTCAGAAAGGCTATCTGCGGAGTTTTGTTACCATTTTCACGCATTGCCATATATTGCTTACACAAATTATCAACGACATTCTGATAAGTACGTCCATTGGAAACATCCAGAAATATTACATCTACTCCTGCATCACTTAGCATTTGTGCATGTTTTCTTATTACCCATGAATCATTGGCTACATAATAATCAAGATATGGTTTTCCCCAATGATGAAAAGCATGTACCGGGCCGTACTGAGGATCTTCCGGATTTTCTTCAAGCAATACACTGATGTCATAGGGTGAATTCACATCGGTTGATGAAGGAATCTGTACATCACTATGATCTTCATGTTGATCATAACCATGTGCTCCCTGCCATATAAAATAAAATATTCCTACTATCCTGTCTTTTCGCAGTAAAGGATACTTATCTTCAAAAGCAAAACTGTCACCGGAAGCATAAGTAGCAGTCCATGAAGCCGCAGGATAACTGTCAGAAACATCATTATCATTATCATTATCATTATCATTATCATTATCATCTGTTTGTTCATCAGTAGGATTCTTTTGATCAGGTTTCTCTACTTCATCTTTTGAACAACCAAGAATAAAAACGAAAACAAATAAGAAAAATATTTTTTTTTTCATACTTAAATTATTAATACATTCTAACAGCCCTTATACCTCAATTGATCTAAAATCTGGAATTTCCGGAACCAGAAATATTCATTGGCAATATTGCCGATAAAAAAATTTTAATAAAACGACAAATTAACAAATACAAACTCTAGTTCATTTATAATTAGTGTGTTGTATATTTCATACGAAATATACAACACACAAAATATAAAATGATTATAATTCTGTATAAATATTATTTCAATATTCTAATAATCAGTATAATGCAAACATAAGTGACAGATAGCTAAATTTAATATTAAATCCTTATTTTTACCTGTGACCTTTTTAAACTGACTCATTAATTAAAGACATAATATTTTTCATATCTGTTTTTTATAAAAGTTATTCTGTGACCGGTTGTCCCCAGAAAGAAATTTCACTATACTGCATCACACTACTACCTGTCGTCCAGCCATCAACATCAACCAAACGCCAATATCTCACTGCTGGTAAACCGGATTTAAATTTGAAATCTGCACCTGTACCCGAAGCATATGCTCTGTCCTCCGAGGAAACAGAACCCGCAGGCAATCCTGATGGCTTGAAAGACTCAAAACTACCTAGCAAGATCCAGTTATCAAAGCTGCCATCCAAAGGAGGATCGTTAGAACCCCATATTTCAAAATATTTCATTGAATTATACTCTCTGTTTGGACGATGCCAAAGCTTAAAACGACTTAAAATAACTTTTTCACCAAAATCAACAGTAAACCATACTGGCAATTGCAGACCATCATCACATGCAAAAACATCACCAAAAGATACATTATTATTCCATAAATGGCTAGGTTTATTTGAACCAAATACAGCCTGTCCCTGTGCCCCATCGAAAGGCACATATACCCAATTTTTTTTGGAAATTTCCTGGTCAATCATCGGGGGAAGAGGCTCATAATCGGTATAAAAAGTATCTATACTGGTCGAATCAGGAATATATAATGTACGATACTCAAATTTTATAGAAGCATCCCAGTTTTCAAGTTTTGAAACACCATCCGCAACATTATACGATAGTATATGTTCAATACTGTCAGCATCTGTATACTTTATTTCCATACCAACATTTACTCCCTTTGTCAAATCCGCATCTCCCCATGTAATAATTTCAGATGCAAAAGATTCAATAGATCTGTTTTTAAGAGTAGATTTATAATTATCCCCGTAAACAGTTCCGAAACACTCCACCGGAACTGATACATTTCCTTTATCATCATAAGTACGAATAAAAAAGGTATAAGTATTTTCCGCAAGATCATCTATGATACAGGAAATTGTATCAGTATCTGTTGATGACATATCGACTTTAAGTGTATCGTTATAATTATTATACATTAAATTAGCATAAATTACACTGGGGTCCACACTTTTTATCCATGAAATCTTAACTCTGTTATGTCCTGAATAAACTTTAGGTAAAACTGCAATTCCGGGATAAACAATACCACCAGGCACAACATACTGATCATAACTATCGTCCATTTTTGAACAGCCTGTTGACAATAAAATGCCAACAATAAAAATGATTATTAAGTACGTAATATTTTTCATATCTGTTTTTTATAATAATTATTCTGTGACCGGTTGTCCCCAGAAAGAAATTTCACTATACTGCATAGTACTATTACCTGATGTCCAGCCATCAATATCAACTAAACGCCAATATCTCACAGCAGGTAAACCGGGTTTAAATTCGAAATCTGCACCTGTACCCGAAGCATATGCTCTGTCTTCCGGGGAAACAGTGCCTACCGGCAATCCTGACGGTTTAAAAGACTCAAAACTGCCCAGTAAAATCCAGTTATCAAAACTGCCATCCAAAGAAGGAGCGTTAGTACCCCATACTTCAAAATATTTCATTGAATTATACTCTCTGGATGGACGATGCCAGAGTTTAAAACGACTTAAAACAACTTTTTCACCAAAATCAACACTAAACCATACTGGCAATTGTAAATTACCATCACATGCAAAAACATCACCAAAAGATACATTATTGTTCCATAAATGGCTGGGTATATTTACACCAAATACAGCCTGTCCCTGTGCTCCGTCAAAAGGTACATATTCCCAGTTTTTTTTGGAAATTTCTTGCTCATACATCGGAGTAAGACTTTTAACCAGTGTATCTGATTTATTGTTCCATCTGTCTCTTATAAAAGTTGCAAATTTCATTTCCCTGCAAGAATAACCTCTTATAGAAAAAGAACCCTCTTCAGCTGCAGTATAAAAAGTTGTGGCATTTTCCCAATCTCCTGTTCCTAAAGAATCAACAATTACTTCTATTTTGATATCAGCTTTTGATCTATTTACAAACTTAACATTGACTCCGCCAAAAGTAGCACTAAGATCGAGGGAATCAAAAACAGAATTTACCGGAGGAATTAAAGGATTAAATAAAAATGTTGTTGACTCCGATTTTTTTTCATTTTCCCCGATACTAAAAACGGTCACTTTATGTTGAAGAGTATCTCCAAAACCCACTAACCTTAAAGTATCCATATATCTGGATGCCTTGGCTTCACGATATACATTAGGTTGTATTTCATAAACAGCTTTTACGCATGAGAACACCGGATCTTCCGGAATTTTGTATGTTAATATAGCCCCACCCGCTGTAGGTGTTATATTCATATCAGTAACCTGCATTGGAATATCCGGCGAATCATTTATAAAGTCAATTCGATCTGCTTCTTCGCAACTGTACAATGAAAAGGCACTAATGATTATAGTAATTATAAGTATTTTTTTCATTTCTCTAATTTTTAATTATGCACCAAATTACCAGCCCAAATTCTGGACTAAATCAGTATTCTGCTCCATATAAGAATCTTTGATAGGCCAAAAATAATCTTTCAGGCCAAACTGCTGATTCCAAATAAACGTCGAAACATAATAATCTTCATTTGTTTTCTCCCATATATCCCAGCCTGTAATAGGCTTATTCAACTCTGTAGAGGATCTCTTCCATCTCTTTAAATCCCAAAAACGCTGTCCTTCAAATGCCAGTTCTATCAAACGTTCCCTTTGAATTATATTACGTAATCCTTCTTTTGTCTTATATTTATTAGGATCTGTTGAATAATTAGTCCAGGAATCCTGAACGGTTCCAAGTCCAGCACGTGCACGTACCATATTAAGATATTTATAAACCTCATCTGACGGTCCTTCCGACTCATTAAGTGCTTCAGCATACAAAAGATAAATATCTGCCAGACGTATCAATGGCCATGGATAATCAGTATATGAATAATTTGATTCCCCTTTTGTCATATTCTCATAAGGAATTACTTTTTTTATATAATAACCCGTAATTGACCCTCTTGAAATATCAGTTTGATTCCTTTGTGCATTTTTTGCCTGCATATATAACAGATTATCAACATCACTATCATCGTAACGCCCCTGGCCATACCATATTCCACCATCAAAACCAAGGTCAGCATAATAACGGGGCTCCCTTTCAAAATTGAGTTTAGCCGTAGTATAACCCTTTTCTATATATAACTTTTCATCTTCTCCTCCTACCTGCAATTTATATCTTTCATCGTATTTCCAGGTTTTATCTTCATCGATTGGAACTCCATTCTTTGAATAGAACATCTCCGCAATCTTAAGTGGAGCCCCCAAAATTCCATAACAACCCCACGTATCTCCGTAAATAGGATCTATATTCCATGGTTGGGCTAATTTTTGCAAATCACCAGTGTGACTTTGGGTATCACCCCATATAATTTCGTCATTCCATCTTTCTGTCATGGCATTTCTTATGGAAAGCTGAGTTATTATAGTGTCACTATAATTTTTTGCTAATGATGGAATAAATTTGTACAATTCCACAAATCCTCCCTCAGCACATACTTCAATTGCTTCCTTACAGGCAACAGCAGCACTGTCCCATTTAGCTTTTTGAAATTCGGGATTAAACAAAACAGTTCCGTCATGATTTTTAAGTTGGGCAAAATCATTGTCGCCGTTAAATAATGGGCTGGCAGCGGTCACTAAAACTTTAGCTTTTAATGCCACAGCAATAGGTCTGGTTATTCGTCCGAGTTCTGAGGCAGGATCAACGACCTCCAGTGGCAGGTCAGGTGCTGCTTCATCAAGCAACTGAACAACATAATCAAAACACTCATCTACCGGCTGACGAGTTACTTTAACTTCATCAGGACTCGCGTCAATTGGGATATTATTTTTAACCAAGGGTATAGGACCGTACATCTTAATTAAATAATAATGATAATAAGCCTTAAGGACTTTAACTTCTGCAATCCAGCGCAACAATTCTTCAGAATCAATATCAGGAACATTTTCTATATTGTCAAGAAATATATTGCAGTCACGCAATGCTTTATACATATTGTTCCACTGATCTCCATATGGACTTACCACATTTTGATATCCTTTGGCAATATCAAAAAAAATAGAATTTCTATAAAGATTATTGCTTCGCGGCCATATCTCATCACCACCTAAAATAGCAGGATCTCCGTCAAAACTACCATGACTTGGCATATAAGAATAGCATGTAAACAAATATTTCTCGGCACTGCTACGCATATGAAATGCCTGTTCAATCGTTGCAATGTTGTCCGGGACTACATCAAGATAGTCCTTACAGGAAAACGTCGTAATCAATAATAGTAAAAATATTGATTTTGTAATTGTAATATTTTTCATAATTCTTTTCATTTTCAGTGATAAATTATTTTATAGAAATATTCAATCCTACATTAAATGTTCTCTGAATAGGATAGCCTAATCCATCTCCCCCCATTTCAATATCCCATAATTTGAATTTACTAAAGGTCAGGCAATTTGTAGAACTTACATATATACGAAAAAGAGAAGTATGAATTTTTTTCTGTATATTTTGGGGTAATGTATATCCGAACTCTATTTCCTTTAAACGAAGAAAGGAACCGTCACGCATAAACCATGTACTTGGCTGTGTATTGTTTTCCACAACATCAGGACTTAATCTTGGCCACAAAGCATAAACATCACGTTTATCTTCAGACCAGTAGCTGTCAGCATAAGATTTCAAAACCTGAGTTTGATTGTTGAAAGGAGATGTTGATGATGGATTAATCCAAAATGATTCATGTGTCAGTCCCTGGAAGAAAGCAGAAAAATCAAAATGCTTATATCCATATGAAAAACCAAATCCATAAACTATTTCAGGTCTTATTGGATAACCTATAGGAACCATGTCTGCCTGTGTAATTTGTCCGTCCCGATTTATATCTGTGTATTTTATATCGCCGGCCATATATTCGCCAAAATTTTGCTTAGGTGAATTGGCTACTTCTGCATCATCAATAAATAATCTCTCGGCTATATACCCATATGTCTGACCTAATGCTTTTCCTTTATGCAAACGCCATGGTTCTTTATATTCAGGCTCTTCATAAACCTCATATTGACTTGTTGCATAAGTATAATTTCCTCTTAATGACAACCACATGCTATTATTCCAGCTTTTATTATAATCTATCGATATGTCGGTACCTTTACTGGAAGCTTCTCCTACGTTAGCTTTAACGGCAGAAGATAATCCCATGGTTACGGGGATATCGGCTCTTGGCATAAAAATATTCTTACGATATTCACTGAAAAATTCTGCCTGAATCTCTAATTTGTGTTCAAACATTCCTATTTCAAACGCCAAATTTTTCTTTTTGGCTATTTCCCAGGTAATATCTTCATTGGCATAACGGGAAACAGAAACTCCATTTCTTGAATAGCCCCAATTATCTCCAAAAGTAGCTTTTCTGCTACTTGTATTTAAATTAACATCAGAGAGATAAAAAAAACGTTCAGACGAACTTCCTATATCATCATTTCCTACAAGACCATATGTTGCCCTGATACGAAATTTCGAGAATAATTTTTTATATGGAGCCCAGAACTCTTCATTAGATACATTCCACGCCACACCAGCAGACGGGAAAAATCCAAATCTGTTTTTTTCGTGAAACCTTTCAGATCCGTTATAACCGAAATTGAATTCAAAATTATAACGTTCATCATATGAATAAGTAAAACGACCGGAAAGACCAAGATTACGTTTTGGAAGCGAAGACTGTAAACTTCCTGCATTAGCATCAAGATAATTTTTTCTTGTGGTTAGTAACAATCCGCTAACATTGTGCTTTTTATTAAAAGTTCTGTTATAATTTAATGCTGCTTCAAGATAAAAGGAAGAAGATATTGTTTTATCACCTTCATTATATCCAAGGTATTCAGTGCCTTCATCTTCATTGATCATACTAATACTATATTCATCTGTTCCAGGTATGTAATAATCCAGAGCATAGTAAAAAGGATTATATGAACGGTTTACCGAGAAAAAAGAATTTCTTATAGTATTCATCATCAATCTAAAACTCAATCCTTTGGTTATCCATTTAAAATCTTCATGCACTTCCATCTGAGCAGTCATCTGGGATCTCGTATATTCTTTATATCCCTTTACCATATCTGCATATGGATTACAATATGTCCCTTCATCATAATTTCCGAACATTATGTGAGATACAGATTGATGTGCTTCATCTACGGGATAATAGGCAGGAAAAAGTGTTGGATTTGAATGTACAACTTTATTATACATTCCTGAACCACCGTCAAGAGGACCCGAATAATCATCAAAACTTCCACTCATCCTTGCAATAAGTTCCGTCGTAGGGGTAATGTTAACATTCACGTTAGTACGTAAAGTATATTTCTTAAGATCTATATTATTGTTAAAATTATTTCTTTTGTCTACTTTTAAGATACCATTATCCTGTGAAAAGGAACCTGCAATATAATATCTTGCTACTTTTCCACCACCACTTATATTCATGTTATAACGCTGGTTTTTAGTATAGTTTTTAAAGAGCATATCATGCCAATCGACAGCCGGGAAAATAACAGAATTTTCATTAGCCGCTGTCCTTGCAATTTTATCATCAGAATATAAAGTTTCACCAAGAGGATTACGGGTAAGTATTGCCTCGTTATTCATTTCCATATAGGTTACAGGATCGGCAAATTTAACATCACGGGTTGGCATCGAAAATGTATTCTCCACCCTGAATGATAATTTAGCTTTCCCCTCCTTCCCTTCTTTTGTTGTTACCAATATTACTCCGTTAGCTCCCCGGGCTCCGTACAAAGCTGTAGCTGTAGCATCTTTCATTATACTAAAGCTGGCTATATCATCAGTCTGAAGACGGGCTAAATCGGTTGTTGTTAATTCGATTCCGTCAATTAATATCAATGGATTTTTTGCATATCCGAAAGTTGTTACTCCCCGTACAAAGAAATCAGCATTATCCTGTCCCGGTTCTCCGCTGCGCTGATATGAAATAATGCCGGCAACTCTACCTGCCAGAGAAGTAGTTAAATTACTGCTGGGAACTTTTAATTCAGCAGGTCTGACAGTAGAGATTGATCCGATTACTGATTCTTTTTTCTGCTTACCATAAGCTACCACAGTTACATCTTTCAGTTCCTCAGTCTTTTCAATCATTTCTACTTTTATATTCTTTTTCTCTCCAACATCGATAATCTGACTTTCCATTCCTATAAAAGAAAAAACAAGCTTATCTGAAGGATTTACTTTATCTATAGAATATGTTCCGTCATTATCTGTTATTACTCCACGCGTTGTACCTAAAACAGTAATAGTTACTCCCGGTAACGGCTTACCGTCAGTATCAGTAACCTTACCTTTTATTCTATTCTCCGGAATCACAACATTTGTTCGATTTTTATTTAAAACGTTCCTGTCAGTAGTTAAAATAATTTCATTTTTAATGATCTCATACTTAACCCCGGAATCTTTAAAAATATTGTCAAGTACTTTATTGACTATTCCCTTTTTTATATTAACATTTACTTTTTTGTCACAGTCTATTACATCACTTTTGTAAATGAATACAAAATCAGACTGATTTTCTATCTGATTCAGGACTTCATAAATTGAAGCTTCATCTACATTTAATGTTAATTTTGTCCGCTGGGAATAAACTGATGCAGAAACACTCATAAGACCCAAAAGACAGAAAAAGAATGTTAATTTCATCATTAATAAAATCCTTTTAATATGATTGCAATGATCATACCCTATAAAAAATTTATTTTTCATACATTTGTTAAAATTGAATTTGTTAGAATAATTTAATTCGAATTTTTCCGGCATATGTTCATAGCATATGTCGGATTTTTTTGTTTTGTTTACGTAATCATATTTTTTAGTTTTTAGTTAATATTAATTCAGATTAAACTTTTTAATTACATAGACACCTTTATTGTTTTTTTCATATTTACATTCTACAGTTTTGGATACGTATTGCATGGCTTCATCAACATCACCGGTTATTATAAGTTTCCCGGATATTTTTGTTTTTAAAACTTTTTTATCTGCAGTTTCTATATAAACATTATAATATTTTTCGAGTTTTTTAATTACCTCATTAAAACATGCATCTTTAAACTTATAAACGCCATCTGTCCATGAAGTATAAAAATCAGTATTAACTTTCTTTGTCTCTGATTTATTTTTATCCACATAATAAAAACATCCTTCACCGGGAGAAAGTACAGTTGTTCTATTGGATGATTCTTCTGCCTTATTAAAAACACAAACGGAACCTTCAACTAAAATGGCAGCGACAGTTTTTTCATCTTTATATGCACATAAATCAAAAATAGTTCCGAGTACTCTTACGTTCATAAATTTCGTTTTGACTACAAACGGATGAGCAGAATCTTTATGTACATGGAAAAAACCTTCCCCTATCAAAACTACTTCTCTATTTTTGCTATCTGAAAAGGATGATGGAAATACTAACCGGCTTCCTGAATTTAACCGGACAGTAGTTCCGTCACTTAAAACAACATTCTGCTGTTGGCCAAAAGGAACCGCTACCTGATTCATTGCATTTTTTCCGGATTTAGTAATATTCTCAATCCTCTTCCCTTTTTCCCCTTTTATTTTATTTATTACTACTGCATCTTTTGAAACAGTATAATCAATTTTCGATTCATTCCTGGAAAGAAAATGTTTTGAGCCATCAGAAAGGACTATCATAGATTGAAGAATATCTTTCTGATTTACTTCTGCATATTCTTTAAAAGGGTCTTTATTATATTGATGATATAAGATTATAGAACCCAACGATAAAACTACAAAAGCAACGGCAGCTATCTTCCATAACAGATGATATGAAAAAGCCACTGTCTTTGACGACATTTTTTTTTCGATTCTTCTTAATATAGCATCAGATTCATTATCACTTAAAAAAGTTTGATCATTTTTAGTAAGTAGTATAAATTCAAATGCATATTGTATATTCTCAGTGTTCTTCGAATTTTTGGACAATAATTCTTTCTCTAAAAGATCCGGATTTTTACAAGATCTTACTAATTGCACAAAATTATCATCTCTTATAAGATCGATAAATTTATCATTGAAACTATTTTTATGTTCCACTTTATTCATTAATTTCTTTTATATCCTAAATACGAACGAATTTGTTTTTATAGACATAAAAACAATTATTTTTTTAATGAATTACAGAATGAAAAAACCGGAAGTGTAATAATAAGAAGGAAAAGAGACTTATTTTCTAACCTGTCTCTGACTATTTTTATTGTTCTATAAAGGAGTGTACGTGCAGATGCCTTGTCTATTTCAAATAATTCTGATATCTCTTCATAGCTCAGTCCTTGTGTATATCTAAGATAAATTATTTCTTGTTGTTTACTGTTTAGGCTATTAAGTACTTTCTTCAGTTCTTTCCGCACCTGAATACGACTCTCATCCTGAATAATTTTATCTTCAACTGAAGAAAAATTATTTTCTTCAGTTACATAATAAGAATCTCCGAATATTCGTTTTTTTCTTGACACAGAACGTGTCATATCAAGCAACCTGTTTCTAATTGATTTTAGAAGATAAAGACGGATATAATCACCAATTAGCAATTTTTGTCTTTTCTCTATAATTTTTATAAAGACATCCTGAATAGCATCTTTTACGATAGATTCGTCACCAACAATTTTTAAGCCATAAAGGAATAGATCATTTCTGTATCGGTTATATAAAGAAGTAATACTTTTATTGTCTCCAGCTAAAAAAGATTCCCATAATTGTTTATCCGTTAGCATACGGTTAGTTTAGTTCTATTACTTACAAACTTAGCATTTTATAACCATTAATAAACCACCTATTTTATATTTTTTTAAATAAAAAATATAAAAAATTAAAAGCTTTTCAATGTTTCTTATTTTTTAAATCTCTTAAATCCAGATCGATAAAAATTAAAAAAACATAAAAATCCTATAAAAACATATGGTTACAGGACATTTTAGATAAAAATATTTTAACCAATTTAGAATAATTGGAACTTGCAAACAACTAAGGTTTTATTCAAATTTGGTGCACTTTTTAAGTTTGTATTTGCATATACTACACGGTGGTATAATAAATTTAATCAATTTTTAAAAAACTACTTTTAAGAGTGGGCTCAAGACTGTAAAAGAAACTTTGTCAAAGTAAAAGAAATAAAAGATTAACTATTATAGAACAATAATTCTTTATTAAAAACATTATTTATCATTTTATGATTATATTATAAAAATGACTAAGAATACATTTTTTGCAAAAAAAAATTTAGACTTATGAGAATAAAAATAGAACGACAGAAGTCGATTATTTATCCTAATAACAACAGGGTAATTGCGCGGTACTTTTCTGTCAGTGAAAAAAGATCTGAAAGAATTATTGACAGAGTTCTAAATCTTTCAGATAGAGAAGCACAAAATTTGTTTAACCAGATTTTGCGGGAATTCTCACTCCGACACAGGAGTATAAGCAATTTGTTCCAAAAACATTATAATAATGTGAAGCATCTTGTTGAAAAAGTACATCCGGCAGATGATATACCCAGATGGCGTAAATTATTAATAGGTTCTTATTTTACAATGGAATATGCTATTGAATCGGCAGCCATTTTTAATCCGTCCATTGTTGAGGATCCTGATCAAAGCGGACTGGACGAAGGTGAAGTTAGACTTATTATCAGTTTAAGGGCCACGGGAGAAGGACATATTTCTTCCTTAATATTTCGCGGGGCAGTTCTTTCAAAGGATAATGAAATTATTTTATCTGAACCTGGAAATCTGATTAACGAGGCTGTAATAGTTAAAGATCATCTTTATAAAAAAGAAAATTTTATCAGTAAGCTGAAGGAAATGGATATTCCTTCAGATTTTTGCAGGAAAATTATAGGGAAATTGCCTGTTAACTTTTCTTATGAGCAAATTCGTAATACTGTACTTGCTGTAGATAAAAACGATGGTCCATGGTCTTTGGAAAAAGAGAAATCTTTAAATGAAATGAAATGGTTAGCCGAATCATATACAGAAATAAGATTCTCGTATGATACTGATCTGTCGGAACGTGTTATTTTCCCTATATCCGATTTTGAGAAAAACGGAATTGAAGATGCCCGTTTTGTCAAATTTACAAAAGATAGCGGGAATACTGTATTTTTGGCTACATATACAGCTTATGATGGTTTTACAATTCTCCCCAAATTAATTGAGACCAAAGATTTTTATACATTTAAGATGTTCCCATTGCGTGGCAAATATGCTACTGATAAAAATCTGGCTTTATTCCCTCGTAAAATCAATGGTAAATATGTAATGCTGAGCCGTATTGATGGGGTAAACAATTATATAATGCAATCGGATAATCTTTACGAATGGAATAATGCTACCATTTTAGAAGAACCAGAATATTTATGGGAACTAATGCAAATGGGCAACGGAGGTTCTCCTATTGAAACGGAAAAAGGCTGGTTACTTATTACACATGGTGTGGGACCTGTCAGAAAATATTGTCTTGGTGCCTGTCTTTTGGATTTAAATGATCCCACAAAAGTTATAGGACGTCTTAAAGAACCGTTACTGCTTCCTGACGAAAAAGAACGTGCCGGTTATGTTCCCAATGTTGTTTATACATGTGGTACTATTGTTCATAATAAGGAATTAATAATCCCTTATGCCATGAGTGATTATGCATCAGGCTTTGCTAAAGTTAATTTAGATGATTTACTTAATCTGCTTATTAATGATTAACAAAAAACAAGTTCGTAACGTTAGCTAAAAAACTATCGTTACGGACTTATTTGTCTAAATTTTTACGCATTTTAAGTATGATAAAATCAGGATTACAAAACTATTCTGATTTTATATTTTCTCTCCCTGTGCCGATAATACAATTAAATGGGAAATCCAGTATGAAAGAGTGCTTTCTGCTCCCTGATTAAGGTTTATTCCCTGCTTTTCCAGCCCATCACAACATCCTTTTGTTTCATGGTCATACAATGGTAGTCTTAGTGAATTTTTACCATGAAACCATAAATAACAATTAAACATCTTATCCATGTATTTTTGTTCTTTTGTTATATAGAATAACTGATAATACAGCAATACCATTGCCATTACATCAATAGGTTGCTGATCGTACTCAGATATCTCCCCTCCTTTTTTAAACCATCCTTTATTGCCTATAGGTACAAAAAATTCGTTTTTAGTAGTTTTTGATTCAAGAAATTTTGCTGATTTTTTGGCAATCCGGAAAACTTCATTGTCTCCTGTTATTTCAAAAGCAGAAAACAATGACAACGGAATAATTGCATTATCATAAGTCATAACCGGTTCAAACCATTTCCAGTCTTCTGCAGATTGCTCTTTATAGGCCTGCGTTATTATATTTACCAGTTTATTCATCTCATTTATCATACCCTCATCGTTTGGTGTGCTTTTGAGATAATTATATATACCGATAATAGTATCTGCTGCTCCTCTTATAGTTTTAAGTGTACTAAAATGTTGTACTGATTTTAAAAATATGTCTTTACCCATTTGCTTGAATGAATCATTGGGCGAAAAACGTAATAAATAGCCAAGAGCCCAGATTGTGCGTCCAAAAGAATCTTCAGAACCATATTCATCTAAAAACTGACGATTAAAACTAAGAAAATTCCTAAAATCACCATTTCCCTGTTGCATATAATCAATAAAACTAAGATAAACAGGAATCAGCTTTAATGTATCCTGATTTTTATTTTGCCGGTATGCCATAACAACCATAAGTAATGCACGGGAATTATCATCAACACAATAACCTTTTTTTAAGTTGGGAATACCGTATTTTGCATGCTGAACAATTCCAGTATCATCGGTAAGACGTATTACATGCTCCAGACTAAATGGCGGTATCAACTGAATATCAATAGATTGTTTATCTAACTTCTCTTTTTTCCCACAGTTTTTATATACAGATTCGGCAAGGTTTAAATATTGTTTTCCTATCTTTGGCCAACGTATTTTTTTACCATATTCATAAGCATTTTTACGAATTAGGCTTAATTGCTCAGGATTATCAAATAATTCTATCAATAAATCTGATAGTTGCTCTGAGTCCCTGAAGTTGAAAAGACGCCCTCTGTTGTTATCAAGTAATTCCTGCGCATGCCAGTAAGGAGTTGCTAAAACAGCACATCCTGCACCAATGGCATAGGATAAAGTTCCGCTGGTAATTTGTGCTTCATTTATATATGGAGATATGTAAATATCGCAGGTTTGCAAATATTCCATCAATTCCTTTTCTGTAGCAAATTCGTTATCGAAATATACATTCTTCTCTAATCCGTAGCTTTTAACCTTACGTTGTAATTCGTATCTGTATTCGTCTCCTGAATATTTCAATACATTTGGATGTGTAGCTCCCAGAACAATATATAGTAAATCGGGATATTTTTCCACAACACGTGGCAATGCTTTAATAACTGTTTCAATTCCCTTATTACGACTAAGTAAACCAAAGGTAAATAATATTTTTAAGTTTGAAAGCCCGTGTTTTTCTTTGGCCTTTTCTCTTGTTATATGCACATATTCCGGGACTCCGTGTTCTATAATTACGATTTTTTCTTTAGGTATATTATAAATATTAATAAGGAAATTAACAGCCCGCTTACTCATAACTACAATACGGGCTACTTCTTTTCCTATTTCCTGAACAACCGTTTTTTGCGTAGATGACGGATTTTTTAATACTGTATGAAATGTTACTATTACAGGAATTTCCAAATGATGCAGTAAAGGCAAAATATATGCTCCTTCTGTTCCTCCGAAAATGCCGAATTCATGTTCCAAAACACAAACTTTGGCATCACTGTAATTAATAAATTTAGCCGCATCAATATAATCAGGAAGATTATCTTCCTGTATTATCTTTTTCACTTCATCAGGGTA
>Ga0172377_10003577_pt1 | contig 15959 bp, 9 predicted proteins | sample Pumphouse3metaG_FD_119749 | JGI IMG/M metagenome (GOLD analysis project Ga0172377, IMG submission 119749) | Leachate microbial communities from a municipal landfill in Southern Ontario, Canada - Pumphouse #3 metaG | ecosystem: Engineered > Solid waste > Landfill > Unclassified | place: Canada...
GTGCAGTAGGATTCAAGTTCATACTCATCATTTGGGTGGCTTTCCTTTCCGCTACGCTCCTCGCCAAAGAGATGACGGGAAGCCTCGCGTGGGGTTCCCTCCTCGGATTTTTATATGCGTTTTCGCCACAATATTTCAGCTACGTATACGGCGGGCACGATGGAAAGATGATGGTCTTTGCCATTGCACCGCTAGCGATACTTTCCATACAAAAGATTATCCGGGAAGGAAGTCTCAAGTATTTTGCGATATTCGCGTTGGCCGTCGTGTGGATGATACTAGGTTCGCACTTGCAACTCACTTATCTCTTCCTCTGGGGAGCCGGATTCTATGCTCTCTTTGAAATGCTCGCGCTTTCCACTTCTTGGAAGATGCGGACAAAGCGCTTGGGAATAGCTGCAGGAGCACTTGCCATTGCACTCGGCATGTCCCTGTTCCAGATCCTTCCCCCCTATCTCTACACCACGGCAGAATCGGTCCGAGGCTCGGGAGAAAAGACAAACTATGGGCATTCCTCAAGCTGGTCGCTCCATCAAGAAGAGCTCGCCTCAATGATCATTCCGGGATTCCTCGGCGTAGACGTCTATGAACAAAAGGACGGAGCAAACGGGCCGGAACTCGACGGTAGCGCTCTTGTAGACGTTTCCATTGCAGATTATCAAAAAGCCGGGCTCCAAGGATCTCCTTTCTATTGGGGCCACAACTCATTCAAGCTCAACCACGACAGCGCGGGCATCGTTCTCACGTTCCTCGCCTTTCTCTGCTTCTTCATCAAGGACAAACGCCGCTGGGCCGCTTTCTGGTTCGTCGGCGGAGCCGTTGCTCTTTCCTATGCAATGGGCGCCCATTCTCCGTTGTTCAAGCTATGGTTTACAATCATACCCGGAATGAAAAGTTTCCGCGCACCCAGTATGGCGATGTTCTGGCTTCCGCTCCTGATGCTGATGATGGCGGCGCCGGTCCTCAAAGAATTCGGAGATCCGCAAAACAAGAAGAACCTCAAAGCAGGCCTTATCATGTTCCTAGCGCTTCTTGTCTTAGTCCTCATCTCCCGCTTTGTCTGGACAAGTCTTCTCGGCATTCCGGGGCTCTTGCTCGCCACTGCTTATGGGCTTGTTCTCATTGCAGTCTTGAACGTACTCGACCGCAATGTTCCTTTCAGTGCGGCACAAATCGCCAAGTCTATCTCCAGCGGGCTACAAGGTTCTTCCAAACTGGAACTTTCGATGATACTCATCCCCTTCCTCCTCATCGGCGTATTCATGCTCTCCGGTGAGAATGTAGTGACGAATCCAGAAACAGCCCCCTACTTCAAGGGCCTCAACACAGCCGTCATGAGCTTCTCCGCGAACCTCATCTGGCCTAGCTTCATCCTTGCCGCTATTGCTACAATCGCTGTGTGGTTCGTCCTCTGCACCAAACTTCCTACAGTCAAAAAAGCGGCGATTCTCGCCATCGCAGCAGGAATTGAGCTCTACACAATCGACGGCGCTTTCGTCCAGAACGTTCCCGAAAACGAATACGTGCAGGTTTCCAACCCGGTAATTGCCGCGATTCATGCCGAGCACCCGGATGAACTCAATCGCCCGAGAGTGTTTTCAATCGCCCAAGACAAGGCTCTCAGCGGGAATTCCTTCCCGCTTTACGACCTCCGCAACACAGAAGGCTTCCACGATAACGAACTTGCAAGCTACAGAGCCTTCCGCGGCGGGCAGAGCGATGAGAACTACATGTACAACATAAATCAAGTTGCACAGGGAACAGCGACGAACGCATTCCTCGACTTGATGAATGTTGGCGACATCATCTATGACACCCGCGCAGGGACAATGTATTTCCCGAATCGCACAGCGGTAGGTGAAGCCAAACTCTATGGCGATGTAGCCGTAATGAATGATGCCCAAGCAATTGCTGAACTCCGAAGCGGCTTTGATTATCAAAACAAAATAATTCTTTCCGAAAAGCCAGAAAGCGCAACCACAGGAATTCCCCAGGGCTATGCGAAAGTAATCGACCGTCCCAAAATGGATAACATTACATACGAAGTAAATTCCGACAGACCGGCATTTATGTTCTCCTCTGGCAACTACCATCGCTATTGGAAAGCGACAGTCAATGGAAAACCCGCCAAGGTTTACAAAGCCTTTGGCACGCTCCGAGCAGTACAAGTTCCAGAAGGGAAATCCATCGTCAAACTAGAATATCGCTCCGATGCCGTCCGAAATTCGCTCTATGTAGGCCTCGCCGCACTGGTAATATTCATTACTATAATCATAACTGGCGCAATATTCAAACAAAAAAAAGCGGCATAAATCAAGTAAGCCAAGACCATCCCACTTAAACGGGATGGCTTGGAAAAGCCCTATAAGTCGATAAACACAGCCTGCGCCTAGATGACGCGGGCTTTCTCTTTGTTCAAGTCCAAATAAATTTTATCCATCACCCTCGAAAGGGGCGCCATGCTTTATGCTTTACTGTCTTCAATCTGGTCCAAAACCTCCAGTTCCCGAATTTGTACTTCAGATATCCTATGAATGCAGAGATGCTGTACTTGGCTATACAAAGCAATACACTGAAGAAAAAGCCAGTAGCCATCTTTGCGTAGCGTTTCTTGGAAAAAAATAATCTACGAGTAGCCGAATGCTGCGATTCCTACATTGTTAGGCGACTCGGGAATATAGGGTGAATGCAAAATGATACTTGCAAAGCCATTCGCTAAACATTCTGCCTTGAAAAATCTTTCTTCATTGTTAGTCGGCCCGGACAACCAGACACGAACACTTGAAAGGCTTTTTTGTTTAAACTCTGATCTCTCCCGTATAGCGGGTAGTTTTTGGAAACGAGACTCTCGCGTTTCCCTTGTCTAAAGAGCATTACAAAGCAAATTCCAAGATAAATTAAACAGTGCTTTAGCCTATCACTTTACTGTAATTTCCGGCGAAGTCGCAGAAAGCAAGTACTCCCATTCCGCCCGGATCTTGTCATATTCCGACGGATCAGCATAAATCGCAAAGGTCGTCCACTTATAGCCTCCATTGATTTTTTCGTAAGAAACATATTCCGGCTCGCTGTTGAATGCAGGGACGTTCTTCACCACGAGATCCTTACCGTCGGCAGTCACATTCAAAACACTGGTGAATTCCGTTTCGTGGGGCATACGGATCGGCAGATAACGCACGCGAACCTTTGGCAAATGCATAATAGTGCGTTCCCAGATATTCGGATAATGGCCCTTGAATCCGTCAGAACTCTTTCCAAAATAATGCTTGGAAGTAAACGTGACAATTAATTTGAGAGGCTTGTCAAAATCTGTCACATTTTCCGTCTTGACCTGCGAGATGGAAACATCCGGCACGCCTTGAGAAAGCAGGCCCAGAACGAGGTCCTCATCTTCCTTGGCATCGCGGCCATAAAGCTTGTTGCGAAGTGCACTTGCGAATTTTCCAGTAAGGCAAAGCGAATCGCGGAACTCAGCAGAGCCATCTGCTGCGATATGCAGCCGGTGATACAAAAACACCTGATGTTCCTTTTCATCTTCCAAAACGGGAGTCACCGCGACACGGCTTGAATCGCCGTCCACAATAAGCGCCACCTTTCCTTCCATATCCAACGGGACCGGGCGATCATTGCCCGCCTTATCAGATGGATCCACCCACATTTCTGGATTTTTTTCACCTTTCGGAATATAAAGCATCATATGATTGAATTGTTGAATGGACGGAAGCGATTCAAAACCAGCTTCGGTCAGATGAATGGCAACAAGCTTGCTCTTTACACCGATAGCATCCAGCATTTCCTTTAAAAGAAGGCCCTGGTCCTTGCAATCCCCGCTCCGCTCTTTGAGAGTTGTTTCCGCTGTCTGTGGAATGAGCGAATGTCCGCCGAATCGTATGTCGCGGTAGCGGATGTTCTCTCGCACAAACTTAATTTCAGCCTTAATCGCTTCAAGCCCGAGTCGGGAACCGCGTACCTCAAACGACTTTTCACGCACAGCCACTGAATTCTTGAATTGGTGACGGATCAAATTTTCATATTCGCGACCGACGTCCGCCCATGTGCGCTTTCCCGTCAAAAGAAATCCGGCCCCATAATCTCGGTACACGGGCATATACGGCTCCTTGCGGATAACGACTGGATTCTCTATTCTCCATTCCTTGCCATCTTTCAGAATATCGTCTGTAAGAGGCCCATATTCTTCCGTGACGAAGCGGGTTGTATCTGCAAGGATTTTAAACGAAGTTGTGCGGACGGGCACATCCAGACTTGCTTCAAAGCTTACAAAAGGAATCACACCATAATTTTCAATACTCGTCCGCGATATCTGGAGAAACACGAAATCGCCCGGAGCGAGATCCTGAAGCGGAAAATGCGCTGTCTGCATTTCATTATCGAGGCCGAGCTCCGTCGCATAAGTGATATATACACCCTGAAGTTCCACCTTGCGTTTTAAAGTCATTGTGGAATCATAAATTTCAAGGGCATTTACAAAGATTCGGTCATAGCCAGGCAAAAAATCAAATGTCAGCTCGGAATAAATGCCTACTCCGCGCGTATCCAGAATTTCGAGCAGCATTTCGCGAGTGCGCACCCAGGACTTGTCCTTGTCCGCACGCAAAATTTCACGGACAAAGTGAACCGCTGCGGGGAAGCCGTCATTCTTTGCCTTTTCCGAAAAAGCCTTATCCACCAAAGCCTTAAGAGCCACAGGGCGCATTTCCACTGCAGCTATCGGCTTTTGGAGGGTGCGATTGTCCGCTTTGCCGAGGAAAGCCTTGGTCGCCGAGAGGAAACTCTTAATGTCTTCATCGTCTTCATGAAGAAGCAATGCGTGAGAAAGAGACTTTTCCGCATTCATATAACTCTTGGAATAGAACTGCACCTTGCCGCGCATCGCCCAAACGCGATAATCGGAAGATCCGAGGGGAAGCACCTGTTCGCTAATCGCTAAAGCCTCCGGGTAGCGGCCCAAGAAAACAAGAGCATCCATCAAAGTCAAACCCAAATCCACGCTCATTCCAAAACGTTTTTCAGTCGCATACAGCACATCTACTGCTTCCGCATACTGATCCATTCCCATATATGTCTTTGCCAAATAGACGCCCAATCTCGAAGAAGGCTGTTTATCGTACAAATTCTGCACAACGGCAAGCGATTGCGTACGCTGTCCGAGCCCCCAAAGAGCATCCGATAAATTAATCACATATTCCGGATTGTTCGGCGTGTACCGGAGCGCCATTTCCGCATACTTGCGCGCCTCGCCATAATCCATCAATTCTTCATACATTTCATCCAAAATGGACAATAAACGACCGCTTTTGCGAACCAAATCCATTTCGCTCAAAAAATGGTTCACGCCCGGCCCATAAAGGCCTTTCATTTGGTAGACAAAACCGCAATTGATGAGGTAAAGCGGCTCTTCCGGGTCCATTTTGTTCGCCTTTTCAAAATAGGAAAGCGCCACCAGAGGCTGGTTTTCCTCCAAACGCAAAAGCCCGACCTGGCTTACTACAGCCGCATTGAACTTCAAAGATTTCGCATCGGAAAGCGCTTGCGGCTTTTCTAAGAGGGTTACTCCATCAATCGCGCGGGAAAGAGCCTTTGCGTATTTTCTATAGAGCACTTCTTGCGCCCAGCCCGAAACGAGAATTCCCCGTCCATTGTCATAGAAAAAACGACCCACATATTTGAAATCAAAGCCGTTCACCACCCGCGTACAAGTGAAGTTGTCTATAAACTTATCCGCCGTCCCCCCCCTTGTGCGGGAAACTTCCAGCGATTCATCTTTTGGATCGAGGCCCAACCGCACCAAAAGCACTTTGAATAAATCCCTAGAACTCACTTCGGAGGGATCGATGATAGTGCCATATACGAAGAAAGCTATTTCTTCAGCCATATTTGCAAGCACCAAATCCGGATCGCCGTTTTCCGCAGCAACGCTTGCCCAATTGTGCCACATCGTATCCGCGACCGCCCACCGGTAACCCAAAGCCTTTGATTCATATTCCTTCACCACATCTTTTGAAATTTCATTTTCAGACTGCGCATTCTTTAATGAAGAAGAAAGTTCGAAACCCGCAAAGAACTTGCGCCATTCTTCCTTGAAATTTTCGCGTTTGGCCAAAGAATCAGTTACCGATAAACTAAGAAAAAAGACCCGACCACCCGCAGAGACCACAAAACCGGCAGCTTCCGTCGAAGCATCGGCACTATTCCCCGCAGTCTCCCAAAACGCACCCGCCATATCCAACTCATTAGCAGGAGTAACTGCGGCATAACTTGTCTTTTTATAAGAAAGTCCGCGGCCCTGCATTTCAGCACGGGCCCGGTCCATTACGGCAGCACTTTCACCACGTCCGAGCGTAATTTCCTGAACTTCGGCACGGCGGCCCGTAGAAGCATTGAAGAATTCAAGTGGCGCCGTTTTATCTGCAGGATCGCTCACCAAACCCCAATCCCCATTCGGCAACCGGAAGGAGTAATCCGCACGGGAAAACGACAAGGCTCCCGGCATTGCGTTGGATTTACCCGCCCCCGCGGATGAAGAATTGGAGGGATTTCTATAATCAGAAGAATAGCCGGAATGATCGTCACCATTCTCCACGGGAATCTCAGGGTGAGATGCGCAAGAAATGACAAAAAAAGCACAAAAAAGGTAAAAGCAGCCTATCCGGGATTTGTTTTTAATCATCATCCGACCTAATGGGTAGAAAAAGCGAAGAAAAGACCTCGCAACACCTTGAAATTTTAGTAAATTTCAGCCATCGCAACTCTCCTTTTTATTAGGAGATAGCAGTTTCACAATCAACAAAAGGATCCTTCAATGGCTCTCAAACTTGGTATCAATGGTTTCGGTCGTATTGGCCGTATGGTTTTCCGCGCAGCAGTCGAAAACTTCTCTAAGGACATTCAGGTTGTCGGAATCAACGACCTTCTTGATGCGGACTATCTCGCATATATGCTGAAGTATGATTCCGTCCACGGTCAATTCAAGCACGACATCAAGGTTGAAGGCCACTTCCTTATCGTTGATGGCAACAAAATTCAGATCTTTGCAGAAAAAGATCCGACCGCTATCACTTGGGGCGCTTTGAACGTCGACGTCGTTGTCGAATCCACCGGATTCTTCCTCACCGAAGAACTCGCTGCAGCTCACCTTAAGGCTGGCGCTAAGAAGGTCATCATGTCTGCTCCGTCCAAGGATGCAACTCCGATGTTCGTCTATGGCGTGAACCACAAGACCTATGCAGGTCAGAAGATCATTTCCAACGCTTCTTGCACCACCAACTGCCTTGCCCCGATCTCTAAGGTTCTCGACGAGAAGTTCGGCATTGTCCGCGGTCTCATGACCACCGTTCATGCTGCAACAGCAACTCAGAAGACCGTTGATGGCCCGTCCAAGAAGGATTGGCGCGGTGGCCGTGGCATCCTCGAAAACATCATCCCGTCTTCCACGGGTGCTGCTAAGGCTGTCGGCAAGGTTCTTCCGCAACTCAACGGCAAGCTCACCGGTATGTCCCTCCGCGTTCCTACCTCTGACGTTTCCTTTGTCGATCTCACTTGCGAACTCAAGAAGGCCGCTACTTATGAAGAAATCTGCAAGGCCATGAAGGAAGCTTCCGAAGGCGAACTCAAGGGCATTCTCGGTTACACCGACGAAGCCGTTGTTTCCACCGACTTCCGCAATGACGCCCGCACTTCCATTTTCGACGTTAAGGCCGGCATCCAGCTCGACCCGACATTCGTCAAGGTCTGCTCTTGGTACGATAACGAATGGGGCTATAGCAACAAGGTTTGCGAAATGGCTCGCGTGATCACCAAGTAATTCTGTCTTTCATGAGATAAGAGAGCGGTTCCCCACAAGGGAACCGTTTTTTTGCATAATTTTTAAAATTTGTTATTTTTGTACAATCTTATCCAGGAGATAAAAATGCAGATGAACAAATTACTCCCTCTTTCCTGTACAATAGCCTTTTTCTTAGTCGGTTGCACATCTCATCCACACGTAAGTTTAGATCCTTCTTGGTCACAAAAACCGCAAACTTTAAACGTTTTCTTTGCGGCTCCGGTAATCACGAACCTCGATGATTTCGCCGACGACAATCCCGAAGGGAAAGATAACTCAGGCGAATGGTTCCGCAGCAAATTTGATTCTACGATGAAAGCTCAGTCCGGTTTGAATGTTACAGTCACTTTGCAGAACGATTCTCTTTTCCGCTCGGACAGGGATACTCTAGACAACAAGACCATCTCTTACCCGCGCACGACAATACCTCTTACTGGTGATGTAGTCCTTTGCATTTCCCCTATCCGCGTTTCTCGCCATACGGAGACATCTACTTCTATGGGCGGAATGAACACTATGGGCGGAGGAATGAACGGAGGTTTCGGGGTCAGCCAAACGACAACGACCTCGCTTGTCTTTGAAGGCGAATATGCCTATTATGATGCGAGGACCAATAAACGCCTAGCCTTTGGCACGTTGAATGTATCTCGCAATTTTGGCTTTGTAATGACCAAATCGGATTGGATAAAAAATATTGCCGTAGCAACTAAACAAATTTTCGACAAGACGCCAATCCATAAATAATCGACAAACTGACAGAAGAAAGACTCTCAATACGGGAGTCTTCGTTTTTATCTACTTTTCCCCTATGTTCCGAATTTTTGCATCCCTAATACTAATCCTCACATTTTGCGAACTTAGCTCATGTGCAGCTTATATCAATCAAATTTATTACGAACCTTTTGAGAGCATAGACAATCCTGAAAAACTTCCATTTGAAGCTGCCGTCTATAGAACTCGGGATTTCAGCCTAATGGGATTCGCCTTTACGCCAATCCTATTTTTTCCTGCATTTCCAGAAGATGGCCCCTATGACGATGTCAAAAACAGTTTCCGTTTGAATGTCAAAGGCGATGAATGCCCTGTCATCCATATCAAAGGACAACGCTCCCTTCGCGCTATCTGGAAAGAAAATCAGAAGCTCTTCTCCTATAATTGCGAGTATGGACGTTTGCCTATTCCAGAGCAAACTGAATATACATTGGAATACAAAGGCAAATCTTACAGAATATCCTTCAAAAAAGTAACGCACTCCGGCTATTTTCCTATCGCCATATGATCAATAGTAAATTCAAAATATTCTGGCTTGGGTTCTCGCTAGTACTCACTTCTTGCACGGTCATCGCAAAGATGAGCAGTTTTGAGACAACCGAAAAAAGCGAAACAATCCCCAAGCTAAAAATTTTATCAACGGAAAACGATCCTGAATTTTTCCTATTCGGGATTCTTGTACCCATCATTCCTGCCTGGAGTCACAACAGTATAATCTCATTATATATTAACGTAGGCAAAGACAGTTTGGAATGTCCTCAATTAATTTATGAGGATACTAAGCAATATTCAACAGCCTATCATAACCATTGGTTTTCTATAGCCACCGAGGATACTGCAAACTGGTATTGTTCCTATTCCATCCCCGCCGAAAAAGACGAATTAGCATACACCTTATTATGGAAAGGAGTTCCTTACTCCATTGAAATGAAAACAGAAACATACTGGAAAATAAAGTTCTTGCCCTTTTACAACCCCAATTGAAAAGTTCAAATACAGCAAGCAAAGCGAGCTTTCATCTTCTAAGATAAACGACCATGCATCATCTTTTGCATTATGCGCTCGTCACAGTATCGGCGTTATAAATATCACACCTGCATTTTCCAAAATGGCAGAAAATCTAGCTAAGCAAAAATCAAGCAGCATTCTTAGCCAGTGCATTGACATTCCCGGGCATATTTCTCACACTTATCACAAGCATCGCCGCCGATAGTTCAGGAAACAAAAAAAATTCCATTCCATCGCTGATCCTCTTTGCCGTTACTGGATTCGCATTATGGAGTTCTCAACAACACCATCATCGGAGACTTCTATCCATTCATTCTTCCACTCTTTTCTATTCTCATCGCATTTCAGATGGAAAAGCCTAAAAATCGCCCGTACACAAACCGCAATCATATACTTCAGGAGTATTAAACAAGGCCTATTCCGCCGCAAGGCCCTTGGCATTTTCGCTAAAGGAACCCGCCATCCTCTCCGCGCACAGGCAAAATGAGCCAACGATTTTGACATATCACACCAATGAAAGCAGACTTCGCCATCTTTTTGTAACCCTACTCGCTCGCCACATCGCACCCAATCTACTGACTTTTGCAGCGATCGTTCTTTTATTTGGAATCGCGAAGGACCTCAATATGCCAAATAGGAATACGCTTCTCGCGAACTTTGCTCCAAACACCCTGCCATATTTATATCAATAAGCGGAATGAAGCCCTGCCTCGGGCAAACAGTCGGGCTCATCTTCATCGGACTCGGCGATAAATTCTTTGGCATCTCCAAATCTTGCGGGACCGATGTCGCAGCAGCACCACTCAGCAAAACAACTATTTTCTGCACGCTAAAAGCACAAAAAAAGCCCTCCTAATTTATCTAAAAACAAATAAATTGTAGAATTCTATTTCAAACTTTCAATATTTTTGTAAAAGCGATGCTGAAGGGGAACAAAAAAAATCAATTTTTAGAAAGCAAATTCAAAAACCATCAGGAATATTTTTCAAACGCCAACCATAAAAGCCGGCAATTTCATTTTAGACTAGAACTTTTCTATGTTTCGGGACGTGAAGCGCAAGGTTTCAAAATCATTAAAAAAAGCGATCATTGGAGCAACGATAGGCCTGCTCCTCGTTGTTATTGTCGTTTTCTTTTCGGCTCCAACAAAAACAGACAGATTCGTTACTGCCCTATGGACACACCGCCTAGAAAACTTATTCTATGATGCTTTTTTTCAATGGGCTACCAACCGGGAAGTTCCTAAAGGAGACGCAAATAAGCCTATTCACAATGACAACTTTTCAAGCGATATCATCATCGTAGATATTGATGAAAATTCACTTTCAAAGCTAGGCAATTACAATTCTTGGACAAGGGACATCCACGCCGATGTCGTAAAAACGCTCAGCACAGCCGGAGCTTCGGCAATCGCCTTTGATATTCTTTTTAAAAATGCAGACTTCGGAGAAAGCAAAGCAAAATCAACCATAAAAGTATTGAATTCACTATATCCTCAAACAAACTGGACCTCACAGTACAATTCCTTCCGGCATCAATTTGATGATGACTCTGCCCTTGTCGAAGCCGTACAAAAAAGCGGACATACAATCATTGCCGGAATGTTCAGCAACAGAAATGCCTACCGGCACGAATCACAATGGCGTCCATTGAGCACTCCTGCATGGCGGGATTCCATCGGAACAAGCTCTACATTTTCTATTTCACAAATGACCGGTAACGGATCCATTATCTCTTGGGATCTACTGGATAATGTTTTCCCGAAGCTCGCCCGCGCAGGAGCAGGGCTTGGAGCTGTGAACATATTCCCGGAAGAAGATGGCGTTGTGCGAAAAGTCCCCCTCATCCACAGCTTTCCAAGTACAGCGCTCTATCCAAAGAGCGAGACGAGACTCTACGGCTCTCTTTCTCTTGAAATATTAATGCACATTTTTCACTGCAAAGCTGAAGATGTTAAAATAACCCTCGGAAAAGAAATCAACTTGGGAAAGCCTTTTGGAATATACAGGGATTCCACAGGAACTCTGCGCACAACATATCCGAATTTCAGCTACCCCATGATCCGGGCTCTCCTCGACTACAGCAAGCAAACCGGAATGCGGGCAAAAGATAGCGCCTCCGGCGAATTCATTGAGATTGCCCACCACATCGTCGCGTACAAAGACTTAAAGGGAAACCTTTCCATCGAGCTTCCTGACGGTACAACCATTTCCGGCGATATGGCCAATGCAGCGAGGAACTTCTCCTGGGGGAAAACAACCATCAATGTCCCATTTTCCATCGGGCAAGGAGAATCGCCAGGAACAATTCTCTTGCAAAATACCCTAAATGGCAATGAAAGTGAACTCGACAAATACACAGTAGACGTGCTTCACTACTTTGCAAACGACATCGACTCACTAAAGCCTGGTGAAAAAAAGCACCTTTCCTGTGAACTGGATCTCAATTATAACGCAGTAAGAAACGCATGGAAAACCAACTACGGCATTTTAGCAAATGACGTTCTAAAAGATATCGCGAGAACTGACCCGAATAAAATCGAGTCTCTCTCCATCGGAGAAGAGTTGCGTTTCGGGCACGAACGGAAAATTCCCATTGATTCTACAGGCGAATTCAGCTTGCGCTATAAAGGACATTTCAATGTAGCGGCAGGCTTGCGGAATTTCCAACACATTTCCTATTACGACGTGACAAAAAATAGGCTCGATCCCGAACTTTATCAAGGAAAAATTTTCATTCTCGGTTCTTCCGCACCCGCCCTTTTCGACTTCTATTCTACCCCGCACGAAGAGCATTTCCCTGCCGTGCTAGTCTATGCAACGACACTTCAAAATATTCTGGATGAAGATTATCTGCGCTTTTCAAGTGAGCACGCACAGCTCTATATCATACTCCTCCTCGCCATACTAGGCCTCATCACCGGGCTTTATTGTCCGCAAAGGCTCTCGCCTTTTATCTTGCTTTCTCTTATTGCAGCATATCTCGCCATTGCGCTTCGTCTCTTCATTGGCAACCTATATATCGAGGTCGCCCGTCCGCTCATTGCAATCGTTCTCATCTATATCGCAGCGCTCCTCGTCCGCGTTTATTTTGAATCGGCTGAACGCCGATTCTTGAATGCCGCATTCAAACAGTACATTTCCCCAGAGCTCATCGATGAAATGGTCGACCAAGAAATTTTACCGGCCCTAGGCGGAACAGAATCCGAAATCACCGCCTATTTTACAGACATAGCCAACTTTTCGTCATTTTCCGAACGCATCGGAAATCCGTCAAAGCTTGTTGAACTTTTGAACGAATACCTTTCCGCTATGACGGATATCTTGCTAAAGCACCAAGGAACGCTAGACAAATACGAAGGAGACGCAATCATTGCCTTTTTCGGAGCTCCGATGCAGCTCAAAAACCACCGTCAGAACGCTTGTGAAACAGCGCTCGCTATGCAAGATACCCTTGTCAATCTCCGCAAAAAATGGGCAAACGAAAAGGACAAATGGCCTAAAGAAATTTCCAACATGCATATGCGAATCGGAATCAACTCGGGGAAGATCGTCACCGGCAATATGGGATCTACCATGCGCAAGAACTACACAATGATGGGCGATTCCGTAAATTTGGCATCACGGCTAGAAAGCATCTCCAAAATCTATGGCACGGAATGCCTAGTGAGCGAAGAAACAATCAAGGGACTTGAAAAAGATTCCATTCTCTACCGCTCCATCGATTCCATCCGCGTCATAGGCAAATGCAAAGCCGTGCGGACTTACGAACTGATGTGCAAAACAAGCGCTCCAGAAGCTCAACAGATGAAGAAGTTCATCGACCTTTGGGAAAGAGGCATCAATCTCTATCTCGCAATGGATTGGGACAAAGCAGAAGAGATCTTCGAGCAGACAAAAAAACTGGAGCCGCACGATCCTTCGCGCGACCCCGGCCACATCACAACACCATCCATCACCTACATTGCCCGCTGCCAATCTTACAAAAAAGCCCCGCCGCAAATTGCAGAAAGCTCCGCTTGGGACGGAGTCTATACGGCAGTATCCAAATAAAAAATCTAAGCCACCTCTATTTTTAGTACAAACTCATTCCCTAGCTAAAAAAGCAAGTCCCTTTAAAATGCGTTCCTTAGAATCTTTAAAATGCCCGCCAGAATTGTATTCAAAAAATGGAGCAAAAGGAGAAAGAATTTCAAGGATTCTGTGCGTACATTCATCCACCTCCGCCATAATCGGATTCCGGGTTTCTTTTTCCAAATCACCCAAAGAGATATAAATTTTCGGATATTCTGCTTCAACCCTATGCGAAGAGGCATAATCCACAAAACCGGGGAACCAAAGCGAACCGGATAGACTAGCAAACTTTGAAAACTTTCCAGTATTATACATAGCAAACAAAGTAAGAAGTCCAGCCAAGGAATACCCCGCCAATGTTGAATTTGCGGCATCGACCAGAGTCCGATAATGCGAATTCACATAAGGCATTACCTTTGATACAAGCATATCCAAGAACACGGTTCCATTTCCTGCAAAAGGCCCCAAATTCTTGCCCAATTTAGGTTCCGCCCAAGGAGAAAGCGGAGAGTTCCAATCCTTGCCATCGATGCCCACCAAAATGAAAGGAATCGAGCTCTTCCCAAAATCAGGTTGGAGAGCATCCATCAGCGGGATAACATTCAATTCACCCATCAAATAGACAACCGGAAAATGCAAAGCGGGGTCCTCATATTGCTCCGGGAATGCGACCCGGCAAGCAAATTCCGATTGGAAAGCATCTTCTACAGAAAAATCATAAGAACGGATCATTTATTTAAAAATTTAATTGAAGGATGCCTCTAGAAATTGTTTGAAAGAACAGAACAGCACGCAAATCGGGTGCAGCAAAGGCAAAAAATTCCACCTCCATCAGTATTACCGAGCGAGAGCACGTCATACTCACGGTAGAAAGCCATATCCGACTGCCGGCAATGCCTGAGAACAATTTCATCGCGTTGCATTCGCCTTGAAGACTCTTAAGCATTATTGCAAATGTTGGATACAATAGCAAAGTTTGCTTTAATACTCTTCTACTTAGGAACAAAATCAAATTCTCCGCTACAATGTGGTACCTGTAATTTATCCGGTACCACGTTGTTTCACCCTCACCCCTGCTGCACCAACCAAATAGCCGAGGCTACGAAGCCAGATGTTCCCCGTAGAAAGCTGTCTGCTACGGGCAACTTCCAATCAATATTGCTATGCAATAGAGAGTATAGCCACCCATTTGGCATATAAACGGAAAGCCCCGCTGAAGCGGGGCTTTTTTTACATATAAAGTAAAAAAATTAAAAATTATCTTTCTTCAGCTCAAAATAAGCCTGTGGATGGCCACACACAGGGCAAATCTGAGGAGCCTTCTTACCGACTACGATGTGCCCACAATTGGAGCACTGCCAAATGCAATCGCCATCCCTAGAGAACACGATAGAATCCTTTACATTATTCAAGAGCTTCTTATAGCGTTCCTCATGAATCTTTTCGATTTTGGCAACCATCTCGAACTTGAGAGCTATTTCCGTAAAGCCTTCTTCATGGGCTTCCTTCGCCATACGGGCATACATATCCGTCCATTCATAGTTTTCTCCGTCTGCAGCAGCCTTCAAATTAGAGGCCGTATCATGAATATCTCCGCCCTGAAGATACTTGAACCAAATTTTGGCATGTTCCCTTTCATTACCGGCAGTTTCTTCAAAGATATTCGCTATCTGTACAAAACCTTCCTTGCGGGCTTTAGATGCAAAAAAGGTGTACTTATTGCGGGCCTGTGATTCGCCAGCAAAAGCGTCCATCAAATTTTTCTCTGTCTTTGAACCTTTGAATTCCATACGATCATCTCCTTTTTGGTTGTTATCATTTTTCTTGAATATAAATTTTGGAGCACCACATATAGGACGCATCCAATCTGCAGAAAAGTCATCCTATTGAATACCCGAAAAAATTTCATTCAAAGTCAAATTTTTATCCTTATCATAAACGGTTCCATATAATTTGCAACCGTATTTATAAACTTTCTAAAACGCTCAAGCTCTAAAAGCCATACAAATCGCAAAAGGCATAAGTGACTGTTGCAATTACTTTATTTCCTGTCACTTCAATAACAGGAACATCCTTCTCCTTTATTGCTTCGACAACACCTAACACAAGCTGCAAGATCTCCAGAATAAGAAAGCAAAGCCCGAGTATTCAGCGAGAAAGCGATGCAAACGCAGTGGAAATAATAAAAACTAGGGCCGTACATATTACCTCTTCTATAACATATATACCCTTTTTAAAACAAAAAAGCCGCCTTTTGCAAGGTA